>Ga0056128_1000363_pt1 | contig 38391 bp, 34 predicted proteins | sample WorMetLIZISLAND2_FD_71113 | JGI IMG/M metagenome (GOLD analysis project Ga0056128, IMG submission 71113) | Marine gutless worms symbiont microbial communities from Max Planck institute for Marine Microbiology, Germany - Olavius geniculatus... ... | reverse complement strand
AATTCGTCAATGTCAAACCTTGGCTACATTCAGATGTCACTTAAAGACCCACTACTTTCAGTCAGCCTTTTCTGCCACCTAGCGTCCATCATCCTATGCGCCCTGATTCTTTCTAAGACTTTGGCGCTTTATAAATCATTTACTTACTCACTTACTTACTGTAGTTAACCCACGATAACAGTAATTGTAACAGTAATGATAAAATGTTTTTGGTGCTGTCCCAATTGCAAACGTTCATCCAGTTCATCTAATGACTATAGCAAAGCACCAGGGTCTCTAACCTACAAGCCAATCAGCTCAAGCTACAAATTCGCCTAAGCCTGCAGTTATAGCATTCACCATCGCCATAAGCTGATAGTCATTTTAGCATCCCGTCTCTACAAACCTTGTGTTGGCGAATCACCGCCTTGGCGGAAGCGACATCACTCGGTGATGGCATGTCATTGGCTGCCAGCAGTTTGCTGTGGACGTCCGACAGCCAATCAATGAAGTCCTCAATGAGAGAGACACGCCCATGCAGCTGATCTAATGCGGTCTTTAACCTCCGAGACCGCACTGAAGACTTCTCCAGCACCTAGAGCACAAGCAAAGATATCGCTACACTGCCAACGTAAGATGTGGCCATCATCTAGCTATGCTCATGCATCATTTACTTATTCTCAATTTCAATTAAAAATCTACTTTTACAAAGCCTGTGCAAAGGCCATTAAGTACCGGTAACAATCTGGTTGATGATCACAATGCACACACTAATAAACAGTCTTAAATCAGACGGTGTAAGTAGGCCGGTGTGCCAATTTTCCATTCTAAAGTTAAAATCAAGCTTATTGGACATTAAATATCCATAAAATTATGCACATGTAGTGCACACAGACAAACCAAACCTGTTGCCAACGGGCTCTCAAAGCTCTAAGATGGTAACTGACTTCACGCTTGGCATCAGGATGACAGCTGGCAAGAATCTTCTCGGCAGTCAGTACCAGCTTATCCACAAAACGTTCCTGTTTCCGCAGTTCATCATCGAATTTCTGCATTTAACCAACAAACAACTGCATACTAACATGCTCATAAACCAGACAAAACTAAAAAAAACTAAATGTAACTAAAAACACGCTCTTTAACATATAGTTAGCTAATCACCTTTAAAAGTAAAACGGATAACATAAAAATAAGCATTATAAGCGTCAAAACTTCAAGAAATAATGCAAATTCAATTTTTAACAATGTCCCAACCCAGCTTCAAAGCAAATGGTGATATCAGAAGTATTCTAAACTCTCCAGGCATCTTTTAGCTTCACAGACATCTGCTTCATATTTCATTTTTTTTCATTTTAGTTCTTGTAATTTCCTTCCATTTCTAGCTTTCTGATAACTGGCTCATTCTATTCCACAACCTATCTGTTTTTTTTCATTTAGCTTTTTTATTATTATTGATTCTGTTTCTCACATTTCATTTCCATTTGCAACAGTTTTGGTTCTTTTATCTTCATGCTAGATTAAACCAGTGCAAATCATGTATTACATATCATAAATTCTCAACTAAACCAAGCTGTACACAGTGTGTGCGGTTGCCGTACGTCGTGGCTGTCGATGAACTGAAGTAATTCATCTTCATTGCCAGGCACAGAACGGAAGACCAGGTTTTGTTCAGCCAGTGGCAGCCAGTCTAATACTGATTCCACTGCATCGCTCCACTCGTTGGCCTAAAATGCACACACATCAGCAACATTATCAGAAGGCTCGCCATGACAACAACCACAGGATCTGTATCTGTAGAAAAAATCCACTTACAAATGACTAGCTGCAAAGCTTTGTAAAGTCCAGTAGATCTGTTAGTGTAAATTTCCCAAAGAATCAAAATTCCACCAGCTTGTCATAATTTGACGAATCTGGGACCAGATTCCGAGGTTTCCATCTCTCTTCCAAGGGGAAGAGGCAAAATGGCTGTCAAATACTGCAAGGGCAACAACTGATGACAGAGACCTCAGACCCAGTCTTATCAAATTACAAGAACTTGGTCAAATTCCTCATCACTTCGGGGCACAATCAGTGGGCTCATCGTAACAACAAGATCCACAAAAAAATCCAACTACAGATGAGAAAACAGCCATCACTAACTAGCTGTAAGGCTTCATAAAGTCTGGCTGATCTGTTAATCTCGAGGCTGCGAACGCACTCCCATGCATCAGTCAGTTCATTCAACTCAGCAGCATCTCTCAGTATTGGAGACTCCAGCAACTTCTCTACAACCTGCTTCTTGCGCACTGCCTCCTTTGCAAACTCCTGCAACGGTTGCACGCAATAACTGATAACATCAATATACACGGTAACAAAGAAACAACTTGGTTTATCGCTAACTGCCTCCTTTGCAAACTTAGGCAACAATAGACAATTAGGCGTGTGCAGAATCCAATAAAAATGTCAGTTTTCAATTTTCTAAAAACCAAACTAAACCGATATACTAGAAGATGCTCGTAAGAGTTCATATCTCTGCCAAGTGAAGTAATTTAAACATTACAACAACAACTACTACTACTACTAACACTACAACTACACCTACAAATACTATTACACATACAGCTACTGCTACACCTGCAACTGCAACTAATAAGGTGTGCAGACATGAGGATGTCTTGCCGGTCTTCATGCCTGCTTGTGTATGACATGTGGAGATGATGATGAGTGACACAGACACACACACACAGATGGAGAGAACGACCAATCTCTTAATTTCCTCCAATGTTCACTACGTTCACCTTGGCGGAGATAAAAATTCAAGAACTGTAAAAAATTTTCTTACAAAAAAATCAAGCAAAGAGAAAGTCGATCGTATAGACAGCAAGAGTTATAGAGTCCAACCGACAACATGGCCCACACTCATGTGCTTTTTTCAGCGATCCATTTTCCAGCGTTACTCAAGGTTGAGTCTGTAACCTCCCAAAAACTGTTATGGCAGTATTTTTACAGGTTAGATGCCCTTCATGGCAGCCAGTGCAAAGAAACTGAAAACTAATATTGCAGTAACAACGTGCAGGGACAGACAAAGATGTACAACAGAAAGACAAAGTTGCTATGGAGCAGACCTGGTGTTCATCAAAAAGCCGTGAGACTGTATCCAAATCACCAAACACAGGTTGAGTCTCCGACAAGTAACTCTCGGCCTGATGTAACCAGCTCATCAGTTGTTTGATGACGTCATCTGTCTGACCAGCTGACAGCAGACTCATCAACTCACCAGCGTCACTGCCAACACAACACAGACTGAAAGTACCAGCTGACAGAGAGAATATAGATGTTCAAAGTTTAAACTTTACCCCTAAATTCACAGAAAATAGAGAATTTCCAGCCACAAATGTTGTCTTTTCAGAAAAAAACTTCATGTGACTAAAAGAAAATTTTCTGACAAGCTAAAATTGCTCCCCTATCCTCTGCACTACTGTACTAACATTAGTACTTACTACTGTGACTGGTATTTTGATAATACATTTGCCATGTTCTAGTTATTAGTGTAGTGGTATATTTACCTCACAGAGGCAAGCTGGGTGACAGAGTTCCAGTGCTGTGACAGTGTTGCTAACATGTCGCTGATTATCTGACGTTCACTCATCGCCACATCACTCGTCTTACCACAGCGTTCTCTGAGACCGCAGCCAGCACGCCTAACGCTGCAGTACGCTGGACGTCGACTGGACACTTCCAGCCTGATACGCTGCAACGTTCAGCAAATACCAGACAGATGTCAATTGAATGACAACCAGAACAGAGATCTTTAACGTTTGCCCTCCATTGAGTGCTGCTACATTAACTAAATGGTGAAAGGTTGCCTATACCTATATGTCTTAATGGTAACCACTCTCACAGCTACAGAGCATCACCTACCATATGCAATTGCACAGTGTTAAGTGACACCCAACACAGTTAAACATGTCCTGCTTTAAATTGTTCATCGTGTAACATCTATAGCAAACAAAAGTCATTCCCAGAAATGCAGCAGCAATTGTTGAAACGTCAAAAATTCACTTTACTAAAGCATGTTACTGCTGCAGCTGATTAGTCACCGTGTCAATGACCTAAACCTAAAATTGTAAGAACTGCCCATGAGTTTATCCGAACACAGTTCAAACCTGTTGCTGTTTTCCGGCATCATGAGAGGCAGAAACCGAGTGATATGTTAGCTTCTGTTCAGTCTCTTGCAGCCAGTCACAAAGACTTGTACACGCATCAGTGAACTAGCACATGACAATAACAACATCTACAACATCACATGTACTATTAACTACTACTACTACCACTACCACTACCTTTACCAGTATCAGTACTACTACCACTTCCACTACGACTACCACTATGACTATAATTACTACTACAACTACTATTATTACACATGACCATCATCACAGCCAATTATCTGAATTTTAACATAGCAACAACAAAGGGTCATCTACCACTTGCAATCATACAGTATTACCTGTCAAATGACACAGATAAAGATGCCCCATTTGAACCCCAGCCATGGCAGGCTGAGACTTAACTAACCTATGCCAAAGGGGTGAAAGGCTGAGCTAATCTACACTGTGTCTGGAAAAAGGTAACCCCCTAAAATTGTACAACAGAAATGTCAAAACTGAACAAATCTCAATAAAATTGTGTATGCTTAATCATCAATAAATTGCTGAAGCTATCACCAAATTTCGTTAAAAACACCATTTATTAGCAAAGTCATGAATTGTTGATTATCGATAACAAAATACCTCTGTTACCAGTATGGCGTTACATAAGTAAACCCTTCTGTAGTCTCTACATTTGTGTAACATCAACAAAAAACATCCGATTCTGACGAAACTTACGTCAATAAAACATCATTTACTGGCAATAAAATTGCTGAATTTCAGTTAAATCTGCAAACGCAAACAATAGTTACAGTGGCTTTTGTGAGGTCACCAAAACGTAGTGTCCGGTATAAGCAACCACATGAACATGTAGGCCTAACTGTCAAACTTTTTAGCACCAACCCTTTCTTTTGTCTCAAAAATTTAATTAAAACACAAAAAAATGATCCTCTGCAGGAAATACCATTTTGCTATTGTTTCCATTATTCTTTACATTAATTGCATCAACAAATATGCAATCGAGCAACTGCAGTACGTAGCACATTGGTAACGTAGATATTTGGTTATCAATATTCAACAATTAATAAATTTGCTAATAAATAATATTTTTCAATAAAATTTGGTAATTGCTTCAGCAGTTCAAGTGTGAACTAAGTGTGTAAAATTTTATTCAAATTCGACATTTGACATTTTTATTGTACAATGTCTAGGGAATTACTTTTTTCCCGACATAGTGTAGGTGACAGTTACATATATCGAAACTGTTTATCTGTCCACAAAGAGTCACTTATCCAACAAGTAACCAGGCTTGGTGCACTGCAACTTCATTGATTGAGACCACTAGTGTTAACCATCAGACCAATCTGCCACCGAAAGCTTCAGTTCTGCTGATGCTGATATAAAAAGTGGCATCAAATGTTTGTACCAACCCATTTAGTTTCATTAAAGGCATTTCTAAGCTGCTGTTTGATTTCAGCAGCATGTTGCACAAGTCTTTTCCAGCGAAGTCGCACAGACATCAGACGATGACCGAGTTCACATATGTCTGCACGAGAGCCGAGATATTTCAGGTATGTTCCAGTCAGGTTGACGCGTCTCATTGGCTCGCGATGAGCCTCAACCTCATCTTGCAACACCTGCACACCCGATGAACACCATGAGTTGAAAACACCAAACTCGTTTCTCTATCTTCATCAAATATTGACAAACTTTCAAATAATTCTCCCACTGGCACAATCTCTAGACACATGTAAGGTGCTGTGAGATATTTTGTGATCACTTTATTGTAACTTTTCTACCAAATGTGCTAGATCGCAAGGTAATAACTGCTGCTATTTTGGTGAATAAGAAACTTAAAACATCAGAAAAAGATAAAGAAAGCCACACGTTACTGGTGTTATCTCAGAAATAATGCTTTTTACTGAGGTCACACTAAAGTTCTTTACGAAAACGAAAATAATAATCTGTGCTGTAAACAATCAAAGTGCTGACCTGGAATGAGTCAAGCTGCTGTTGTACATGTGCAAAGACTTTACTGACACGACGAAGTGTTGCCAGTCTGCGATCAGCTTCAGTCAGCCAGTCAACTTGTACAGCAAGCAACTCGTGAAACAACTGCACGTTTCTCACGTGAGCCTGCAACCTCGACTGCAATATAATCATGAAACAATAATACACATTCTACACTTCTACACAACCCCACTGCAACACAACCATGCAACACAATCACAAAAAGTTGAACGTTTCTCACATGGGCAACCACAACTGCTACACAATACTGAAACACATTGTACAACAGCTGTACAAAACAGTTGCATGCTCCTCACGTGTGCTTACAACCATGAATGCAACACAATCAAATGACCTATAGTCACATAACACACAAGCTAGGCGTCAAGATGAACTGCAGTCTGCATGGTCAAGCAACTCAGTTCCTTGCCAATCATCTCACTCCTGCCTCTGAAGTCACTTCTCATCTTTGTCTGCATTCTGCTAACAACTAACACCAGTTCATCACATCTCGCTGTTGATTCAACACCTAAAACCGTCATACTATTTTAATGGCTAGTTCGATGGTCTGGAAGTTGTTATCTACCGGACGAGCTCAAAGATCCAACACGTGACTTAGAAGACAGTTTCTTTAAACAATTTAGTTCTTGTTTAGCCATTACTAGCATGAATGGTAAAGAGTATGCAATAGATAAACTTATGTTTTACTTACTTGTGCACAAATAAATTGATCAGTGTCACTCAATACAAACAGCTACTAATGGCATTTGAGCTGCAACACCAGCAACATAATTGACCAGACAGCAATCAGTAGATGACAATGATGATGATGACAATAACAATGACATTGAACTAGTGTGAATTTTGATAACAAAACAAAAATTGCAAAAAAAAACAAAAAAAAATCACAATTTGTTAATAAAAACGAAAATGGGAAAATAAATAAAAATGAAAATCACACAGCATCATACCCGTGACTTGTCGGCAGTGTCGCGTGTATGCAGTGCAGTCAGTTGCAGCCGGTCAATGACATCTCTTAGCTCTGTGTTACCAACACATCGAGACAACATAAACTCCGCCCTGGACATCAGCTTCTTCACTTCATCACACTTCTCATCCAACTCCCTGTACAGCACCTACAGCAACACAACATTATAGACATTATCACCATCTATCTGTTCCACGATACAATTATATTTGGCTCAGTGTCGATGAATTATGTGGCCATCTGCCTACAGCTGGAAAACCCTAACCTTGGCCTTTTGCACTGAAAATTAGCAGGCACCTGCCCTTGGAAACGTTCACAGTCACAACAGTTCTGGTTGAGCGCACACAAGACAGACAGATGGACAGAGAAACAGAGAGCAATACCCATCATGAAACCTATTGTGATGACCACATGATAATTACAATACCCTGCACACGTAGCTCAACAGTAAACAGTAATCTGGCGTCTACATGCACTGCAGCAGCCAAAACATGACAAAGACTCAATCCATGACACACGATAGTAAACTTCACTCAGCTAAGTCTTATACAGTTCAGACATGTGAGTCTATGTTACCATGGCATCATCAAGATGTTTTGTTGCCGTAGCGACGAGGGCACCAAATGGCTTGACAGTTTGTCTGCGTAGCCGATGTCTCCAACGAGCAAACCATCGAATTGTTGACAACACCTCACCAATCAACTCTTTCACCTGTGATCATTACACCTCATCACATTACTAGCAGCATCAGCAGCAGTAGTGGCTTCGTAGCATAGAGATTAAGATGCTAAACTTATGATCAAAAAAATAATTAAAAATAATTTTAAAAACAAAATTAAAAATCATTATAAACAAATGTTCAACTCTCAGTTAGGTTGCTATCAATTGGTTACTACCTGGATGGGCGACTGTCAGCAGACAGGCAAACCATCTCGGTATATAACCAAAGCAAACTCAACTCGGCATTCCACGATCCTTCGGGGGTACGTAAACCAAGTACTGGTCTGACTGGCTGGAGTTAACATGGGGCACGTTCATCTGTGTCGAGTGGAAGGTAACACTGTAATCCCTCCTATAAGACAGGTGATGCACTGCAGGACAGCAACGGGTTCTAAAGCTAGTGGTCTGTCTGCTCTGAGAGTGAGTGTGTGGTGGTCTGTCTACCATGAGTAGGGACAGTAGAAAATCACGGCAAAAATGGCAAAAAAACATGGCAGACTTTTGTAAAAATCACAAAATCATGGCAAAATCACGGCAAAGACACGGCATCAAATCAAGGGTCTAAAGACCATTTTACAGTCAATAACACAACACCTAGCATTGACGACAATCACACATGCAGCACAAAGTCTTTATATTTAAAAGTTTGTCCCTGCAAAACATCAAAGTACCTAATTTTTCTACAATAACATCAAGCTCACATACTGAGCCAGTAAGTAACAAGGCACATGAATTTCTGAAGCAAAATTAAATATTTTTGTCTTAAAATCACACAATAAACTCTAACTTATGCTGATTAAAGACAAAAAATTCTAGTAAAAATACAAAATCACGGCATTTGTGCAAGAACATGGCACAACATGGCACTTTAGCAAAATCATGGCATTCGCCTAAAATCATGCTTTCCGTGATTTCCTTGATTTTCTACTGTCCCTAACCATGAAAGTGTGTTGTCTGCCTACACTAAAAGAGTGTGTTCTGTCTACCCTGAGAGTGAGTGGTCTGTATACCCTGAAAATGTGTGATCTGTTTATCACTAGAGTGTGTGGTATGTCTGCCACAAGAATGTGTAGTCTGTCTACCTTGAGAGTAAGTGGTCTGCATACACTCATGATGAACGACCTAAAAATTTCAGAAAATTTAACAGAAGTCAGAGAAAAGTCAACAGGTAAATTGACTAAGGTCAGAAAAATGTCAGGAAATTCTCAGGAAAAAACTTGGCTAGGAAAAGCTGTTTATTGTATCAAACGATGTGATAAACCAGTCGCAGTTGCTGCAGTAGGGAGTTGAGCTTGTTGTTTGTCGTTTTCTCGACATCAGTCAATGTCTGCTCTATCTCTGAGTATTTCACCTTCACTCCACTACAGCCTCTGCAGCCACTCCCACCGCTATCATCAACAATACTCTGCATTGCCTCAGCCATGGCCAACATTGCTAACTTGTGATTGGCCAGCTCCATCTGCACGCTCTGCCAATCACATGTGAATACACACAACCAATCACATTCACGCATCAGGCATGAAAACTAGCAGCTATAAGAGATCTCAAACCTCTGCCAAGAATGGTGCTGCCACCTGGCAAACACAAAGGACTTGATACGGTTACTAAACGGTAAGAGCCAAGAATCCCAGACAATAAATTCACAAAAAATCCAGAACCACAGAAATCTAATTACTTCCTCTTTAGTTGCAACCCTTCCACAAAATTTCAGCAAGCTCTGTGGCTAATTTTCTGAGCAATCCACCTGCCAAACACAGACCTCTTTTTCTACACTATGACAATTTGTGGACAGATAATTCTAAAAACAAAAAGCTGCAGAAGCTACTAAACAACTGGACTACTGTACATATGGTACAGTGCAACAGGAAGTAACATCAGACAGAGCTACGGCACATGTGCCAGTTTTCACACTGCTCCCTCAGCAATGTATTCATACTGCAGTGTAAGCTAGCAAAATATGGAATCAGTGCAGACCTGCACAGTGTTGATCTTAGTCTCAAGACACTTCGGATCATCCGGACTGACATTAACAGCAAGAATATCAGCCTCAAGCTGCTGAACTGAACCAAGAATATCGTCCATCATACTGTCCATTTCATCCAGTTTCAACAACGTACTATGCAGCTCCGACTAAAGACATGCGTACACCAGCCACATCATGTCATCATGGACTCACAAAAACACTGACAACAGGGCTAAAGACATGGGCAAATCAGAAATATATAAATTTTTTGCCACAACTTTACCAGTTTCCTAGCTTCAAAATTCTTCACCAACACTATGAGATAGTTTACAAGAAAGATCACACTACACCTGAAATGTGTCGCTATACTACGTTGTAAAATACAAATATCAGAAAACTAGACAAGTTATTAGTCAATGCAATTTATTACATCATTCATTTATAAAACCTAACGAAATTAAACAAACGCATTAACAAGCCAAGTCACTGCTGTTCTCATCACAGTTAGCACTATTGCATTCTGTGTTCAAAACGTCCACTTCTCACCATCACACGAAATACTGAGCATGCTAATATCCTCACGTTTGTATTGCAGAAGATGCTAAACAAAAGTTCAAATTGTCTCATCTACTATCAAATCCATTGACGAGTAGAGATAAAACCACAATAAGACTTCCAGCTAACAGTAATAAAATGATATAACAATAATAACAATCAAACATAAAGCAAAACAATAATAACGACTAAAAGACAGAGATAAATAAAACGCTGCTGCTGATGACGATAATGATGACAAACCTCTCTGTGATCAAGCAGTTGAGCAAGACTTGTCCATCGGTTGTTTAGTTCCTCATCTCGAAGCACAAAGCTCTCAAACTCAGTGCCATCCAATGACTGCTGCAGCTTATTGATGCAACTGCTCCACGTTGACAACTCCAGCCAGCCATGACGCATTTCCACCCGAAATACCTACACAACAGCTGCTCAACTGTCAAACAGCCTTCCAGTCTATAAAAAATGCACTGATATATGCTAGTACTCTTATACAGAGCCATAGCCATTGGCCAGGCAGAGTTGGCCTGGGAGGCCAAAAGATATGAAATAGGTATAAACTCAAGACTGACGAGCAGACATTCATCAAACTATTGACACTGCAACATTCAAATAACAGCTCAAGACCTAGCCTGTAATATCCAAATTTTACATCTTCTATTTAAATGCATCTTAGTGACTCCTGTAATACGACAGCAGCAGTAAAATATAATGCGGCATATGCCCACATCTCATGTCACCTATGCATGACAATAATTATACAATTTCACAATAATGATCACAATATCGACAAAAAACATTAATAATTAGTGACAGCAACCTTGATCTGTTCAAGCTGAATGCGGACAGCTCGGATGTTGTCAGAACATGTTGCTAGACTGTTAAGACGATTTTCAGCAGATGCTAACCACGACTCAGATGCCTGACGACGCAACAACATCATCAACAATGACAACAAATGATCACAAACATCACGTTGTTGTTGTTGTTGTTTTTGTAACAGCCCAACAGCTTTTCTCTTCTCATCAGATGTTATCCAGGTTGAGAAAGCCAGCCACTGCAGCCCCAGTCAAGTCGCCCCATAGTTTTGAGTTGTCAGTTGTGTCGGGCATGTAGGGCACAAGCACAGATGTTCAATGGAGTGTGGTGCCACTCCATATTCCAGACAGACATCTGTCACGCCTGTAGTGATGCAGGGGCCATTGCAAGCCTTGTAACAGTTCAATGACCCAAATGCAACCGTGCAAGTGTAGTGTGCACAGACAGAAACAGGCACAATTAAAGTTAACATCATTATCACCATCAGAAGCAGCAGCTGTAGCAACAGAGTGCACCAGACTGCTAGGACGATTTTCAGCAGATACTAACCACACAAATCAGCCTGGCCATCTCTCCTTGGGTGGGCAATGCTGCAACTTAACGCACAAATAACACTGCGAACAACAGAAGACAAAACTAACCACAGTACAGCAAGACTGACAAATACAGCAGCTATTTAAATCTATATGACATTAACAAGCAACTAAATTGATCAGTTAAAAGAGTGCAATAACGCAAAGAGCAGAGTCACCTCATAGGCAACCTGAGCACTCTGCAGACACTGCAGCATTGAATCAACGTCCGACTGTTTCTCTGTCAAGGAGTCAGAAACTTCCTCATAAAAATTCTGCAGCATAACACGCTGATTCGGAGGCAGTTTGTCGACATTAACCAGCAGCAGTTCAACATTTAATAACACAGCATCAGCATCATCAGTAGCACAGTGCTCGGTCATGTAAGCCTTTACTGATGACAGCTGGCCTTCAAGCACCTGCACGGACACACCAAAACTAAACAATAGACAACAGTCTATTCTATTTCATCATCACCAACTAAGTGAGCCTCATATGCCTGCGATGGCTTGCAATGAAAGTAAACACTGACATAAAATACACATAATTTTAGAGACGTTTTGACGACTGATGACTTTGACCTTCCGAGCTGGAAACTGGCATACCACTTACTCTTGTGCTGGAAAAAGTTTGTACCAATTTTGGCTTTTTACATTTTTGTTTTCAAGTTAGGAACCTATATAAGATAAATAGATGAACAGATGGGCAAGACTCACAATGCAACCTATTAGGATGGCCACAGAAATGAACAAATGAGCAGATAAACAAATGAATGAATAAATAAACTGACAAACAAACAATCAAAAAAATCAATTAATACAAACAATAACACAGAATAATACTAGCAAATCAGTAATCTGGTAATTCAACTGTTAAAAGATTTAGAAGAGACTACTAATGGTGCACAAAGCTTACTTACCAACAATTCATGGTGCACATTCTTCAACAGCGACATGTCAGCAGATGAAACATCAAATGATGCGACACGATCACGAATGCTCTTCAACATGTCTATGTTTTGATGAAGTTCATGTTCCACTTTCTTAACAGCTGTCAGAGTTGACTGGAGTTGTTCATGTCGGTAGCGTGCGGTGGTGCCACTGTTCTCTATCAACTCAACTACTGCTTTCAACTCGCTCTCTAGATCTTCATCTACAATCATTCCAGCTATCACATTTTATTGTGTGGCCATCCGAATAGGCCACAGTACAAGTCTTGCCTGTCCATCCATCTGTCCTATACAAGCTCATAACTCGAAAACCAAAACGAGCAGAATTATCAAAATTGGTGTAAATATTCCCTAGAACACTGGCGTGTCAGTTCTGAGGTCATTGCTAGGGCCAGGACTGCATAGTCCTAACAGATGGCTGCAATCTGCATAATGCATATCATATCATACTGCACACTGCACGTCAGTTAGCCCACAACTTCTAGTGCAAAATCTGACCGGTGGTTCTAACCCCTGACCAAAGGAGCTGTCTACAGTATCACCTGCGACAACATAAGTTTCCATGGCTCATTATGTCCAGTTTCTGGAGCAGTTTTAGCCAGTGTCACTGACGCTTTAAGTGATGCTGGGCACTGGCCTAACACTCAAACAAAACGGGATTACTACAGTAGTAGTATAAGTAGCAGTAGTAGAGATAACCTGGAGACTGAGCAAGGAATGACTGAACTACGCTGACAGCAGACATCAAGTAGTTGAGTTGTGATGTCATCTCCTGCAGACAACAACCACAGATCAGCATTACAACAAAACAGCTGCATCATAATGCAGCACCCAGCTCTTGCTTCCAACATTATTATTATAGTCTGTATTTGACATTATTGATACATGCTCAGCACTAAATGTACTAGTTTTTGCTGATGTATCATTATAACACCACTAACTCACTGTACTCAAACCAGTACACTCACAGCTGTTACACAAACACCCCCAAGACTAAACAAGCAAATAAAAAGGCTCTAATCTACATACATAATTAACAGTCTAATTCAGATAGAGAAGACAGATTTCTCTTTATCTATTCCTCAGTGTACAACAGACTTAGAACAGTGACAAAATGTCAAAAAATTAGTTAAATTAAAATTACCAAAAAGCTTGAAAAATCAGACTTATATCCAAATGTGGAAAAATTTAACTGTCAAAAAATCGTACAAAGTTCACATAGCAAAAATGTTGTAAAAAATTTTAACATAACCTAAAAAAACTTGCAAAAGCATACAAATGAACTTAAGATGTGAGTAATAAACAAAGAACAAACAAAGTTGCATTAGTAGCTGAGCTGCTGTGAGCGTGAGGGTAATAGTACACTGCAATTACGGTAAATGCAAGCATAGTTATGGCTACACTACATTACGTCACAAGCAAAAAATATACATAATCCTAAGTTGCTGCCCTAGAGAAAACACAGAAAAACCTCAAGACAAATCTTACGAATTTTTGTAAATGAGGTCCCAGGAGTACAGCAACAAAATTAGGCAAAATATCTCAGGCAAGAACAACAACAACTACTGTTACTACTACTACTACTACTATAGCAGCTATTGCACGTACATGGTTGTCATCAATCTGCGCCTGCACAATGCCTGAGTCGACAATGGCGGGCTCAGCATAAGTCAACTTGTCACTGAGATGCTGACTTGCTAGCAGGAGCATTGACAGACGATCACTCGCCTACATAGACACAACATACCCAACAAACATTTACAATCTGCATCAATCTATCACTCAGTCACTCAGTCAATCAGAGTTACCTTAATAGCCGAGATACTGCAAGGTCAAGGTTATCACTGAGGAATAACACTTCATGGTTCTGGTGATGATGTTTGGGTATTGTTTTTTGGTTTTAAAAAAGCTGGCAAAAAGTCAATTTAAAAGTGACTAAGACGTGGTTATGTCCTGTGGTAAAGTATTTCAGACACAACATTAGTTATCACACAACTGCTGGAGTGGCTATTGTTCGCCCAGCTTATTACTGATGTGCTTGTACTACAGTAAAATATGCTCATGTCAATAAAATAGCATTCAACAGTTACACTAGCAATACAGAACATCTGGCAGTTGTTAATTACAATGAAATTAGACAGATTAAAAAACACATGCTCTTATCCTAAAAAGTTTGATATAAGTAAATTTTAAGTAGTGAGACTAGACTGACATTGTAAAAGCTCAGACAGTCTACTACTACAGTCTATTACTACTACTATTAATACTACCATTACTACAACCACCACTGCTACTGACATCATGAGAGTTGAGACAAGGCAGCTGATCAAGTGATTGTCGTTGTTGCTGAACACTGTGCTTGACTGCAGTGAACTTGTCAGTCAGCTCGGAGACTGCCGCTGTCAACTCAATGCTGTTGTTGTTGTTGTTGTTGTTAGTGTTGTCTTCAGTGCAGACCTGATTCAGTTCACGTGCAGTAGACATCAAGTCATTGATGACAGGCTGATAGTCGCCAATCACCATGTGCACCAGCTACGCACAGGTGACAACGTTGCAACACAGAAATTCTATGCAGAAACTCAGTAGTTCTGACTACTTTGAAATACCAGCCACCAACAGGGTAGCGGTAGAATGATTTCAAAAGTTCGGTGTTCTGTGAGCACCTAGACGGGTGAATGTCAGAATCATCTTGCTCTATAACCAACTGCCAAGGGCAACTCAGCCTTCCATTCCTATGGGGCAGGCAAGTCGAGTACCAACTTGCCTGGCTGGGGTTAAGGTGGATGCTTCTGTGTTGGGTGGCAAGTAACAGTGTGTGATCCCACATGTTCCATACTCTACAACTGGTTCAGATGAAAAGCTAATACACATGCTATAGCCCTTTAAAATAGTTACAAGATAATATGAAATAGCACAGCAGTAGCAAAAAAAATTTACAGAATTTTTCTGACCGTGACAGACTGGCGCTCAAGTCGGCATTTCTCTCGATCACTAGATGCATCACCATCAATGCATACCCTGGAATTCTCCGCATCAATATCATTGAGCCACGACTCTATGTCTACCATCTTTGTCTCTAGCTTTGTAATCAAGGAAGCTGCATCACTTAATAATGCAAGTCTACACACAAAATTCCACCTCGGTTTTAATGACAGAAGTAAAAATATCTTGACATCTCTGCAATAATGATAACAGGTGTTAAGCTTTTAAATAGCACAGTTTTGAGTGAAATTATGGAGAAAATGAGGCCCTAGTTTGAGGAAGCAAAGTATCTTATTAAAGTATCTCTAAAACTAGAAAACTATGTTGGACCAATAATGATATATTATGCGGCTATCCGTGTGGAGCTGTGCAAACCCCAATTCCAACCCTGAACTAAACCTATCCTTAACTTATCCTTAACCTTAACTTATCCTAACTTAACCTGTAACGTTATGAACTAAAAACTGGCAAACCGATTACTTCTGCCTTGCAAAATGCTGACATCAATTTTGGATTCTTTACAAGCCCTTACAGAACAGACAGACAGACACTATAAGACAGTGGCACTATAATGTGAAAAAAATAAAACAGTATTCAGCATAAGTATGCCAGGCTGGCTGATAAGATTCTGCATCAAGGTGGTTTTAAGTCCACTAAATCTCGATGTGAACAATTAGGTGATATAATATACCGATTGTCGGCATGCTGACAGGTGACATCCAACTGTCGACAAACTGACATCAGCTGGCGACAGATATCGACTGTCACAGCACTGTCAGCAGTGCCATGCTCCCCTGACATGTGACCTGCCTGTCGAATAGTCACATGTTGTCCTGCCGCTAGAGGTCCAGTTAGCATTTCACAATAGTTCTCAATTGCTTGATGGTGACGAGACAAACCATTGCAGTAGGCCTGCAAACACACATACTCTGCATGTACTAGTACTGCTATGGGGACAGACGTCTTTCTGCCATAAAACCATGTGCATGATACAGCGTGCCATCTCATCTGCAGCAACTAAATCTGAACAATCAGATAACTTCAAATGCCAGCTGAACATTATTGTTCTGCTAGTCACTGACCACACTGTACCTTTGTTTGCACCATAAAAATACTGACATTAGTTACTTACTAAATTACTGAGACATACACACACTGAGAGTGACAAACACTGAATACAGATTCACGTAAAAGTGATTCTGCAACAATGCATCTGCTACCTGCTGCAAGCTAAGCTGTGACTGGATGGCTTCAGAATCAGCATCGGAGTCGACCAGCTTTAACTTCTCACTGTTGGTAACCTGTGCTGGCATGTCCTGCATCACTGCGTCTTTCACATCCACTGCAGCCTTCAACACAGTAAAAAACAAATTTCATCAGTCATGATTGCATTATAACCTTAAACGAATAAGTAAGTGAATTGATTTATAAAGCACCAAAGACAGAATTGAATCTGATGTTGGTCACTGAGCAGTAAGAACTACTCCTACTGCAGCCCTTGAGATAATAATTGGCATTACACCATTACCGGTTTATGTCAAGCAGGAAGCCATGTCTGCTTGTAACAGATTAAGGCTAGTGACCCAGTGGGTATCTACCAACTGTGGCAATACACTTATTCATTTGCATCTTTCCCAACTCATACTTATTTCTAGGATGAAATGCGATAAAATATTAACAAATTTCATCTTTGGTAACAATTATGCTGTAGAAACTCCACCCAGGGAGGATGGGGAAAACAGCAAAGTCAGACTTGAAGACAATGTTGTTTGTTTCACTGACAGCTCACGGTACCTTACTCATACTGGGGCCAGCTATTATAATCAATCTAAAGAGGAAAATATTTCCATACCTTTAGGTACCCTATGCTCAGTATGTCAGGCGGAGTCATTACTGTGCACAATAATAATCAAATTACAACTAAGAAACAAATAAACCTGAGCAGATATGTAGTTTACAAATGACTTTGACACTTGACACCAATCACGCTCAACGTCTGTTAACAGCTGATGAAGTGGTCCGGTGTCTACACTGAACTCAACATTGTTTAGTGTCTGAGCTAATTTCCACAGATCTTCAAGTTCCTCTCTCTTCAACCTCCATTGGTTCGATAGATTGTCTATGAATGTCTGCCGTTCAGAAGAACTGTCGACTAGCTCTGACTTACTAGTTAACATTGAAACCACATCCGACATCCAGTGCTTTATCCTGTCAACATCCTGCTGCAGACGTAACAGCCTCTGCAGCACAGCTTCCAGTTGCTGAGTATGCTCAGCTGCTGCTGTAACAACAGCAGTGCACTGCGATGACAAACCAGCATAGTTTTTAGGTTCCATCCTGAGTTGCCGGCACTTTTTAATAACTTGGTCAATATGTTCCTGCCATCGGACAGCATCATCTTTTTGACATTTCTCAGTTTCTACTTGCTGGGAGAGATCTTCTTCATTTAGTCGAACAGGACAAGATGACTGTCTCTGTGCATCTGCAGTTTTTAACCAACAAACAATGTTCTTTATCTCAGCTTCAGTTTCAGCAAAAAGTATAACCTCGGCCGCTAGCTCAGAACGTTTAGTTTCAATTGCACTGACAATACTTTCCAGTTGGTGTGCAGTGTCTTCAATCTTATGGCGTATCTCACATGCCTTTGGCGTATCACTGCACTCAAGTATATCAAGCACCTCAACCAGATACTTGCCACAAGCAAGCAACTCTGCAACATTCTGCTTCTGGTTGTCAAGACCTGCAGAGAACTTCCCCAGTGCCTCCAAACGTTCTGTCGGGTGGGCAAGCGGTGCATCGCCATCTAGTGTCAGTGTAGACAGAAAACTGCTGCACTGAGCATTAGCTTCTGACAGAGACACAGAAAGTAGTGAACAGAGCTCCTTGTAGCGCTGACTTCTCAACGCCGTCTCTGTCAAACCATCCGCCATTCTGATGTAGTCGGACCCACTGAGCAACCGTGTACACTTCTCATATTCATCAGCTGCAATAAAAACAAAATATAATAACAAATAAACACACACGTTCACATGATAACACAGTTAAACAATAACAACGTTTGTAACTTGTTTATATCACTTGCTATCTGAAAGAACTTCAGAACAGCGTTCCGATCCATGCGTCAGACGAAAACTGGTGGTCAAATCCATCTGAAATACTCAACGAAAGTTTTACGCCTTCATCAAATAACTTAAAACAACTTTAAAATGTTATGTACGCAAAACACCAGCTTACCAGATGTTTCATCACTGGCTGAACGAAATAATAAAAAAGCTTCTAATACAGGTAAACCTCAGAAGTAAACATCCCACCTTCAGAAAAGTAAACAAACCGCTCGCAAATGCTTGAAGAAAGAAGTTAAGCTCCGCCTGACAACATGTCGCTTCAGGCAGGAGCAAACTTTTACCGGTAGTCAGTTATTCAGTTGTGGCTTGGTAGCAAACTGGCAACTTATATGCAAGTTATGCTTCGTTTAAACGATGAAAGTAATTTGATGAGCCAGCTTGTTAAGCTCTTGAGTGCCGGAAGAGCCGGCGTTGATCATGAGCACAGAAGAAGCCTAGCTGCCGCCAGGGTGGGGCCGGTGCCGGTGGGCGCCGAGCGTCCGACTTCCGGCCGCAAAAAAAAAGATTTTTCACAGCGACTGCAGTCCCATACGCGACGTGGTGACGCTGGCACGCTGTTATATGCACTACAATGAACGCTAGGATACAATAAGCACATTATATGGGTGATGGCAGCAACTTTGCATGCAGAATTAAGCTATGGCTAAACGGCTGCAGATAGACACAATAGGCCTATAGTAACTCGTCATCACCGTATCCAACAGTACCATTGCAGATCCCTTACGACGTACGGTTTTGCCACAATGCCGCACGGTTGGCATAACAGAATGCGTAATGACTTCTCAAGGTCATCTAAAGTCAATGGTTTTCGTGCCATTTGAAAGAACTTATGCGAATTCCTGTGACAGTATCTCTTACCGTTTCTGAGACATGACGACTTATCGGTTAAAAACGTACAATTTTCCTATCCCACGTTTGTTCAACTCCAAATTTGAAAATGTTTCCCTTGCTCTGGAACGCTAAAATATAAATGCGAAAAGCACTGACACGTGGAGGCTAATTAACTGTGTGTAGGTCTGATTTTTTTGGGATAAGAGTAAGACCGATCATTTAAGCACAATAGGCCTACGTGCGTTACAGACAGACGACAGACGACGAAAAAACAGACGACGACAGACAACACATCGTACTTAAAAACTTGACCGTAACGGTCGACCAAAGCCATAAATTAACAAAAAAAAATCACTAACTGAATAACGCATTTCTGCTTTGCAGTTGATCGTCCAATGCAATGCATATTCTTTTGAGTATAATCAGACACTCAGACTTATAATACTCCTAGCTGACCAGTGGTCATGAGACTTGCGAGTGCTCAGAGTCTCAGAGTGTCACTGTACTATGCAACTGCATAATGCAAAAAATGTCCTGTGGCCTACGTGTATACCGTAGTGGCACGTTAGTGCCGATGAAATAAAGATGAATGTCGCTGGCTCCTCGCGGAAGAGTCGCGACTCCCTTTGACCAATATTGATGGAGTACCTTACAAAGTCCACAGCAGTGGACAGAACTGTCAGAACAGCATAAAAATACGCGAACGTGCTGTTGCTGTGCTTTCGCGGCGTCGTCCGGCGTCTGTGGAATGTAGACAAAATTAGAACGTTATTTATGGTATGACTTTCACCAGATTTGGAACATCGCTTCCCCATAATTATCATGCCGACAACAAGCAATTTAAGAAAAGCTCACGTGACGCACGAGAGCATCGGTGCTTTCACCTCGGGAATAAGTGTAAAGCGTGCAATAAAATAATAGTGCGTTTTGAAAGTGTACCAACATCTGAGGTCTCCTTGCGGAAAACTCCTTTGACCCAGAAGGTCAAAACTAAACAGTTAAAATCTACGTTCTGTGCTAAAAATTTCAACGTAACGTGTTTACAGGTCTAGATGTCTCAATCTGCGTCTCTACATCCGCTGTTTGCTTGTCCGCAAACATGTGATCGCTATAGTCGCACGCCACATCGCCTACTGATTATGTTAAAATATGTGTCGCAGCCTAAAATGGCGAAAAAATCAATAAAATTCCGCTTTTAAACTTTAATGTCATTCGAGGTTATCGATATTGATACCCTCCCCCAGAAAGCTCGTTAGCAGTGCTTGTAACGATAAGCAGCATATCTCTAATATCTGCAACCGTTTCTGCGATAAATTAGTGCATTGTAGCAAAAATAGTGCTCTGTGAAAGGGTATTCAAATTTGACGCCTCATACATGCGGAATGAATGATCCTAGAAGCTAGGGGCCAAAATTTAGACCGCTGAAATCTTTTACGCATTTCTACGCAGGTTGCTCGATCTATCTACAACCATTTCGGCGCAATTCACTTTTGAAATGTGCGCCCAAGCCGAACATTGGACGAAAATCACTAAAACCCCTATTTTGGGGGTTCAAGGTCGTTCAAGGTCCTTAATGTGGATAAACCCGGAAAGCTCGTTAGCAGTACTTGAGTAACGAAATTTTAGCGGGTGTTCCTCTTTGACACTCTCGTTCGAGAAGAAACCCATTACCCATCGGCATCAAAGTTTGTCACTGTAACCTAGAGTTCTTGTGGCAGCACACAGTGGATATTTCGTAATTCTTGCTTGCACCCTTTTGATAAAATCGCAAAGTGTGACGGACAGATAGACGGACACACGGACGGAAAGACGCCTCTACCCTCTACGATAGCTAAGACGCGCTTAGTACTCCGTACAGTCGCGCGTTAAAACCCATTCTAATTCTAACCATTACGCGCGGTTAGTTCACAAGGAATTACACATGCCTTTATAGACATCCATTAATACCGTTAACACACCTGTCTATCGAGGTCTGCATTTTAAAATAGTTGGATCGATTTTTCGCGCGACGCACTATGTGCTATGGCAATTCTCTCCGTCCGTTTGTCTGTCACAACCCGGTACCAAATCAAGGCCAGGTGAGATAGACTTCGGGTTTTCAACGTAGTGTCTCTAGTTTCTTGTAAGCAAATCCTATGCAGCTGGGTCAATGGATTTGGTATCAAATAGGAATACTCCCGTGCAAAATCGTTATTTTACTGCTGTTCTAACACGAAAACTGTTGCAGCTAGGCACAGACTTGCTGGGTATCATAACAAGCACTGCTGACCAGCTATCCGGTGGTACCGACATCGATGACCTTCAACTATCAGAAACCCCAGAATAAAGGGTTTTAGTGAATCTTTCGCGACTTTATGCTGCGACGCACATTCAAAGAGTGAATTTCAGTCGAAATTATTGGATATAGACCGAGACAACCTGCGTCGCGCGTCTCATAAGCATTGGCGCAGATTTAGTGTTTGGAAGTGCATTATAAAATTGCAAGTTTTATTTTAGTGATAACGTACGATGACAATAACGTCGTTAAGATACAACGTGAAATTAAACCTTTTAGTTTTCAACCGCTTTGGTATGTACGTCGTCATTGCATGTTTCACATTTAATTCCTAATGATTTGAGTTATACAAACTAGGCCTACTATAAACTACTGTCATATTTTGCAGAAATACATATGACGGACTTCCTGTTTATCTGAACGTCATTTTGTCATGTGTACGTAGGCCTATAACTGGAGTGTAATGATTGGATAGAAAATCAGTTCATCAACGCAAAGCACGCACTGGCTGTTGGCATTAGGCACTTCTCATTATTTACGACTGTTCTGTTACATTCCAAGCACAAAAGCCGACATAATCCGTGCGCACAGCACGTCAACACCTCGTTATCGTTACACAGCCGGCCCTCCTTCCCTTCCGTCATCTCCGTGCCGCCTCGTATAGGTATATGATATTATTAGACTGATTACAGCGCTAGCTAGGTTATCGCTTCTAACGTTGGTCTACTTATCGATTATGCTGCCAAGCAGACGGACAAGGCGGCCAAGGCTGCTGCGCGCCGCCATGCCGCTGTGTACGTGATCTCTCGGCTGGTTTCAGTGGCGTAGCTGACGTGCGATAATGTCGAAACAGCAACGTTACCAATCGACAGTCAATATCGCTTGTAGCAGACTATAGTCGTCCGCGTTTAAACGAAAGGAAACATCTAGAGACGTTTATAAAATAACACAAAATAGTTTTAAGTTTTGTTTAAAAATTTCTGTGATGCACGTTTGCTCACATCGCAACAGCCATAGCTTGAATTTATTAGTTAGATGGTTTAATTGGCAATGGGTGGCCGCTCACTAGAAACTTTTTTATTGATTGAAAGTACCGCAGCAAGACTTATGGTGGACGAGGAGACCACAATGCAGGTCTTGAGGTTATGCGAGTCGAAAAAAATCACCAAAATACGGGAATACGTGTTTATCCGTTACGATTATTTTGTCTTTTGTAGACGTTAAGTAGGAAGTTTATTTCATTATCGAACGAAGTCTTCCATCAAATATGTATATACTGACAATGCACGTTCAATATCAAGAACGTCCAACGTTGTCCGCCGCTGAAATTAAGTCATCAGTTCTGCTATGCACTGAGCGGGTATGCAGTGCGCTGAGTGCAGCGCCTGTAGATGTAAGCTATGATTATGACCCATCAATTATTGTCCACCATAATACGCCATGCATCAGCTGCGTTCGCCGCCTGCAGTCGCACCATAATCCAACGCTGTTTTGCTGTTGCACATTGCTGTTGAAGGTCTGCCTTTCACCTGATCGTCGACATCTGAACAGGTAAAAAGGTTCTTTGCTACGCGGTCCGCTATCTGGCAGTATTTTTGTCGTTATTGTTCTGCCACTGTGTGGTGCGCGCAATGGATGACCGCATACGGCGCATAGTGCGCTGCCGTATCATTAGCTTACGCCAGTCGTCGGCCACTTTCGAAATTGTAAAGCACTTTAATATGGGCACGAGCCTGACGCATGTAGGCTTAATGGGCTTATAGAGTAGGCCTACTATAAATCAAATACCGTATCTTTACGTTTACCTTAATTCTATAGAATACTCATGTCCCGGGCTCGGTCCGCAATCCGCACTGCACTCGACGCCTGCGGCACCTAGACTGTTTGTGCTGCCTCTGAAAAATTGAAACTACTATCCTCAGTACTGTACGGATGCCGTCGTTTGCCATTCAGTGTGAAATGCAGTAGTTGACTGAGTTTGGCGTGGTAGGGGTTCTATGTTCATGGAATTGGAGATTGGAAGGGGGACTTGCGTAGTGTGTCCATGGTAGATAGATGCCCCCTAAACTATTACCATATATGGCTTGGTCTCGACTTTCAAAGCGTCTGAAGGACAAAAAAATAAAGTCTTGTTCTGGTTCTTGATTTTGACAAAAAAGTCTTACCCTTGCTCTTACTTCGGAGTTCTGACAAGAAAGCTTTGAGAATTTTAAGACTTCTTGCTATCAAATATTTTAACATTTTGCGACAGCAGATAACTAGTTATGGAGTCAGATAATATTATTATTCCATCGACTGGCATCGGGTAGCATGCATGAATGACATACTTTGTCACATAGATGTAAAAAACGTTTTATGCTTTTTAATTCTTGTCACGTTTTTTACGTTTTCTTAACGTTCTGTTTTAATTTTTCCCGTTTTTTAATTTTTTTCCAAAAACGTGCATTAAAAACCCTATCAAGAACTTCAAGAAGCTCTTTTGGAACCAAAGTGATGGTAGGTTACTTACTTAGTCTAAATATACCAAACAAACAGTTTTTAAAAATTTAGTTTATGTGGTTAGTCTAGTGCTCTGGAGTTATGATTACACGGTTAAATTGAAATTAAATAAAGTTCTTTTTATCTAGACTATAGTTTTTTGTATCTTACACTTAGAACATTAAGCGTTTTTAGACTTTTTTTGTCACGTTTTTACGTTTTTTAACGTTTTTAAAATATTTTTGGTCACAATCTATTAGGCCTATATTCCTCGACAAAAATTCTTAATCAGTGAGCGATATTAATACCGTACATTGCAACATTTGATGATGCACAAAAAGTCACGGTGTAAAAAGCATCGTTTACATCGCTGCAAACTAAACAGTTCTCGCACCACCAAATCAGCTACTGCGGCGGCAGTGGCTGCTGATCGAAGCCGAGCTAAGTCAAGCGCAGCGCGGCTGCGTGCGCTGTTCGCCTACTTCGTCTGCTTGCAGAGACCTCTCTCTCTATCTCTGTCTCTCTGTCTGTCGGTCGGTCATTCTGTTTGTCTCTGGATGTGTTTGTTTGGTTGGTTGGTCGCTGCGCTCGCTATCTAGCCGGCCCCATATCAGTCGTAACCACGATTCACATAATCGTTCTGCTATACGAGAACAGTAAGCTCCGTAAGCTTACTACTTGAGTTGACGTACGACCACGTAGGCCTACGGCGTATAAACGTACCTGGGGCGTGACTCGTGCGGAACTCTACGAATGCGCAGCTCTATAATAGCCGTGTCGCTGCCTATCAGCAGTCGGCGCCGGTCGGCGGACAGATAATATGAACGCAGACGCGCGCATATGTAAAAGCCGTTTAGTGCATTCATTAACCAGTGGGAATTGTTGCCCAACGATCAGTCATCGAATAGTCGAAGTACCGTTAGTGGAGTTTGGGTTTCAGTCATTACCAGAACTGAGCAGCAATAGCAAGGTGCGATCGTGCTCATTATGATGTCGCTTCGTTGACGATCTGCGAGCTAATCCGCTCAGAAGTAGCAGCTGCTACGCACAGTTACTTCACCGTCGTTTACTGACGGGCGGTTGCACAACAGACGAAGGGGTAAGCATCTTTTACATCACACGTTAAAGCGTTTTTTGGTTTTCTACTTGTAGCCAGTACGAGTAAGGCCCAGTATGCTAGGTTATTATAATATTTTTTTGAAATTGTATAATGCAGTACAAAAATTAAGAAAAAAAATGAAAATAGAAAATAGGTCGGCTTAGTGATGACGTGCTGTGCGGCCGTCCGCCAACTAAAGCAGGGCAACTCTAACCAGTAACCCTAACCAACCATAAACTTCACCTTTGACTTTTCAAACTGATAACTGAAACATTATTTATGCCTGCGTAGTAGGAGAACGTTTACGCCAATTTTATTTTTGTTCACTTTTTCCTGTTTTCGAGTTAGAAGCTCATATGAGACACAGACGGACAGACGGACGGGCAAGATCAGTAACGTGGCCTGTTGAGACGGCCACGCAATGAAAACGAACCAAATGAATAACCTTTCCGTGCAGTTAGAGCAGACTGCAGCAGTGCAAGCGTTAATGTTTACAACATAAAAGTGAATATCACGAATAACAACCGCTTCATGCTTCACCATAGCAAATTCCAGCAGTGACTTGACAGGTGCATAATACCCCGTTTACACGATCGAGCAAACATCGAGCAGACGTCGAGCAATTAGCACGCGTATTTTGAATACATTTGCTCGACGTTTGCTCGATGTTTGCTCGATCGTGTAAACGGGGTATTATGCAAACGTCGAGCAAATGTATTCAAAATACGCGTGCTAATTGCTCGACGTCTGCTCGATGTTTGCTAACATTTATCCAGCTAGCTCGACGAGCTATGGTAATTAGCATGCTAATTAGGAGGGCGGGCGGGTTGTAATTGGAAAGCCTAGGCCTATATAACACGTGATCAGCTGTGAGCTGAGCACAGGCCTACATTTGAGTCAGGGGGCGGGGTTCCATCAGGCCTGCTTGATGTTTGCTCGATCGTGTAAACGGGGTATAAGTCACAAGGGGTCCGACGATGTAGGCCTATATATAGTCAGTGGTTATCATATTAAACCGCTTGCCAGTGCAGACCGATGCAATAAATGTCATCTCCTGTTACCATAGCTCCGATCTACATCTATTTATTAAGCTTATGTTCCCGTACGTTCGGTTTCTACTTTATTTCTATTAATTATAAATTTGTGTAGAGCTGGACTAAAGCTATAAACTTAGTAATTTATTATTGATCTGGTAGCGGTGCACGGATGACAGAGTGCTGATGCAAAGTTTATGGTGTTCCATTAGGCTACGAGGAAGACCACTGGAGCATTAAAACGTCAATTGATTAACAGGAGAAGATAAGAAAAGTTCTTGGCCTACTTTTCTTCCGTCCGTTCGTCTCACGTTTACTGTCACTATCCGCAAATACACTGTATAGGAATCTTGCTTAAAATGATATTTTTCAAAATTTGCTATTGTATAATTGCATTCATAAAGACAACCAGAATAAAACACTGCAGGCATAGTACCGCGGCAAGTTACTAGCAACGTTTTTTTTATTACAACTTACTCTAGCGATAAGTAATTAGCTGTTGTCAGTGTTTGAATTGCCAGGGGGTTGGGGGGTTGAACCCCCAACTGTTTTCTCAACCCCTTAACACACTGTCAAATTATGTTCTGAGAGGCTCAGCTATACTATATACATACAGTTTACATCACAATTTTGGTCGGGCTCCGGCCGTCGAAAAGTTCAACTCTTAGCTAATTTTTCACAATTCAAACACTGGCTGTTGTCATGAAAGTTAGTGCCCGAATTCCTAAAACGATCACATGCCATTAAAGGCAAGCGGCTGGTAATGAGGAGACTTACATAACCTCTGTATTTCTGTGCTTGCCCTGTTAATTACGACGAATTCTCGGATTCAAAAAGCCACGTTAAGTCGGTGGATGTATATAAATTTCACCGGTTCATTGCACATCAGTCGTGGTTGATCGAGCTATTATTTACCGTTGTATGCTAATTGCCGGTGGCTGAGTGTATCGCGTTACGGTACAGCGAACGCAACTCGCGGCGCCTTCTCCAAATGACATTATCCCATCTGTCAAAAGCCTACTCGCACCAATTACGCTATTATTAGCGCCATTACTATGCTGCACCCGTCGTCCGAGGCAGTCGCGTCTAATGCTAATTCAGAAACGAAGCATTCGTCAAAATGCCAAGGTTGCACAGCTAAGTAGGCCTGATTCCGTTGGCGGAAATGGAATGCGTATAGTCTCTAACATTGCAGAAGTATTGCAACACTAAATTCTACTTTTCGCCAATTAAGCTGCAGTTAGTCCCCTGTAAGTTTCCAAGAACTATCAAAGGTCATAAGGTCAACGTTGTCGTTTTTATTTATTTATTTCAATTTATCAACCAGCACATATTGCATTCATGTATAACATTTGAAAAACAATATGAAATTACCCTGGTCGAATGGCCAGCACAGGGTTACAAAACCTCTTACGTGCAGCCAAAAAAATAGAAATATATATAAAATACAGTGAAACGTGACAGTATTATAAAACATACAGAAACTACGGTGCTTAAAGACTTAAACCCAGAGCCAACCTATAACTTGCCCAGTAATGCATACGATAAATCAAGAGATCGCAACATGTAGCCGGCAAATTCGCAGCAGACACCATACAGAATGCAGACGTTCTATCTCAGCGAACAATGTAAGATTTCTAAAGTGCCAGTGGCCAGTTTCTCAGATGAGCAGATGTCAGCTTTTCATTATCAACAGATCCCAAAGTAATCCACGTCTCATGCTATCCATCGTGGTTCCACTAAACTCTTGTCCACGTCTTGGATAATATGGTCGAGAAATATTGTTTTGTTGGTATATGCGGCCATCCTAATAGGCAGCATTATACGGTTATTGGCACTTATTGCCGTCCGCCTGTCTGTCTGTGACACGCGTTATGGTCTCACAACTCGAAAAGTTTAGAGTAATATCATTGATATCATCTCCGTTGTCTTACTGATCAATACACACGGCCGTGAGTCAAAAAAAACATGGCACTAAACTCTTGTGACTGAATCAAACCGATATTCGAGACTTAGCTGCTGAAAACAGTTGCTGATTGATGATATTTTAATGACAAAAATGCTGTTCACACTAAGCGGAAAAAAATTTTGGAGAATGGTATTTGGTGCAACAAAGAAGAACGCGTTGGAGCATGTTTTTGTCGCGCGTGAATGACGTTCGCCAATGGTGACAGACGCTGCGCTGAAATTGGACTACACTTTGCAGTGTGTTATTCGATGATCCACAACTCTATTTTTCTCATTAATTGCATTCCATGTGCAATCATGGTAGTTTATACTTTACCAAGAGCCCAAGTTTATGGTGGTTCAAGTTCGATGCATTCAATGTACGCAATTTTACAACATTAACATTTTGACAAGGTAGTGTACCGACACCTTTCAGGCGTGCTAAGAACTTTAGTTATCATTTAATGATTGCAAATTGTCTGCGAAGTCTTTTCGTGAAATAATTTTGAAAGTCGGCCAATGGCCTACAGTATGCGGCGAAAGAATGGACAGTAGTTTATTGCCACGTTTGTTGACTCGTTGTGTAGTATACAGACAGTGCTCAAGTCTTAGGTGTGTGTGGTTATTTCAGTAGAGGCGACTACAGAGACACGTACACAGATCGTGCGTGGTGAACATTTCTGATGCACGGGACGACGTTCTTACCTGTTACTTCCTTACGTTACGTAATGGATGACACGTTCGCTCGACGAAAGGTTTGCAGTTTTTGCACCGCTAGCAGATGAGATAACACCTGCAGTATATGCCGCTGCAACCATCTTGTCGCCATGGCTGCCACTGTATGGCCTAACAGCTAATGCAACGGATAACTAGTCGTTCGTTAATGTGGGTTAGTCTACAGTTTTGTGCCTCCGGCCGCCACTGTTAGGTGGTTAGTTGGTGCTGGCCAATGAGAAAGTAATTATAACGCTGTATTCGCAGCAAGTGCAGAACACAAATTAGATTTGGGTGGCGTTCCGGATTCTTTTTTGGATTTTAGATCATTATCCAAAGTATTTTACAATTAGGATATAGCAGCTCTATCAATTTTTTCTGTATTCGTTAGGTGGCAACGGCCTTGGGTGAGGGTTTAATATTTCTGATCGCTTCTCTGTAAATAGTTTAGAAATAGATAATAATGCAGTGCAAACACGTTTCGCTGCTGTGCGGGCATCGGGTTACAGTCACGAGTCCAGGTTCAACTTTAATGCAGGTCTGTGACCGTCGAGGCAGACGATAAAGTGTGTACCGTTTTTTGTGTAGGGCCGTGCATTGTTAAACGTAAAACGAAAAAAATTCTACAAACGTTTTTTATACATTTACTTCACGTGTAGAATACACGTTGACCTTTACGCCAAATGCATTTGCACAAATTTTTTGCGGTAACACGTGAAATGAACACGCATAAAATTGTACGCATGTTTTAGGCTAAAATATTTAACATAACATTGTGTACAAAGCGACAGAAATGAACTGAATTGCTATTTCGTTCGCTTTGTACAATTCGTGCAACGCAACTGCGCTGGCGTTTCATTCCAGTTTAGTTCAGTTCAGTTACATGTACTCTGTACGCCCATTAAGGATGTCCGACATCGTGGAATCAAGTAGAAATTTCTGACGCGAAACAGCAAAGATTTGTCAACAGACGTACAGACGGACGGATGTATAGGCAGAAGGCAGTTTGGTGGAACGCCTAAAGGGAGCAGCAGCAGCAGCAGCAATGGCATCCTGACGACCGATCCGCGACACTCGCGAGCGACTCTTTTCTCGTGACGTCACGTCGCACTCGGCGGCAGCAGCAGCAGCCCTGCGTCAGTGACGGACGGTTGAAGCAGTCAGGTGCAAGTAATTCGGTCAATTTATCGTATAGCAGCACGTCAGACGTGACAGCCAGCCCGCCAGCGACAGCGTGTAGTCTGCTGAGAGTTGGACGCACGCAGGTAGAAGCTACTCGCTTACTGCAGCGTTCGTTGTACGTCGCTGGCGTGCTAGTAGCCACTAGCTACAAGTGCGGCGTTGACAATCGATCCCAGCGGATGCGCATAATGCAAGCTCATTATTTAGCTGACTGAATGCTGTGACGTCAGCACATCCGGGCGTCAGATAAAAAACACACGCACATATCACACGCCGGGCCAGGGCGGGTGAGTGGGGATAAAAATTCCCGGTGGGGAGGGATGCAAATCCGCTGCAGCGCAGAAAAGCGTCGACTGATTCTAGCGAGATGTCGGCATCGTCGTACAATACGGCTTCTGCTTTGACTGAACGAGAACTGATTAATTTCAGTGCAAGTCAGGCTTATATAGGGTGACGCGTAAAAATGAAACATGCATGTTCTATGTAGATTGAGCAATCGGACAATTACGGTAACGACTAGCCTCGACCATTGCAAGGAAGGGCAGTCACTAGAACATAGTGCATTTAATTATTCAATGTGACCTTTTTTCACAGCAAAGATAGTGACCAATCGTTGTTGAAACTGTCCAATTTTTCGATCAACATAAGGCGTATATGTTTCACCTTTCTGTGCGGCACCTTCTGTTTAGGAGCAGGAAGTCGGCTGACTGCAAGCTGCAGTAGTATACACGTGTAACGCGCTAATTAGATTGCGAGTAAAATATAGCAGCTTGTTATGTAGAGTGACAAGCGAAAGCTTTATTACAACACTCATGGACAGAGCGTCGTTTCTGTGCCTGGAGCTAATTAAATCTAACTCTGCTGTGACCCGGCAGCAATGTAGGCCTGCACAGTACAGTACAGACTATTTGTGTCGGCGCTGGGTGGTTGCTTGTCGGCAGTTTTTGTGTTTGTTCCGGCTTCATTAGGTGCATTAGCTGTCACGACAGCGCGCCGGCGCTAGCGGCTTTTTTACCGGTCTAAGCCTGCGTTTCATCCAACTCAACGCACGCAACTTATAAGGCCCTTGCGTACTCTTTCGACGCAAGCGACGCAACAGCTAAACGCAAGGATAGAAGCGGTGTTACGTTACGTTAGTTGAGTTGGATAGATAGAAGTCGGGCTTTACGACTGGCGGGCGGTGCGCCGTCTTGATGTCAGCGGGCGCCGACGGCGAGCATTTTTTATACTCGGCGTCATCAAAACACGCAGCATTCAGCCTACGAGATACTTCTAACGATATTCCAGTGAGTAGGCCCATAACCTGGTTTTGTTATGCCTATTTCTGCAGAAATTGGCCAGCAAAATTGACTCCAGTAAGTTGTAAATTAGCCAGCACGCGAAGTCTACAAGTTCGTCAGTAGGCTAATTATAGGCTAGCATCCAGATTGCATTTGTAAACATATTGTTTGAAACATTTCACTGCAGAATGCGCACCGTTTAAAGATATGAAGTCGTTAGGCCTACCTCTGAAACAAGACATTTGTGTAGCAGACGTCATATACGTATTTTATTGTGGCTTATGTAAAACTAACACAAAATATTTTACAGTAGTGGAAATACTTTTGCTAATATCTTCTTCTTTCTGTTTTGCACGTCAACAGAGCTGCGACGGCGGTTCGGTGGCAGTTGACTCGCAGTCAGCAGTACGGTCGGCGCGGTCACGTCCGTTCTCCAAACACGCCATACTCGATCTGTTTCGCGTTGGACGCAGTAAAACGACGTCTTCTTCTTCTTCTTCTTCTGTGCACGAAGACAGCAAGACGCGGCAAGCAACGACAACACATCAGTCACAGACTTCGGCTGACAGTACCGCCGGCAAGAAACTACAAGTAGATACACTGCAATAACAATATTAATGCATTTGAGTACACTTCAGTTCAGTAAAATCTTGTTTACCATTTCGCCGAGGTTAGGAGGCTGAGTTGACCTGAGCATACAGTACAGTAGCATGCGACTTGTTCGAGATTGCTCTTTCTCTTATTCCCGGGCAGGGGGGGGGTCACCGCCGTAATCTTTTCGAGAAAACTTCGTATGCGTCGTGTATCGGTTATAAGGATGTCTTTCTTCGATCCGGCGATCCCAGAGTGTGCTAGACACTAAAAGGCAAAGTTGTCGGCCGTTTCTTTAGCGCCGTTGTAGTAGAGACAGGTTGCCGAGTCCCGGTGCTGATGCGATGTAGAAACGCCATCAGCAACGGAGAATGGACAGTGCGCAGCTGAGCCACAGTTACACACTGGTCTTTTGTCCACTTTGACGTTTTTCTAGAACTCTTTTCACAATGTTTGTTACATCTGCGTTGTACAATGTAGTCGTGTCTATTACCTAGCTACAATACTGCTGTATTGTATGTTTTACGAGACACTTCGTTGACTGGTGCGTGCAGACGGAGCGGCGGCCTCGTCCTCGCTCCAACTCCGAAGCTGTCGTCGTTCCTCCGTCGCGAGCACGACACTTGGCCGGCGACCACACAGTGAGACCGGCGCCACGTGACTCTACTACCCCTATGAGCCAGCTGTTGACCAGTGCAGACACGCCCGCTGCTGCTGCTGCTGCTCGCGTGGGTCCGGATGAATTTATTGAACTGTTCTGTCGTACCACCGCGTACAACACCACCGACACTCTGGACGTAGGCACAGGCCGACGTCGACGTAGGGTCAGTTTTGCTTAGTTACTTCACATTATACTGCGGGGAAAACCTTGTTTAGAACGTTGCACAAATCACGTCACGTCGTCGCCGTAATTTTATCAAGCTTTGCTTTGTATTCCGCACAGGGCTGTGTACGCCGTAATCCGCGAAGATCTATTGTCATCCGTCCTTCCTTCTGTAACGTTGATGTGACGTCGTAGCCATGCAGGTTGCGCTGCTTAAAAAGTAATTACACGAGCTAAAGATCTTTCTCACAAAGTTTCTTTATCGGCGAAACATCCTCGCATTGCGGGTGGATTGAATGTGTTATCATTGGCGTAATTTGGTTACTGTTTGTACGGGGAAACACGATTGTAAACATAGCTAAACGCATCGCGCGGTTAGTTCGCTACGACAGTATGGTGCTTTTGTTACGTAGTGTTAATGAGACACATCAAAAAATCATTCTCTAATAAATGAAAGCTATTAGACTTAAACTATTTTGTGTTATTTTAGCTGTTGTTTTTAGTCACTATGTGGGTGGTATAATGACATGCAATGTCGATCGCTGTAACAAATCGAACGCTCCGGCCACTAATTCTAGCGAGCGATACAGCGTCGTACTGCATGGCAATCTGCTGCTGATTGAGGTCTTATACCGTCTGTCACACGTTGACATCGACACTGGCATTGATACGGAATGTGACACTAACAGACATAGTGACAGACACACTGGTATTGACAGTGACAGAAACGCACTGTCGGTAGTATATCTGACATCCATATATTGACTGCAGTATGCCATCGTCGGCAATTGTCGTTTTCTTAATTTTTACTGGACAAACTAAAATGGCCAACTCTAATCAACTCGCCCGAAGTGTAAGCACATGACGCGCAGCCTTTTTAGTAACAGTAGGCTTGTATGGACGGACGGACAAACTGTAAATACGTAATTATGTCGCAAACTCGCAACAGCGGGTATCGTGGTGCGGTTGGTGCCGACTAATACAAAACACCAAATTAATTTGGCCAAAAGCGGAATCGCTTGTTTGCATTTGCCAGCTGGCAGCACAGGACTTACGGTTTAGCTGCAATTTGCAATTGTATGTTTTGGTTATAAGTTTGACACCAAATCTTTGCTTCGTCGGAGGTCAGGGAGTGACCCCCTTTAACACAGCGTATTATTGGACTCCAGTAATATATACCTGCCAAATGACATTTGAATCTGTTAAACGGTTTAAGTATGGTACACTAGCAGAGGAACGACAGACAGACAACAGACGACAGACCACGCTACAGAAAAATGCGTAGGAATGGGCGGAATCGTTTGCGTAGCAAGAGCAATTTCGCCTAATAAGCTTAATACTAACATTAACCAGAAAATGTGTCGGCTCTATGAGTGATATTCGTGTGTTGTTGTGTTGTCTGTTAAGGCAGTCTGCAACACAACCTTAACCCTAACCGTGACTTTTGATCTTTTGCACTGAAAATTAACACACTGGGTACTCCTGCCCTAGGAAACGCTTTTTCTGCGTGTTTTTGTTTTCGAGTTAGGAACCCGTACGGGACAGGCAGACGGACATACTGGCAAGACTCGTAAAACGGCCTTTTAGGACGGCCGCGCGTATGATAGAAGCTGATACGTTGGATGTTGACTGTGTTGCTGTCAGCATTCCGATATTCCTCCGTCATCAGTGAGCAGCAGCACATCAGACGCTGCACCTGGTGGTGGTTCACCGCGGCTCACGTCGCTGATGTCGTCTCAGTGTTCAGTCTGTCAGTCTTGTTCAACGTCGTCACCGGCGGTGTCGCCGGTACGTCAGCGTCACACCCTGCTGTCTGTCTCGTGCTCACAGTCTTGTTCAATGTCGCCCGGTGCCGGCGGTCGCTGCTCGCCGTGCCGGTCAGCCGTGGTTGCTCTGCCGCCGTCCATACCGGAGCACCGCGAGATCGCATCCACAGTCGACGCCGCTCAGCAACCGACGCCGGCAGCAGCTTCCAAGGTTCTGTCATGGTCGTCGAGTTTATGTGATGATTTATTAATAGGTCTAGCATTACTGTAACTTATTATTGCTGATTTTTTGACATCTTTGTAGTTAAGTTCGGTGTGCGAATCAGCCAGGGGGCGAAAGGGCAAAGAGGCAGAAAAGCCAGACACCTTAAAAATTGCGTTTGAGACAGAACTTTATTATTTGTGTTTATTTTGGTGTTGTTGTTGCTTTTTAATAAAATATTTAGTTAGAAAATCAAGCGACCATAAAGTGTTTTTATAAATGGGGCGCTGCAGGTAGCTGGAGGATGGAGACGTTCGAGCATCGCGTTGCCTCCATGTCGCACCTGCTGCGAGCCGGCGCCCGCCAATGTCAGCGATAGGACGTCGGCCGGTGTCACTGGCTTTCAAACTGGTAGGCTTTTATGCTTTCACGTTAATTACTGATGCTGTTTTATTCTGGTTCATTACGATTACTTCTGTTGCACTTAGGCCCAAATTCCACTTGTTTCGATTTATTATTGAATTGTTATGCAACAATCTACAACAAATTTAAAGTTTATTTCAAATCCACAACAAATTGTAGGGCGCAAGTACGTCTCACATTGAAGGCCTACAACAAATCCGCAGTTTTTCCTGACACGTATTTTACAGTAAGTAAAAGTAATAAAACGTCAATTTATACGCTGCCGGTGCGTAACGTTAAAGTTAACCTCTAATGCGCTAGCTTGTTGTACGACTTGTAGTCCAGCAAGTCCATGTCGAATCGAAGTAGTGGAATTTGGGCCTTATACCCCGTTTACGCGATCAAGCAAACATCGAGCAAACATCGAGCTGGCTCGTCCAACTAACTAGAGCTAGCTCGTCGAGCCAACTCGTCGAGCCAGCTTCATCGTGTAAACCGGGTATTATTGTTTTTCGTATTTGTTGCACTTATTGTTTTTCTGCTGTCGTTTTTTGCAGTGCTATAAATTAATTAGTTTAGTCACGGTGTTATCGCCGTATTTCAACAAAGATAGTTCGGTGCGCTAGCATTGATTAGCGTTGCAATTTTGACAGTTCGCCGTTATAATGTCTTGTGTTACTGTCATTGTACGTCATTTTCGTATAGCAAATAAATTTTTGAATAAGCAGTATAAGTTAATCAAATTGCAGCCTTCTTTTATTGACCACTATGACCAGTTCGTTGACGTATCAGCAACGACGAACAGTAATGAACAAACAAATAAACCGTTCTTTTTATTTCAACGTTTGTCCGTTGCCGTCCAGCGATTTGATGCGGTCAGCCTGGCAGACAATCCAAGTCCGTATTGTTGCCATTCCAGACATGGTTTTTACGCGCGAAAACAGCTTCTGCTTTCAGCGCGTCTTAGCCATCGCAATTCTGTCTGTCCGTCTGTCTGTCCGACACACGGGTGGATCAGTCAAAAACTGTGCAAGATAGGATCACCAAATCTTCACCGTCGGCTGCTTGAAAGACTCTAGTTTCAGGAACCGTAAAGCTTTTCCATAAATTCGAAAAGGGTCACCCCGAACGAGGGCGCTAAATGAGAGGGGGTGGGAAAATTGGCGATTTTTAGCCAACAAGTCGCTGTATCTCAATAATTGTGCGAGATAGGGCCTAGGTTACTATTAATCACTAATAGGAAGTCGTACACTGGCTCTCGATTGGCGCCGAATTCAGTGATCTTGAATGACCTTGAACGCCGAAATAGGGGGTTTTATGGATTTTCTGGCGATTTCAGGCTGTGAGACAAGTCTATATCATTCACAAGGTGGCGCCACAGAACAATAGAGAATTTGGTATTTGTATATTAACTTAGCGTGAACACCCAAATTTTTATCTAAACTACTAAACCGGAACTGTTGTAGGCTTTCGCGCGTCTCGTGAGCATTAGCTCAAATTTCTTTTTTTGGTAGGAGCGGAGAGCGCCAGCAGACGGAGATCAGTACCGACAGTTACGATATCAGATCCTAGCGATAGACTGGAGTCATCGCTTAGCGCGGGCGTCAACCTTACCAAGGCAAGACGGCTCAATCAACTTCGCATTGCCGAGATGCTCAGCAACTTTCCCAAAGTTTGTAATATGTTTAATGCTCCACAGTTTTAAGTCTCTGATATACTGACTGAAGCATTAGCATTATCATTATTATTGCTGCTACTGCTTTTGTTGTTGTTAAATATCCTAACTTTTTTTTTGCACACTGCTGTAACATTTTGGAGCTATTAGTTGTAAGAAACATGTTAAGCGTTTTCGTTTTTCTTTTGGATTTTAACAACATGTTCTATAGCTTGTTTTTTAACGTTTTTATAGCATGTATAACTTTTAACGGCCACGTTCTATTGCTGTTGCAGCGGAGAGCGAGTTCATCCTCTTCAGGTGTGTAAACATTCTGAGAATCAGTTCTGATAATTGCAATGTACAATACAGCGTATTATGACTAAAAATTATTATGACTAAGAATTATGACTAAAATCAGAATCGCTTTCTGCTATATACTTTTACCTAAGTGTAATCATTACAGGCTCTTATTATGCCCCTATAAAATCACACCACACTGGGCTGTTACGCAGAACAGAACATGACAGCAGACAGGAGAAAAAATGCACACACAAATAGTAATTAACGGTGGTGTGTAAGATAAAATTAATTTTCATTGTTAAGCCTAAAATTACGTGTTATTAGTTTACGTTGCCACTGTTCGTGTGATCGAGTTTTCTATCATTTACTGTGATGCATTCTTAATTGGAGAGTTGCAAGTGCTGTTTTGGCCTTACTGACCATGAGAACACACGCTGTTTTAATGTCTTTACTTGTGTTTTTGAATACCGATACTTATGTTCTTGAGCAAACTGATGGTGATGATGCATTGCTGATAAAGTGGGCGGTGTTTGTGGTGTGATTGGCAGCTGACGTCAGTCCGGACAAACACGTCATCATGTGGTGTGACAGTTCGAATGGCACCCACCTGTTCTCGGTATAACTGATGTTCCCCAGTGGTGGATTTAGCGGACAGTCCCGCCACTTTGGCGTGCAATATTAAAAAAACTTTTGCCTGAAATTTGTCAAAAATGTTGTTTCGGTTCGCATTGTTAGCCATAAGCAAATATAGTGTTTGAACACTATTGAAAATGTACACTCGGCAGCCCAGAGCCTCTTTTCACATTTCTAAATAATACGCCCATGCTGCTTCTGCAAGAAAAAATGTAGCCCAGTGTCGTACTACAGCGCGATGGTTGTATTTCTAGTACTGGTACTTACAACAGTAGATTATATTTAGGCACACGGAGAGGCCTATAAGCCCCGCCCACTGTTTTGGCCTGTAGCCTGGTCAGTGGGCGGGGCTTATGGGCCTCTCCGTGTGCCTAATTATAATCTAGGG
>Ga0056128_1000362_pt1 | contig 38404 bp, 18 predicted proteins | sample WorMetLIZISLAND2_FD_71113 | JGI IMG/M metagenome (GOLD analysis project Ga0056128, IMG submission 71113) | Marine gutless worms symbiont microbial communities from Max Planck institute for Marine Microbiology, Germany - Olavius geniculatus... ... | reverse complement strand
ATAAAATTCTTTTCCCTTCCATCCGACTGCCAGATGTCATCTGTGTTGAGCTAGTTTATCAACATCACAAGTTGCAGTGCATCCAGCTACATCGGCTGACAGAGCTGCCGGCGGCGCCGCGGCTGTACTGTGAGTTCAGGTCCAGTGGGAGTATACAGTTGAACGCTCAAGTGTACATTTAAATGTCATTAGGCGAATGTCGCGGTGAACTCGCCACGGCAGATGTATGTACCGCTTTTAGACAGAAACTCTGTCCAAATTCATATCGCCAAGGAGGTTAAATGATCTTCAAATTCTAAAATAGGGGTTTTAGTGTTTTTTCTTGCAATTTGTGGCTGTGGCGTAGATTTCAGAAGTGAATTGCGTCGAAATGGATAGAGATAAATCAAGACAATCTGCGAATAGGAACTGCTAAAGCTGTCGCGCGTCTCATGAGCTGTGCTCAAATTACTTGTTTTATTTGGTTTTAATATTAATATTGACATACATCCATACATTCTACATCGTTTAATAGGTAAAGCAATCACGTCATAATGCATTTAATCTGTAGTTTTCTTGCATTTTTTGTGTTATCTTTTGTGTTGTGTTATATCCGCATTTCACAAACGAAGTTACAAGTGGATTCGATCAGCTGAAATTTTTAGAGAAGTTAGATTTAGCCCAACTTACAGCTAGGTAATTAGATGTTGGTGGTGATTTGGTTCAGCAGGATAGAATTAAAAGATTCCTTACCATTCTCGGATAGGACAAAGTGGCAAAACTTTGCCAAATATAGTGTTGTCTCCTGGCAAACACAAAGAAAATTAATGGCGGAGTTTGCTTTCTCTTAGTGCCGTTCTAGCTGTGTTATGTCATAGATGTAAAAACGTTCCAGAAAAAAATATTAAAAAACGTCAAAAACGTAAAAACGTGGCAAAAATTTTAAAAAACGTTTTAAAACATTGATAAAAAACGTTAGCCTTAATTTGTTTGACTTTTTGCCTAAAACCTATAGTGCTGTAATTGCAGTGCAGCTAGAACTAAAGAAAGATATAAAATTTTATTCAATTTCATAAGACCACCATTTAAAAGATCTTATCGATGTTCTCGGTAGAATTTTCAAATTTTGATGAACGTTTTTAAAACAATAAAAAAACGTTGAGAAAATAAAAAATGTTAAAAACGTAAAAAACGTGGCAAGAATAAAAAACGTAAAAAAGTTTTTTTTACATTTGTGTGTCTTAATGAGCTCTGTGCGATTACTGCATGTGCATGATGTGTCACGTTCTGTTTTTGTTTCACACTTGATCCACTATTCTGTCTGACAGGACAACGATTGATAGACCAATAGCAACTAGCAACAGATCGATATGCTGCAGTTTTCCTTGTTGTGCATGCTTGTCAGTTTGACGGCGCTCACGCGTATAATAAAACTCAAAACTAAAACATAATAATACGTGATTTACGTGTGATAACACAAGAGTCACAGTAAAAATTTTAACCACACAAGTTGTGAGTTGTGCGTTTCTTGTAAATTGCTGTAGTGCAATAGAAGCAACTCGGCGAGTTTTGTCAGATTATTTGGTCGACATGGCCACGTGGGTAAGCCTCATATTTTGGAAGTCTGTTTGTTGAATAACAATGTAAGATATTACTGTGTTTCGAAAAAGTATCACCAACATTTTCTGCCTGTCTTTTTTCGTGCAAAAAGCCGAGTGGCCGACATTTCGACAGTATATAAACAGTTAAGCCTACTCTTAGAGAACTGGACAATTGGGTAAGCTGTCAACCAAAGTGACAGAAATGTGGACAAAATGTGTATTAAACGTGAGTAGTTTAATTAGTTAAGAATACAACCTTAAATAAAAGTGTAATTGTTTGTACTGCTTTCCCCAGGTAGTGCGCAAGCAGACGATGAGTAAAGTGGGAATTTGAACGATCATTTACTGTTTATTTTGCTGTTTTGCAGACCGACCGACAGAGGTCCAGCTGGGGATTTACGTCAACAGTTTTTATTCGATCAACGAACAAACCATGGTAAGTGAAGACTGTCGTCATTGGAAGTTTGTGTCAAATGCCGCGTTCTGTTTAGGGCATTGTATAGTGTAGGCCTATACATTACGATAACGTGTTGCTCTACTGTCGTGACACATTGTTTGTTCTATTACATCCAGAGACGTTCCCACGATCTTTACTTTGCAGTAGGACTATAAAATGCACAGTCTCTGTCGTGTGTATAATGTACAACATACATTTCATAATTAATCTTACTCAATACAAATTTGCAAAAACATGAATATTTGCTTATTCTGTAATTTTGGTTCCGAATTTTTCGTTCCCGACATTGCATCAGATGTTTTCCACACGAGTCGCCGAGTGAGTTGAGATGCATAATCCCTGCAGGATTACGCGCTAAACCTGTACCTGCGCCAGTCGTGGCGAGATCCGAGGCTGCAGTTCAGATTACCGAAAGATGCCACCGAGAAGATAGACCAGATAAAGATGGAGGAAGGCAAGTGGAGGTCGCTGTGGCTGCCGGACACGTTCTTTCGCAACGAGAAGGCGGCTTCGTATCACGACGTGACGGTCGCTAACCGACTGTTGCGCATCAATGCCAGCGGCCATGTCTGGTACACGTCCAAGTAAGACACGCGATCGTGACCGTTCTGGATCGCATTGATTTGCACTGCCGCCGTCGTCAAGACTAACAGCTTCTGCATGCACGTTTACTAACGGGGTGTTTACACGATCCAGCAAACTTCCAGCAAATGTATTTAAAATACACGTGCTAATGCTGGACGTTTGCTGGATCGTGTAAACACTCTATAACAGTCTCAGCTGTAGTTTTCGTTGTCAGAATGTGGCGCTGATTTGTTGCAGGTAGACTTAATTTGGTGTAGGCTATTTCGGCCCCCAGCCTATATACGCCAGCGTGCCACGATGAAAGTGGGCTACTTTATTTTATCGATATTTTGTCTGGTAAATAAATATAAAGCAAATCACCCACAGTGGCTTGGGTTTTAGGCTACTGTGCAAAGGATATAGCTTGAGTCTGCTTTATAGGATGGATTGAAATGCGCTAACAACTAACGCTAGCTTACCACGCGTGACCTGCAGTTTATGAATCAAGTTATACGCAGCCTAAACGCACGTCATTATCTCGTGTAGTAAGGCATTCATTTCGCCGTCTTCTTCGGTCGTAATTAGGCGTGGGTGTAGGCCTACTGTCGCGTCTAAGTCTATAGTCTTTATTCCATATAGTCGCTGAACGCTGTGGCTTGAAACAAATGATTTGCACTGACGTCCGAATCTTTTTATCTCTCTTTGTAGCGTTCTCTAATTAGGATTAAATGTCTCTCCAAGCTGATTTTTGCAAATGCCGTCTTCTGAAAACCGCTTATTTTTCAGACTTTGATATAATTTTAGCCGCCATTACAACTAGTTTTAGTTTCGATATAGTGCAAGTTTGATTACAACACGCATTATGGTTTCGCGTGATCTTTTGCTATTAAAGGAAGATTTTCCAAATGATACAGTAGCCTAGCGAGTTGGTTGTTGACATTTTTGTTTTTTGTTGCATCACGTCTAATGTTGTTCGTATGCATTGTTCTATAGTAGATGTTTGCGGCTTGTCAGCTGATATCACTAACCACTAACCACTAACAGCTGCAGCAACTGGACATATAAAAATAATCCCTCACGTTTTGTTAGGCCTATATACATAACCACATCAAATATTGACCCATGTTGGAAATTTGTTTAGACCTACTGGTATATTCCGCAATGAATTTGCGAACACGCGTACTATAGATCCAGTCACACTGCAAACGTGTCACTACACTACTTTGTGAAATATAGTGCTACAAGGCTACAGTTTCAGGTGGGCTATAGGTTTATCTTTAAAGCTGACTGCATTTCACGACGTGTTTAGAATATACGTGAGTCAGTGTATTTCGTCTTTATCGCTGACGTGGCCATTGGAAAATTTTTGATATTGGTTAATATCTGATAAAGCCACGAATGTACGAAACTTGGGGGGGGAGGGCTTAGTTTTGAGTTGACGGAAGACGGCGCGGCGTCGGTATTGCACGCAGGACTACTCGGTGAGCATGTACCTCCGCCAGGCGTGGAGGGATCCTCGACTCGTCTTCACTCCGTTCGACAACAGAACGACTCAACTTCGCCTGGGAGACGAGAGCTGGGCGCGAATCTGGATTCCGGACACGTTCTTTCGCAACGAGAAGCGAGCGGCGTTCCACGAGGTGACCGTGAAGAACCGGCTTCTGCGCCTGAACGCCACTGGTCACTTGTGGTACGTCGTCAAGTAAGTGTCATCGCTGACTGCGACCTACCGCCACGCCATCTTACGCCCGTCGCCTTTATACCCAATACCCTGTTTATACGGTGAAGGTGGCTTGATGAGCCAGCTCGTTGGGCTGGCTGGACAAGAGCTTGTTTAGCACTCACCAAGCATACATCGAGCACTCACTAAGCTGGTTCAAGTGCATAGATTGCATTGTCATCAAGCATTTATCAAACATTTATCATGCACGCATAAAGCATACAACAAGCTAAGTGCTTGATGTGTGCTTGATGTGTGCTAATGAATGCTTGAGAAATGCTCGACGAGCTATGCCATTGCTTTAACCGGCTTGTTGAGGTTAAAAGGTTGTATCTCTTTATGGGAAACCTATCGCATAGTTCCGGAGCTTCACCTGCCATATGGCATTACACAGTGTTGTCTACCATCCGACACAGGTCAAGGCGTTTCGCCTTCACCCTAGTCCGGTACTCGATCTACTACTCCTGAGGGATGAAAGCTTGAGTTGACCTTGATGCTGGTTATATACCGGGTTTACCTCTCTGCACACAGTTACCCCTCCAGATATACCGCTTGATAGCGACCCGACCAGGAGTTGAATCCACGACCTCTCTATCGTAAGTCCGACGCCCTACCGTTACGTCATCAAGTGAACTGCTGTTTACTGTACTTTTCATCTATCTATAGCAGACGAGATGCTTCACGTTGATTTACCGATCACATGCGACTGCTATGCATAGGGCTTATAGCTCACGCTGCTTCTGAAATGTGCATTTAACAACGTAGCATGCTAACACTTAGGCCTACGTGTGGTTAATTTCGTTTGGTTTGCCTAAAACGATCTGCTTTGTTTGCATGCGTGCAAATACTAACATCAGTTGTTTGATGGCTAAAACCAATCTAGCAAACAGAAGTATCTGCTGGTTTGTCATTTTATTTTTAAACCAAAATTATCATCTTATTCGCGACGTTTTTTCAGACTAAATAATGTGAACAGATGTAGTCTATTTGTTGTACAACTGTACGTTCAAGTTTCGCAAAGTAATGAGCAACAAATTTGAGGCCGATAATTTGTCCTGACAGAATCCCCAGAAAATGTCACATTTACGACAAAATTTTCATTTCCGCTATGAAATTTCATTAATCAATAAGCCGGTTAAATTTCTCAGTCATTAACTTAACTGTCTTAAATTGCAATACATTTCTTTGATTCTTACTGGATCCCTACTAGTCTGGGCGCCTGCAGAAAATTGTCAATCTTTTTCACCTTTCTGCCACACTTTCCGCTAAGTGCACTATCAAAATTGTGTTTTATCGTTAGGCCAAATCTTTTAATTAGGTTACTGTAAGTCTGTTTATTGGCGTGCTCATGGTTATCCTTTGTTTGCATATGTACTGCTGTGTGCGCTGATGTTTGTGATGCTGATACTGATGCTGTAGAATATCGGCGACTTTGTCGTGTCCGATGCGGCTGCACAAGTATCCGCTCGATACACAGATCTGCCCGATGATGTTTGAAAGCTGTACGTGAGTTCTCTGCTTGCTGTTCTGTGACTGAGACGCAAGTTATATAGCAATTGAGCTATAGTAACATACCTACCCCCTATCATTCCGCCCCCTATTTCAAACTTCTGAATCCGCCACTGTTCGCATATACAAAAACACAGCTTGTCGGCTCGTGATCGCAGGCGCCGACTTACCATAAGACTACTGGGGCAGAATGTTGAGACGCCGAATGTGTCAAGGGGCAAAGACTCAAGCTCAGCAGTGTTCGAAGCCCAAACTTGACCGCAGACGAATTATGGCACGAGTACAGCAAATTTTACTATTTAATGTTTTATAAAAAAAATGTTAAAATAATGAGTAGGAAACATTGCTATGCATGAATTGATATTCGTGAGCAGCTGATTCTAGACATTATTTGAAGCCGGGGCAAAATGATACTTTTGCCCTGGTTGTGCCACGGATACCGGGGGAATTTTTCTGTTGCCTTGTGATAACCATTAATGTCATTTTCTGTTAAGCAAATTCAACGTTCTAGTCATATTTATTTGTCGACGTAACTACCACTAGAAGTCTCCCATCTGTATCTGTAATTGCGTACAAAGATCTCAGGATGCGCCTAAAAGGCCATATACATTTCGCGTCCCAAAAATTAAAATATGTTTTGGAAGGGGCAAATCCTGGATTCACCCTGACATCATATATGTAGGCCTATGGTCAGTCTGTGCAGTTGTAGGCCTAAGCTTACAGACGAAGACGCGTTGACGCTGACTATTGACTGACTGGCTGTGTTGTATGTAGTTGGCTACACGATGGACACGATGTACTTCACTTGGCTTGATAAGCCGGTCGACGTCGACAAAGACCTGCAGCTGCCGCAGTTCTTTCTTGTTGACACGCCAAAGTTCGACTGCTCACAAAACTACACTGCAGGTATATACTGTATAAGATAGACAGACGTCATCTTTATTCTCACTTTTAATCTGTAAAGATTCTTCCACGACAACAGGGCAGCAGAGTACATTGCTGCGATATTAGCTATTTTAAGACTTGACAAGTCTCTAAGCTATCTACTGTCTTTTCGTCATCTTTCAAGTTGAGGTCTGATCGAGTTCTGCCGCCGAGTTTGTTTCGTTTCGTCGCTTGCACGGTGGCGGATCTGCGGCCATGCCGGCGCCGAAGCGGCAATGGCAGCCAGCTTCGGACCGATGCCGGATCGGCGTTTCTTGTCATGTGTGTTATTGCACATTTTTGCTGAAAATACATGTATCTAGTTTACAAAACGTTTGTATAAGCCAAGTAGGCAACACATCAATGAGTTGTAAATATGCACCACTGACAGTTTTATAATTGCACGTGATTGGTCCCAACCGGTAGAAAGCGGTACACAATCATATAGGTGACTAGGTCTACCCAAAAGCAAGCGCTGTGTAGGGATGAGTTGATGAGTCTGTTCTTATCATTTAGTTAACAATCAGCTCTGTTGTACAGTTCTGTCTTCAGCTGACGTCGCAGTGACGTCGGTATATGTCGGTACTCGATCTCACGGAGTGGATTGATAGTAGACGGAATGAACAGCTCAAGTTCATCAGTATCTGACAACACTGTCCAGTACATTAGGTGACTGTGGACAAGGTCGTTGTCAGTGACTGTTGACTGCTTTTGTTTTAAACTGAAGATATCGTAGCACATCAGTCCGTTTTCGTAAAGATTTATGTGAAACTCTTTGAGATGTCTTTCCGTAAACCAGACTGGTTGATGACACTTGGGCATGAAGTAAGATGGGACGTAATCTTGTGCCACGAAACACAACAAACGTCGTAATATCTTCTGAACTAAGCGCAGCAGCTCATCTCCGTTAATCCCATTACTGATGAACAGTTACGGAAACGGACGTCATCTAGACACCATAACAACGCTGTCTTTATCACGTGTGACGACAACAACAACGTGAAACGATGTAAGTGATTAGCCATCCATTTGACAACCATGTAAGCAGCTTTGACGATTTGAGGACATTCACGCATCAGTCTGCTTTCTGCTCGAGCAAATGATATAAATCCGTGTGGCTCTGTCCAGCTGACCCACGGGTACTTATTCTGTGGCTGCGTGAACACAATGAGACATTCACCTGTCCGACAGAGATCTTGTCTACGTGCGTCTTCTGGCCACCAGTCGTTGATCTGTAGCGCTGGAACAATGTCAACTGAGACACGATGCATTATGTGATATCCGTTTACTGGTTCTATAAAAGATAGTTCTACATTGATGTGAGGCTTTACAAGCATATTTGTATTTTGTAAGGAAAATATTAACGCATCTGTATTTGGGTCGAACTCAAATCCAGTCGTTTCGCAAAACTGTGACGTCGACAGAACATATTTTGCAAGTGATTCAAACTTGAACTTCACTATTCTCATGTCTAAAATTTCGTTGTCGTTAAACAAACATTTGTCGTAGTCAGTCGTTGAAACTTTCACTAGTATAAAACCTGGTGGGGATTCTGGCGAATAAGCATCTCTGCACTTGCTGCTTAGTTTGGTTAATACGAAAGTGTAGTCAAACTCATCACAGCATCCAATCTTTGTTTTTTCGTGGGCGCTTCCAACAGGAAAAACTTTACAAGCAAATCGGTCGTCTTCTGATGATATTTTGTTAGCTAAGTATTTCATGGCTTTTGTCACGTGACTATGAATCGCTGCAAACGTAATCTTACGTCGAACCGCGCTTGTAACAGTGGCACTTGTCATAGGCTCGGATATTCCAACAAATTGCTCGGAGTAATTGAATCCACATTTACGGTAAATATTTTGTACGTATGTTGTTGCATCGACGGACTTCCTTGCGTCATGAATTATTTTGCGCAGCTCCGCTTCACACTGCGCCGAATCACTAAAGCGTTTAGCAAGACATTGTTTGATACTCACTGCTATGGACAGACTATATACAAATTGGTCCGTTGATGTTACAGACCTGGAGATTGCTGATGTAAGCGTATGTCTCATGGCCAGGTATTCTCTGGCTGTTCTTCCAAACTCGTCCTGAATCTTCCCGTTTGCTTTTTTCGTTTTCAGTAAGTCCATTAACTTCTGATTGCCGGCAATTGCTGCGTAGTGCATAGCAGTTCGACCAAATATGTCTTGATTGTTGATGTGCTTAGCATCGAATCTGCTGATAAAATCCTTTACATAACTCCCGTCAAGATCCCGCATGCAGGCGTAATGCAACGGAGTTCGGCGTAAACTATCAGTGTTACTGTCAGAAACTGATTTCGCTGTTTGAATATTTTTTTGTTCAGCTTTTAGTGTGAAGAACACGAGATGCCAGAAATTCCGGCCTTGTTTGTCTGTAATCGTGAAACTCCGATCATCTGCATATCTTAGACACGTTTTGACTGCTAGATAATCATAAGCCACGTGCAGCGGCGTGTGTCCGGCATTGTTCCGAGCGTTTATGTCAGCGCCATGGTCCACCAGAAATTCGACAACTTTTGAGACGTCGTTGCAGCTGCTGAACTGTGTAACTGTAGGGTATACTCCGACCGCGTGATGCAGTGGTGTGTTTCCGTAGCAGTCCACGTACATATTCTGTTCATCGTTGTCGTAGTATTCAACATCATCAGACTGGTAATATAACAATCCGTGTGCTATGTTATGCTCTTTTGCATTCACACCCATAGCGTTTCGGATGATCAGATCGGAACTTTCATTACTCAGACATTTTTTAACACAATCTGCAATTCCGCTTAGTTTCAGCAGCTCACAGGTGACATAATGAAACGGAGTGTTACGCCAGACATCAGTGAGCCCAACATCAGCATCTTGACTCAACAAGAACATGATGATATCCGAGTATCGACGTTTAACGGCGATGTGCAGCGGTGTTTCACCGTCATTGTTCTGAACGTTCAGTTTGGCTCCGTGTTGAACCAGCAGCTGTACAACATTCAGTTGTTCACAGAGCACAGCTTTGTGCAGCGGTCGGTTGCCACCAAAATCCTCAGCAGCGTCCACATTCACTCTGTGTTGATTGTCGTTTTCCAGCAACACCTTTACAACATCAGTAACTGCAGCCACGTAAAGCGCAGACCGGCCACCAATACATTGTAAATTAACATCAGCTCCGGCAGATATAAGTAATTGTACTACGTTTGCATGTCCTTTCTTTGCAGCTCTTAGTAAACAACTTTCTTTAATGTTTGACACTGCATTCACGTCTGCGCCTCTATCAAACAGCAACTGAACTACATCTGCGCATCCGTGGTATGCAGCTGAAAGCAATGGTGTAAAACCCTTTATGTCTTTAGTCTCAATATTTGCGTTATTGTCCAGCAACAATTTTGCAACGTTAATGTCTGTGAATTCTTTCGCACTAGCCTCGTGAAGTGGTGAGCAGTCGTCAAAACCATCTATGTAAACACAAGCTTCAGGTGACAGTGACACTGAAAAAGTACGCCTTCTTGTAAACCTACCATTTTCCAGTAGATAAAAATATTTGCTTGTTTCCGAGCTCACGTGTTCGTTCGTTGTAATCAAGCACTTCAGAAAAACATTGCCATAGCGTAACAGAAATGCACAAAACACCGCTATTGCACCATATAAATTGCCTTGAATATGAACCGGTGAATGTTCGAGAAATTCTTTCTGTGTAACGATGAGTTCTCGTTCGTTGAGTTGAACATTGGGTTGATCAGTGTCGTCATTATTTTGCGAGTTATCATCAGTTTTAGCAAACATGTATGCATTGGTTAAGTTTACAAAAATTTCGCACCCATGTGTTAGTACTGAGTTATCCTTTTCGGCGCCGTCAGCGTGCTGAAATTCAAAATGCTGTTGCTGTTGTAAGAGCAGCCATGTCCCGCTGTAGTTGATTTTTTGAGCGATCCTATCCAGCATCGTCTTTACCACATCACAGAATTTCCTATGACTTATCACATGTAGTGGAGAAACGTCGTCATTACTTTGTATATTAACATCAGCTCCAGCAGACACAAGTTCACGCACTGTGTCTGTGTATCCACTTCGTACAGCCAACAGTAGACAACTTTCGTTTAAGTGTGTAGTTGAGTTTACGTCTGCGCCTCTACTAAGCAACAGCCTGACTATATCAGCGTGTCCTGCTGCTGAGGCGAAATGCATTGCCGTCCAGCCTGCCTCGTCTCCTTGATTAACATTTTCTTTATCACCATCCAACAGTTGTCTAACAAGGTGGAGTTGTCCCAGTAGACAGGCTTCCATGAGAGATAAAGTCCAGTCGGCGTCTCTCTGTGTGTTCATATTGGCAGCAGCACAGTTAATCGACAGCTTGGCAACTTGACAGCCTTTGCGAATCTTTACTATATTCTACGCTGTTATCAAAAAATCCAACACAGAGCAGTACTATACAGGTAGGTGCGTGGCAGTTACAGTTAACGTGATCACTGTGCCGATGTTTGACACGATGGGTTAGCCTACTGTTTGCACTGAAAGGCACGACTTGCCACGCTATCTTGCTCGATCATGCACACTGAAATTCATCTTACCCTGAATTATTATGAAGCACGAAAGCGTCATGATCTTACAATAAAAATAATAATAAATAATAATAAACCGCGTCTGAGGAGTGTACATCACCTAGGCGACGTCACGTAGCTGAGAAAAACCCACGGCAGTCACGCGTGTCGGTGTCTTCCCACTGCAGACGCTGTAGCTGCATGCATGTTTGGACTTGTTTTCTGCCAGCCACACGCGTTTGTGTATCTCGTGGCTATAATACGAGCAGTATCGATATGGTCACGACGGCGCGGTTGCAGTAGCTAGATACATGAATTGCGGGCCTCCCCTCTCTTCCATTTCCTTCCTTCCTTTTGCTTTTATTCCCCTTTTCCTGCCCTCCATCTCCTTAGAAGTAAGGCCTCTAAAATCCAGCTAGACGGTATAAGAAAGCGCTGTGAGCTCCCCAGTGGGTTATGGGTCAGAGCCCAAATTAACCGAAATCGAGTTTGGTGCATTATATCTTTAAAGTATGTGATCTGGTGGTAACAATTTCAAATTTCCTGATGATCAACTAACTAAATTTAGTGCAGTTGTGAATCTGTGGGATTTGGTGGAGGGGGGCTGGGCTCCCTGCATGGGCCCCTTTGTTTACGCCACTGCGGCGGTTGTGGCACATATGGCAGGTGCGTTTCCGTGCCTGTCGCTGCGCTTCGTGCTGCGGCGCGACATCGGCTACTTCCTGATCCAAGTCTACGTGCCGACGATGCTGATCGTGATCCTGTCCTGGGTGTCGTTCTGGATCAACATCGACGCCAGTCCGGCGCGGGTCTCGCTCGGCCTGCTGACAGTGCTGACGACGACGACGATGAGCGGTGCTGCACGAGAGTCGCTACCCCGGGTCTCTTATATCAAAGCCATCGACGTCTGGATGATCATGTGCCTCGTCTTTGTGTTCGCCTCGCTCATCGAGTATGCCGTCGTCAACGTCGCCGCCCGCCACCAGGTGCTGATGGAAGAAACTAGCTAAGAAATAATTAAACTATAGGCCTAGCTAAATTTCAACTAAAGAAATGTATTTCAATTCTTGGTCAGTAACTACTTTGGCAGTATGAGAGTTAACTAAACTAATAATTTTTAATGAAACGTTTTCCTGCAACTAATTTGCAAACTATTCTGGGGGTAAATTAGACTTGCAACATTGTCCAAACATGCGACAATAGCCTACATTGAATTTCACAGTGTTCATACAAGTAATTAACTAATCTTGAACTAAACTATTTTATTTTAATGAAACCATTCATCTGAATAAAATAGATTAATCAAACTATTAGTTAACGGGGTTTTGTTAACTTTTGTCCATCACTGACATCAGGTCAAAGTCAAGCCGCCGCCGCCGCCGCCCGTCACCTACCGCACGCTGCGAGGCCGACCGGTCGCCGGGCCTTCGACCGCCTTCAGTGCAAGCACTGCGTCACTCCAGGTACGCACGTCGCGAGGTTTAACCGTTTAACCCCTTACCACACATGCCATCCTAACATTAACCCTAATGGGATGTTTACACGATCCAGCAAACGTCCAGCAAACTTCCAGCAACCGTAATGCTGGACGTTTGCTGCCATATGTTATAATGGAGGTGGACGTTTGCTGGATCGTGTAAACACCCTATAAACCACCGCCGCCGGAGGGTGACTTAACCGCACACTGCGGTGCCGATCATTCGCCGGACCTTCGACCGCCTTCAACCCTAGTGTCGCCTCACTGCAGGTAGGCCTATACAAGCACCAGCGATCAGTCCTTCGTATAAGCCTAGCAACGCGACATTTACCGATTGACATTAGGCAGCTGCAATGCAAATGAATACGCGTTTAGCTGTATAAGAATGAAGTAAATCGGACTCGATTCTTAGCGAGCGTTGGATTAAGAAACATATTAGAAGTTTTTTTCGTAAACAAAACATGAAATCACGTAATAGGCGTAGAGAAGCGGTCCCATGGGACCCAGCCTGCAGTCTCATTTTTGACAAAGATATTTAAAACTCAACAAAATGATTAGAATTTTGCCACTAGATCGCATATTTTAAAGCTAAAGTGTACCAAAATGTACCCCGATACCCCTAGCTGGAATTTAGGGGTTCTACTAGGCGAGGGGACTAAAGGGGAAGGGAAAGAGTCGAGCCCCCAAACCCCAATTCACATTTCTGATGTGCAAATCTGTCTTGTCAGTGTTTGAATGTCTGTTAATGTCACAGACGTTTTGTCACGCACGATCTAGACAAAATGTTTTAAGCTTTGCTACTTAAAAATTTACAGATTTTCGTCGCTGTGTTGCAGAAACGGAGTAACATCGACAGGCTAGGACAGTTCCTAAAGGTTCGTTGATTCATTAACGTGTGAAATATGCAAACACAGCAAGTCTGCAGTCAAACGTAGGCCTAATCTGTATTTAGGCTATAGCTTTAATATTATTGTCAATGGACATTCTGCACCGGTATGTGCCCCATAAAAATACAAGGCAAACCACTTTTGTTTTTGTGAGAACTTTTGTCAAAATGGACCGATTTTATTATTTTTTTTCTGCACTACACTCACACAGGAACTGCAGAACAAGATGAGAAACTCCCGGACAACATTGTCAAGGTGACATTAGTATATTAGCTGCAAAACCATAACGACGTACTTTCTCGAAGAACGCATCAGTTGTGCCAGAAAGTTCAGCAGTCAAGTAGCAACTCTATGGCGAATGAGACGATTACCATAATGTCGTTGTATTTACTTTTTAATTTTTTTACTGATGTGACTTTAATGGAAATTTTAAAAAAATCTTTATTATTTCTTCGAACTCTTTAAACCATCAGCCGTTATTTTTTGCACCTGTAATGATTAATAGTCCGAATAGTCAAACAGAACTCGCAGGCGTTGATATATATGTCGATACAGTTGCGGTCAGGAGGTGGCGCAGCGGACAGCGAGGCGCCGGCACCGGGCAGCAGTGGGATGGTAGTTCCTGCTCCTGCACCGCGACCGGTCGACATCGACACCGGGAAACGACGAGCGCGTCGCATCGACAAACTGTCGCGCAAATGTTTCCCGATGTCGTTTATCGCATTCAACGTCGTCTACTGGGTCGTGTACACTCGTACCTCGCACGAACTCGACGATCTCGAATCACTTAGCTAACGACCTGTGCGATATCACTCCATATTTTTTCTCCCAATCTCTGCCACTCAGCGGCGTCGTGGCGGGGGGGGCGGGACAGTTGCCTACACTAAATTTTTGGCTGTCGGAGTCTTTTCCATCTCGTAAAATTGTCATTAAAAAGCAAAAATTGAGGCTGATTGACTAAATAAACTAATTTGGGGGAAATTCACGGACATAATTAGAATTTTAAGCATCTATAATATCCTGTGTCGGAAATTTGCTGTGTCTATCGACAAATGCTCCGCCTACCCTACTTTTTTAAACTCACGACGCCGCTGCTGCCACGGACCGCTAGACTACAAACAGTGCATCTGCTTCTAAATTGTTGCCTAACAAGTTTGCGTGGCATACTGCATGTTTTGTAAATTTGTACTGGAATTATGGCTTTGCTTCTACCAAAACGAGGAAATGTGCAGCACGTTAGATTGCGTCGAGTCAATTTTTTTATTAGGATATATGTAAGTCAAACGTTTTGTTCCAGACAAATGAAAGCCACTATTATTTTAATGATAATTTTGGCAATAAACTGTGGAAGAGCAGAAACAAATGCAGCCACCTCCTCATATCTGTTGCCACACTACCTTGTAAAATCTGAATGTTCAATCGTACAACTTTTCATCATCACAGCCATAGTATATATACTTAGTGTTAAGCGTTAATTTCGTTTCAGCTATAGTGTTATAAATTTGTAGGACTGCTATCAATTCAAAAAATTTTAATCGATTGATCTCCAAAAATAACCAAAATTAATCAATTAATTTATAACCAACTTTTTAGTTAATTTTCTCTTCCCTTAAGAACTTCTAAAGATTAAAAATAATAACAGGGTGACAACTTTCCAAACGCTATGAATTTCCCTGACAATTCCCTGGCAATTTGTGGCACTACTGACCATTTTGTAAATACCATAAATAAGTGCTATAAGAAAAAAATAAAACATATACAGGAATAATAAAAAAACTAAAAACAAAAGTAAAAAAACATTCAACAACAAACAGCGTAAAATAACTAACAGATAGTGAAAGTGAGTGATAAAAAAGTCTGTTGGCGCAATTTATAGGAAATTTTTAAGGCAATTTTCCCTGTCAAGATTTTTGCCCTGACATTTGCCTGATTTTGACTGAAATCCCAGACATTTCCCAGTTGGTCACCATGTAACAAGAAAAGCCCAGCTAACGCAAAGGGGAACGCGCAACAGCGGTGCATATTTGAAAGCCCAGTAAAACAAAATCGGAAATCTGTTTCTATTACAGTCGACGACCGGCGGCTAATTATCTATAGTGTTTTATGTGTACTCGCCAGAGGGCACGACCTGTCTCACTCTGCCAACGCCGTATCGGCAGAAAATCGCAAATTTTCCATACCCCCTCTCATTTAGCGCCCTTTTTAGGGTGACCCCTTTCAAACTTATGGAAGCTTTACGGTTCCTGAAACTAGAATCTTCCAGGCAGGCGATGGTAAAAATTTTGTTCCTAGCTTGCACCGTTTTTAACTGATCCGCCCGTGTGACGGACAGACGGACGGATGGACAGACAGAATTGCTATGGCTAAGACGCGCTACAGCAGTAGCTGCTGTTGCGCATAATAAAAATGCCATTTACGCTGATATTAAATACACTGCTGCAAGACAACACAGATCCTGCTCTGCAGTGGTCACATTATTTGCTATTACAGACTTTGTTTTTCAGCATACCAACGTGACCATACGTCCACAAATACACACGGCACGCACAACATTTCATATTTACATATGTGCAAACACATCACTGTTAACTAGTTTATGACAGTACACAATATGACAGTGATGGCATCTTGCATAAACTGACATTAGCAGCGCATTGCCTATCAGTAGGGAACACAGTTTCTGCAGCAAGTTTATCCAAATCCAGTTTGCCAAATTCTGCGGCTCACCACGGCAAATTTCCTAATAACGTGCTGTCACATTTATGCAGTAAACTGGGAGCTTTTTGGATTATTCAAAAGTGTGAAAATACTTTGTGTACCAAATGTTCAACAATCCTTAATTAGACTTGATGCATAGAAAATTTTCCAAATGCAGTAAAGTTTTGCTGACCGCTGAAGAAGTCGATCCATTTAAAAAGATTGGCAGTTTTGTCAGAACGATTTGCAAACTTGGATGTGAAATGGAAAATAAAACTATACGTGACTGGCCAATGTTAAATTCCGCAAAATTCCATGGAAATCGTATGGCTTGGCTCAAACATTCTGCATCCTGTGGATAACCGTGGTCCCTACCTATCAGTTGCCAGTGTCAGACAGATGTAAAGATGTCGCGAGAAAGGGCACTCACTGCAGTGCACACACAGCTAACACAGTGTTGCTTGACTCCACAAACAGAATGTGTGAGACTGACTGTGCCAGCTAACAACAAGAAATGCAGTGAACATGATTGCAACACACTCAGTTGTCAAAATATTCACAACAGCTGCAGTCATGTTATGGCATTATTTTATCAACTTAAGTCATTCACAGCCGATAACAGCAACCTAATGAAATAGTAACAAAATGAACCAAACAGCATTTGCTATTGCACTCAAAAGTTAGTGATGCAGATTACATTCAGATTAGTCCAATTAACTCTACAGTCAGGATCACATTCTGCGAGAACTCGCGTATTTCCAATTGTGTTTTGACAGCAATTACAATTGTGTTCAATGTGGCTTGGTGGCATAATGGTTAGGGCGTCAGACTTGTGATCGATAGGTTGCAGGTTCAAATTTCAGGCAGTGGCAGATCGCTGCCAGGTAACAACTCAGGGCAAGTACCCCTGTTAGCAAGCAGTATAATGTGGTACTAGAGTAAAAACCAGGAAGATAATGACCAATGATAGAAAAGGTCTGTCGTCCATGATACTGAGTGACAGCTCACTAATAGCCCGAGACCTGGTAATAGAAATGAGCAGAACACCTAAATGTAATAAAATAAAGTACAACTAGGAGGAGAATTGAGTCAGTATTCACAGGCTAACTCATGAAATCTGTCATTCAGATCACCAGCAAATGAAAACAGACAGTCAGTCAGTGGGTCAAGAAGAGTCATTCACGCCCATTTGAACTCACAGCAATTCACCTTCAGCTACAATGCAACAATAACCCTTCTTCTACGTTCATCTCTCTCTCTGTCAACAAAGCTGACATCAGTTTCTAACAGAGCATCAGCTGACTGTTCGCATCACAAGCAGCAGCATCAATTTCTATCCACTCAGTGATACTTTTATTCAGATCAGAAATCAATTTTTGCATCATTGGTTCACTTTATAATAGAAAAATAATACAAAACTGCAAAGGTGGCAGTTATTTCACAGCCAATTAAAGGTCCAAGGACACCAAAATTAACTTACCATTTTTCTAAAAGAGCACCATTTTCGGAAAATTTTGACAGTAATATCAGCACCTAGCATTTTGTCAACACGAAGAAACTTACATTTGAAATTGACGATCTACGAAAACAATGCAGAAAACAAGACGCCATGTTGACAGGCTGATGACGTCACCGCGTGTACCCGTAGTCAACGTAAAACACGCACAGAAACATAAGCATTATAAAATCGCACTGTCTACCTATGGACTGCTGCCGTTGTCACGCGACACAGTATTTTTTGCCATTAAAAATATTAAAATTAATTAGTAAACACTGAATGGGCACATGCGGTGACGTTACTTCCAGCTGCTTCCAAGATTAAGATTTTTCAGCATAATGTAACATAACGCAATTTTTGTTATATTCAGGCATTAATTTCATACATTTATGAAGCTGAAATCATCATATTATATAGGCAAGGTAAAATGTCTAATTGAGGTCTACATACATTTTACAAGTGAGTTTGACTGTGGCCATGGACCTTTAATTGCAGTTACAGGATTATGATGAAGTTTATCTTCCGCTTTTAATGCATTCTGTGTGCTATACAGCATCAGGCACTTGTGATAAGAATGCACAGAAAAATGAAAAACCAATTCAACCTACTGCAGAGTGCAAATGCTGCTACTGATGAACAATTAATGCACAAAATAACCTATCAAACACTATACTGTGAAACATAATTATGAAGTGACAATTACTTCCAAAAGCCACAGACGCCTGCCTTAAAACAAAGACAAATACACTGAATTAACTTCAGTGTCATGCACAGCATGTCATTTTCGTGTTGACAGACCACGGCATGGGCAAGTTGTAATACAGTGATGTCTTCCTTAGCAGCTGTTGACAAACTGCTGATAAATTCCACTGACAAGGTACATTTGCAGCCGTTGACTATATGTACAGAACAGGCATGTCGTGCCCTTGTTATATGACCTGCCATGTACGATCTGTCATTTTCACGCATGTTAGTTAATGCTGTGTTATTATCATTAGCATTATTATCAAACAGAACAGACACAATGGTCAGCGACCGCCAGCAAATCCAAAGTCTGTACGCAGATTATTTGCCAAACCAGCACTGACAATCCACCATTCCATCCTCCTCCCACCAAACATCTCAACTTCAGTTTACAACCCCAGAGACTAATTTACACTACATAAAATATACCACAGAAGAAATTAAGCTAACAGTGGCCAAAAAAATAACTTCCAAAATACACAATGCTGCTGATAACTAATTTAACACCTGCGGCGAACTGGCAGACTGACACAAGTACAACCTCAGAGAGACCAACTGACCGACCGTCTGGCACACATGTAATAAATTAGATAAAAATCAAAAACTGATATACACATGACGACATGTTGGTTGAAAGTACAGTGTCGGCAGCAATACATGCTAGCAATACGAGCATGCAACACATACTCATTGGCCAGAGGGGCTCCATTGCATACAACTGCATACTTCAAGTACAAGTAAAACAGTGGGTTCCTTCTGCAGACATGATGATCAGTAACACATTATTACATTGCTAACTTATCGCCATCAACAGCAGTGCAGCAGCATGTTGCATCACAATTGATCAATTAATCGTCTAATATGTACGATCAAGCGAGTGAAATAATAATGACTTTGAATTAACAACTCCGACACAAACTGTGACTGTCTTTGAATATACTAACAGATTGAAACTGTAACTAATAAATTATACAAATTCATCAAGTTACAGCCTTCATTGGGCAGTTTATCAACCATACGACAAAGGCAGCAACAAAATAGCTAATAGACAACTTGGTGGTGTAACAGTAGTGAATGATTGAGTAGGGTTTAATGTCCCGCCCGACAAAGTGTAGATTATTTTGGGGATGGTCTTTTCAGGCAGAATGCACACAAACACATAATAATGGAACATCAAGTTTAACCTTTAGAATAAAGAAACAGAAATTTTAACCTTTACAGAAACACAAAAAACGAGCTAAGCCTAAAATTGTAAGAACTACATTATATGGATGCATATGTAATTAACAGTAATGACAGTTCTAATAATCTTCCCTGTTATCCTCTAGTCATTAATCTCAGCATGCTGTCTATTGGAGGACAGGGGGGAAAAGGAGGGTGTCGGAGACGATCGAAAAGGTTGTGGGTTCAACTCACACCTGGGTTGCTCTTAAGTGGTTACAACTTGCATAGGTGACTGTCTGCAAAGTGGTAAACCATCTAAGTATATAACCAACACCAAAGTCATCTCAGTCTCCCATCCATCCAGGGCAGCTGAATTAAACACCGGCATGTCTGACTGGGGTTATGGCGGGGGGCAAGTTCACGTGTCGAGTGCGATCCAATATGGCAGGCAACGCTCCGTAACTCTGTGATGGGTTTCCCATAAACAGCCATACTTAATCTACTTTAACCAATAAAAGCTGCAATCTGATGAATTTATACTTACTAACTGTGACTGTCTGTTCATCTGTCTCAGACTGTCTGAATATGTCTGTGTACATCTCTGCTGCTGGCACAGTGTCTGTCTGTCTGACTGTTTGTCTCCGCGTCCGTGGGCCGGCAGTGTAGAGCGAAGACTACAGAAGAATCACAATGTACCAGTAGCATGTGTGTATGCGTGAGTGTGTCACAGAGCGTACGCCGGGCTGCGGATCATTTATCACACTACAAATCAATATGAAAGTATCACGCAAACACTTTGGCCAGCGCATCGGCGCCGGCGCTGGCTATGAATGGTTTCGATGGATGAAATGCAACGTCGTGAATCGACTCGTCGAACTTCTTACGATGCGACGTGATCTCCTGCACACAAGTCTTGCTGTCCAGATTCCACAGACGAATCGAACAATCATGACCTGCAACACAATACATTCTGTTGGATGTGAATATGAGAAATGACTAAGTGGCTACAGATGAAACTGTGTTGTAGTTATAGTGAATAAAATGACCTTTGAACAAATGCTAAATGTATAAAATTCTACTTCAAATGTATCAGCAACCACTAACAGAAAAAGCAACAAAAAATTGGAATACCGGTACTTACTAACGACTAAATGTCACTGAATGGCAACTAGCAAACATCTCTGTGAAAAGCCATCACACACCCGAAAGAAATATCAAGTAATTTTTAACAAAAAAACTTTACTGCTAAATAAATCAATTAGCTGGTGAAACCATAACTTGATAGATATGGGGTGTTTTATAAAAAGGCACCCTTTTTCTTTCTTTCATAATTCAGTCAAATGATGATCAACTTACACAAAATTTTTACCAGATGTGGCTGAAGAAATACTAATTCGAAATATTCAGACAAAATATGGCTGATAGTTGAATATTCTTTGCTAGTCATGACGTAATCCTGACGTCATAGTGTGCTGCGAGTACAAACTTGCTTGTCGCAACCGGTGCTGACAGTTGCTGAGTAGCTGCCCTGCGTCGATGGTGAACATTATTTGGTTTACTGATGACAAACTGTCGAAGTTTTAACAACGTAGCCACAAAAATGCCCAAAACGATCACTTTTACACACTTGTGGGGATAGCTTAACTTTTACACCTTTCAGCAAGATAGAGCACCAGCACACTCCGCTTACGAGTGGATGAGTTTTTGGATTGCGAGACATCTGATTTTATGCCTCCATGTTGCTAAGTGCTGACACGATGAACATTTTTCATCAGTAAACCAGATAAAGTTCACCATCTAAGCAGGGTAGCTACTGACAGAACCAGTTGATACAGGCCAGTTTGTACTCACAACACATTATGACATCAGCATTACATTACGACTAGCAAAGAATATTTAACTAACGGCCACATTTTGTTGAAATGATTTGAATTTGTATTTCTTAGCCACATCTGGTAAAAATGTCATGCAAATTGATCGCCAATCAACTGACTTATAAAAGAAACAAAAAGGGTGCCTTATTTATGAAACATCGTGTACTATAAAGAGTAACTTATTTATTTAAATATTAAGTATATGTGTTGCATAAGAAGCTATACAACTTGAAAATAAGTAAACAACATAAAATAATATGTTTTAAAAGGACCATAGTACTCACTTCCAGAGAGCAGATAAAGCCCGCTTGGGTCGATAGCAAGACTTGTGACAGCATCTAAATGCGCGACCATCGAATGGATCACCTTGCCTACAAACACACACATAGGACGGCACATTAGCACAAAATACAAAGCGAAAAGCAACTTGGCAAGATTAAGATCACACACACCTACAAAATGTAATCCCTAACCTACTATTTGAGAATAAAAGACACCCAAAATATCTAACAAAACATTCAAATTTTCTTCAGAATGCTGACTGAGGATTGGAAAACCAACAAAAGCTTGGGCAAAATGCATCTGCCATGGTGAATGATCAATGCTGCACATTATTAATATTACAAATGAAAAGATTAGCATGGCATTTAGTCTATATACTCCAAGGACACATGACAAAATTACAATAGTCAACATGTTTCGCAAACAGAAAACTAATTAGACAACTGGAATCAGCTGAATACAATCTGAGCAGCAGCATGGAGGACGGACTGCAGCCAACCAAGTTGGCGAGCAGGTAGCCCCACAAGCGTCGCATTGCCATAAGCAACACACGACAGAACAAGCAATAGTGAAACCGTCTTGGAAACAAATCGGTGGACACTTCGAATAAATCTCATCGTAGAAAAGCAATTCGAAACTGTCTTGGAAATATAATTATTACATGCAAGTGAGAGATAACACAGTTCTGACCGGAGTTGTTATCAAAGAATCTGATGTGCCTGTCCTCATGAGCGGTGATTGTAACTGGAAGCGTTGGATGACATACAATGCGGTTCACTTGACTTCTCATTGGATACTCTGTAACCAGCGCAACAACCAGCAACATTTGTCACCAACACATGCTCATCATCCACAAACAGTTTGCCATTCTCAGCAACATTCGTACAATTTTCATCTGGCACTACTGATCATTTTGGCTGTGATACTTCTTCAGCACTTGCTTAAACAATGCTCTTCTTGTCTACCACTGTGCACAATAAGTGGCTTGAACGCTAGATTTATAGTCAATAGGTTGTGCGATTCACTCTAGGATGAGTTGCTATCAAAACAAAGATTACTACCTGGATGGGTGATTGCGCGGTTTGCGCCAGGCAAACCATCTCAGTATGCAGCCAATACCAAAGTTAACTCAGCCTTCTATCCCTCATGGCCAGGTAAATCAAGTACAGGCTTGCTTGGTTGGGATTAAAAAGAGGCATGTTCAGTTTTACGCACGAAAGTAGCTACTGCTTTCAGCGCATCTTAGCCATTGCAATTCTGTCCGTCCCTCCGTCCGTCCGTCACATGAGTGGATCAGTCAAAAACAGTGGAAGCTAGGATCACAAAATCTTCACCATCACCTGCCTGGAAGACTCTATAGTTTTAGGATTTTCCATAAATTCGAAGGGGTCACCCCAAATGAGGGCGCTAAATGAGAGGGGGTGGGAAAAATTTGCGATTTTTAGCCAATAAGTTGCTGTACCTCAATAATGGTGCAAGATAGGGCCTAGGTTACTATTAATCATTAATAGGAAGTCGTACACTGGCTCTCGATTGCCACCAAATTTAATAATCTTGGATGAACTTGAATGCCAAAAATAGAAGTTTTTTTATCGATTTTTCCTCAACCTCAGGCTGCAAGACACATTTCAAGAGTGAATTGCACCGAAATCAATTGAGATAGACATGCAGAAACTGCGTACGAAATTTTTGGCATTGAACGTAGATGTCAATGGTCCAAGTCTCGATTTTCTAGGTTCAAGGAAACCCACGAACGAGGGCATCAAAGAGCAGTACCCCTGTAAAAGTTGCTATATTTCCTATGTTGCCCAGTCTTTCATGAAAACAGTTGCAGATAAGCACAGACATGCTATAGGCTTTTGTGCGTGTCGTAAGCATTAGCTCAAATTTCTTGTTTCACCTGTTGGGTGGCAAGTAACACTGTGTGATCCCATATGGCAAGTGACACTCCATAGCTGTGCAATGGGTTTTCCCTATACAACCTTTTATCTTTCATCTTTAACATCTTTCAAACAATATCACCAAGACACGACCAACTTGGCAGTAGTGATAATACCTAAGCTTGGCTTGTAGTCCAGCGGAACGACAGGTTTAGACTTTTCGATGTCAAAGACGTATGCATTTGCCGATGTGTATGCAACGACCATCTGAGTTGGTTCACATTGGACAAAGTCGACACTCGTCGGCACTCCAGTCTCTACAATATCATTTCGGCACAATAATGAACAACGACAGCTTGCCAATTACATGGTGTTTTGCAAATACAGCACTCGTCTTTCTTTCACAATTCAGCTGAATAGCGACAAATTTACACAAACTTTTAGCAGCTGCAGCTGAAAGAATACTAATTCAAAATATCTATAGAACATAGCAAGACATTTAAACAGCGACAGCTTTGACAAATAATCTGTATAAAGCAATCATGAAATGCCACACCACAATATTATGTTTACTAGGTTTTCAAAAACTGCAACGAATGAAGCACAGCAGCACCAGAACAAGTGCGCCTGCATTGAAAATGATGCGACACAGTGACAGTGGTAGATGAGCTGATTGCATTATTGCAAATTTTCTACAAAATGTATAATAAAAAAAATGGCCAATATTCAGCAAAAATAAGGAGAACCAAGTTTAGTGTTGTTTCTTTATTGAGTGACAGCATATACAGTTTAAGTAAACTTCAGCGTGTTGTTAAGTACGGAAACATTACCACACACACAGAGACACACACACATTCGCACAACAGCAGTACCACGAACAAAACAGCAAATACAGCAACAATAAAGACAGCATTTCAGTAGCTACCAGTGTCAATCCTGAAAGTGCTGAGTAATGGTGACTTGACATTCGGGTTCCACAAGCGAACAGTTGCATCAGATGAACAAGACAGAAGCTGCATCTTGGAGTTATGCATCGACAGGCCCCAGATGGCATCAGTGTGACCAACCAACGTTGCCTGCAGTACGCTGGGATCTGGAGTAACACAATCGCCAGGGATGTAAATTTCTCGAAATAATCACAAATTTCCCGAATTTATGCACGTGCAACAAGTTCCTGAATCATGCAGTGAGTTGTGAATTGCCGTATTTTTGCCAATTTCCGGTTAGGCCTGCGTTGATTTTTAGGCAGATGCAGCAGTAAGGCAAATAACATAACTATGTACAATATGCTGTCCCAGAATTCTGGGAAACTGTAAAATGGTCTAAAAGCTTCAATTCCAACTAACTTTGTTTTATTGATTAATTAACTTTTATCACTTCTAGTTGCCAGCTTATAACATATGTATAACACTACTAGTTTGTTATATGCAAACAACTGATTAAACTGCATTGTGCACATGTATTAAATAATACTAGAAAACACACAATGCAATGAATTATGCATCGATTGCTGCGATCAAAAAACTTGCAGCCTTAACAATCACATGTATTACTTGACTCAACACGGCTAACCTGAATGTACTATAAGCCGCTGCCTGCATGTTATGACATGCCACTGATTCAAGAAAACAGTTCAAAGAGATTCGTCTAGGAAAAATAAGAACTCACCAAACGAGTCATATGGGTCAATGTTTGAGTTGGGTATATTCCAGCAGCAGATTGTGCCATCCATGCCTCCACTGTAACACGATTCACCCGTTGGACTCATGGCCAGACTCAGCACAGGACCTTCATGAGCCCTGAATGTATAGACCGGCTCCACATCCAACGATGTTGTCCTGTTCATAATAACATACACAGCACAGTTGGAATTCTTATTTATAGGGCCCACAGTTTTCCGAGAGGAATTTTGCCAAATTCCGCGGCTCACCACGGCAAATATCCAAATTCTGCAGCTTACCGCAGCCTTCTATTTGTGAGTAAACTAAGCTTTATTCATAATTATGTTTAAAAAACTTCAGTTTTTCGATGCTGGCATGGCGCTCAGTTATGCTAGCAACATACAAAGAAAATTATCAATCTTTTTTTCTTTTCAAAAGTGCAATTTGTCAATTAGGTGCATTGCGTTAATTGATGATTGTGCCGCATAAGATGGTAATTATTGGTAGGGATACAATTTTAAGCAGTTCAGTTTGATTTTTCTCCATGATACAGTTAGTTTAAAGTCGACGATTGCACTAATCATTGGTCATTTCTTAACTTCTGTAAAATTTCGCAAAATTCCGTGGCAATATCAAAGTTGGTGGAAAATGGCAAATTCTGCAGCTTGGCTCAAAATTCCGCATCCCACAGAAAACTGTGGGTCCTACCTATTTATAGCCAAACTCGGCCATTAGCCCTCATGAGTCCTGAGCACTAGATCTAACGATGGCTGTTCTTGTAAGTAAATACAACAGTAACAACAGCATGATAATAACACAGCAAACTGTATACAAACGTACGATTAAAAATATTACGCTAATGCTGTGCTGATACACGGATGTTGCTCCACACACTATGGAACAACAAACAGTTCAATGACAAACATTTTCACCCATTAATTCTCAAGTTTTAGTCAATTGTTTGACTTTTCTATTATAGCAAGGCATTCCAAATAAGCTGTCACTCTGCATGCTGACGGCCAAGCTGCTTTACCACCAAAACACAACAAAACTCTTAGCTCTAGCCATCTGAAGGCCAATGAGACAAAAACTGTCTATAAAAAGATAAGACAATTATCAGAGAGGTCTACTTACTTCTTTGCTGGAACAGTTTTCTGCAGGTTCCACAGTTTCAACATGTGATCTTCAGATGCCGTGATGAGTACAGGCTCAACTGGATGGAAAACTAGTGCACGGATGCCATCAAAGTGGCTAAAAGACATAAAATACACACACAAATATTAGCGTATGAAGGAAACATTAACACATAAAAATTACGATACAGTCTAAATAAAAACAATACTATAGTATCATCATTCACTATGCTGAGACAAACTGAAAACCAAATACAAAAATATAACAGAATCTACAAAACAAGATAAACTAATAATCAATTATTCACAATATTCACAGTGTGTGCAACTTAGCAAGAAAAGCTTACATATATTATACTTTACCTCCTCAATGTGTATTTAGCATTCCACGTGCGCCGATGGACATCCTTCGAAGACGATACCTAAGTGCAATAAAAAATCCTCAAAAACAACTCACACACAATTATCCTAAAAAATGCAACTAGTATTGTCTTCTGCATAATTTAGTATATCTACACAGACACGTATTATAGGAATTGTACTATAATGCTTCCACTGATATTTCTCAATTCTACTTAACTTCCTATTCTAATCTTGTAGCCACAACAACACACAAACAGTAAGCACTTATATTCCAGGCGAAAGGTTTACAAAAAGCAACTACAAATTGACGAAAATTCAGAATCTTTATCAGCAGTTTTTTTACAATATTACAAGAAAATGATACTCTCACTACAATATTAATACAAGTCAATTCAGTTGGCCAACATAAAAAAATGTCAAAATAAACAAACTTGTCGAAGCAGTCAATAAGCTAATCAAATGTTTTTCAAAGAACTACATTCAACTAGGTTGCTAACAGCACAGAAGTTGGTTAACAATTTAGTGTTTAGGCTGTTCTATTAATATTCTTATCACGTAATAACATCTTGTAATTTTATATTTAACCACTGAGATTTTGGTTAAAAGAGTTACAAAAAACTTACATGAAAATTCTGTACACTGTACATGATGACACAACAGTGTAAGGAAAAGTACAGCCAGAACAAACACTGATCTATGGCTAACGAAAGTGTCAGAAACTCCTCACATCATAAGCATCGGCTTCGTTGGCAGTTGTCAGACCAGCGAGTTCACCGAGACCCAGAGCAGCTTCCAGGGCATCCTCATCACTGCCCAGCACATCCATCATTGCTTTCCGCGGACCTACACACATAATCACACACATCATAGATGCCCTGGCTCCAGCTACTAGGTCAAATTTCAGCAGTTTTAACCAATGACTTACACACTCAACTTGTGTCCAATCACAGACACGTTCTGAGCTATTGTACAAACAGTGGTTAGTGTCTTAATAAGTCATTTTGCAACATCCTGCAGCAACACCTGGCGAACAGTCATTCAGAAGAAGGCAGTAGCAGTTGCTGAAACGTCAACAATAGTTAAATAAAAGGTTATATTTCGATGAATTTACATAACTTAATCAAGTTACTGTTTCAAGAGATGAGTCTACTCAAAGACAGTGGTTGGTGTCATCGGACATTACTGTTGGCAAAATAATAACAACAGCTGTCAACAATATTTCTCCAACTGAGGCTGCAATCTGCTACATCTCACAGTAAATCTTAATTTAAGTTTGCAATTACATGTTTTGGCTAGGGGTCAGGGAGCCCAAATAACACAATGTGTCACTGTACCCCAGAAGTGTACCAGATAAAATGATACCTAAATCCATCAAACCGTTTGAGCAAGTGTGATGGATGACAAACCGAGGTATGGAAAAATATATAAGAATATTTCACCTAAGAATTCCTGGCCAAAAAACTTCTGCTTTATATTCCACAATTAAAGACTGTTTCACTGGTCTTTTTCTCTACATCTGCTCACAGATGGACGGCCAGGCTGAGTTGCAGAAATACTGGTGGCCAACGCCTGTGAACTGTGATTAATGCAGCTTGGCATACAATAATGTGCACACTACTGAGCTAAAACATCACCATTGCTCAGCAAGTAGTCAATTACTGTACTATGCCAACGACATCAAGAACTGATTATTACTACGCACCACTGTCGCCAATGTCCACATTGCCGGTGCGTGGGGGACTATGGGAGCCAGACTGCAGGGCAGGAACGTCGTCCTCTCCATCGAGGTTCACCAACATTGCTTGCAATGTCGACCTCTTCGGTCCTACAAATCACCAACAACAATGCGAGATGCTCGAGAATTCTTGTATATTTACAAAACTGTTAAAATATACACCACCTCCCACGCTGTGCCAATTTCAGTAACACAAATTGTCCAAGCTTTACAGAACTGTACATCTTATAATTTTCACATTACATATATAGGATTTACATCAGTCATCATCACTGTCGTTAACTCCTCTTTCATACTGTAAAAATTTCATTCATTTAGTTAAGCATAAAAGTTTCTATGCTTCCAGTTGCAGTCTGGCAACAAAGTAAAGATGGGGAAAGAGAAAAACGTTTAAAAAATTATTTTTATTACATGACACTGCATGCAATATTACACCACAATAGCACTCACAAAACACAGTACCCAAGGGAACTTAAGTAAAAACAAAAGTATAACTGACTAGACGCAAACCAAACTTCGAAAGCAAATAAAAACTGCACATAGATATTGGGGTCCAATAAAAAATTTAGGAACAGTCTTTTTTCGTGGATGGAAGGCAACTGGAAGGACAAGAATTATTTTACACCCCACTGAAGTTGGTCGGACTAAACTAGAGCGAAAAAGCAGACTGAAAACGTAATGAGCAACTCACTGTCACTGATGTGTCCGCCGGAGCCAGCAGCACCAGACTTAGTGTCGCGATGTCGCTCTCGTTTGTATTGCTCCTTCAGCTTGGACAGCATCTGCTGGTCGACGCTCCACTCTTCCGCTGTCAGCATCTCTTTCTTTTCTACAACACACAACCCAAACCCACCGCCAAAGATATGCGGCATTACCTGTTTTAAGAACTGGGTACCTGACTACAGCTATCCATGTGCTCAGACCCAGTTTCAACTTTTAAGCAAGCAACAGAAATAACAATTAAATGACAGATACACACCCAATCACTGAATCTGCTTACAAAGCTAAGTTTGTCAAATAAAATGTTCAGGATGTGTCAGATATCAAATGTGTATATGCCCACCCACAAAAATGGTTGAAGCACAAAACTTCTATGCACAATTCACGAGAAAGATGATTTCTATTAATTTTGTCGGTAATCATTGGAAAAAACAGTGACACAGATTTGAAATTGGGTAACAAATTTTGGAACCAGGTCCAGGTACCCAGTTCCTGCTTCAAATAACTATCCACCGCCATTCTCTCAACAACTTCACAGACGTGAAAATAACCTAGATAAGTACAACGCTACTAAGTACTATGTAGCTGCTACTGACTCAACAAAAACTGTGAGCATACCATACCCCAGTCAGTGTCAGCGTGGCTGCGGGCCTCGCCTGCACCATCATGGCTCACTGAGACTAGAAAGTCAAACTCGGCTAATGCTTCTTCAGTATCAGCATCACTGATCATCTCATCTCCCGCCAGATCACCACTCTACAGTCAACACAGAATGAGTTATCAATCTTTAGAACCATACAAACTGTTAACTCTACATTCTGATGTTTACAAAAACAACAAATGCCACTTACTGCACTTAATGCAATAAGAACAGCTAGCGAAATGCATTGCCCACAACAACAACCAAAGTGAGTGAGGGAGTGAATATGGTTTAACGTCCCGCTCGATACAGTATAGGTCATTTCAGGGATGGCCTTTCCAGGTGGAATGCACACAAACACATAATAATGTAACAGTAAGTTAAACCTTTACAGAAACACAAAACACAAAATACAAAAAAGCTAAACCTAACATTGTAAGAACTCCATTATACTCGTGCATATGTAATTAACATAATGGTAGTTCTGATAATCTTCCCTGTTATCCTCCAGACAGACATCAATGACATAATGCTGTCTATTGGAGGACAGGGGGACAACAACAACCAAAAATGGTCGACAAAAATTAAGAAAAAAACATCAATACAGACTGCTACCACTGTGCAGCATATTAAAAATACAGAAATAACTTAAAAAAACATTCATTACTGATACATATAAACAAGTCAAGCAACTCGTTCTTCTACCACGAAATAAATTCTCCCAATATAGCCACAAATAGATACCATATTAAATTTCTACTTTTTATTCCAACAATACAACAGCACGTTTAGTGTTATTAACAATTAATGTGATATATAATCTAGCCTACTTACTCACTAACGATTGGTGGCTTGGCATAGTGGTAGTTACATGTTTCATCCGATCAACGAAGTTACTCTATGCCGGGCCCAGTTAGTACTTAGATGGGTCACTGTCTACAGTATGAAGCCAGCCAACTAGATCAACTCAGCCTTCTACCCTCCGTGGGATGGTGAAATGAGAGCTGGTGGTGGTTACGGCCATAGCTAGAAAAGAAAGGCGAGTCCTGCGTAACAGTAGGCCCTGTGGCCAGGACTGCAGGTATACTGAGCCAGTCGGTTAGATGATGGCTGTTAATTTGAGCCAGCCATCCGGCCGACCTGGGCTGTATGCTAGCTTAATTGGGCTCTGCCCTTGTTGGCTCAAAGTGCCACTGAGGATGAGCTCCCATACGATGGGCTGAGTTCAGCTAGCTGCCTAGTGCCTAAGCGAAATGTACTTGAACTTCTTCTTCTTCTACTTACTAACAGTGAAATGACATTACCTTTGGTTGAGATCTTCTGACAAGCAGGTGATCGTCTGTGCTGTCGTCATCAGCCAATCCATCGTCGTTCTCTCCATCACTCATTGCCTCTTCATCCACAACATTCTCACTGGCAAGAAAGTCAAACGTTGCCATGATCGACTCTTCCGTACTCAGCAGCGCCGACTCAGCCATTGATACAGGCATCTTCTTTGTGTTTGGCCTACGGCAATTGAACAATATACTACATTGACGCTGAGATAGGTAGCTTGGTAGTGTAATCAAGAGGTTGTGGGTTCGATTCGTGGTCGAGCCACAATCAAGTGGTTACTACTCAAATGGGTGACTGTCTGCGGACAGGTAAACCATCTCGGTATATAACCAACACCAAAATCAACTCAGTCTTCCATCCCTCTGGGGTGGAAAACTGAGTACTGGCCAATCCAGCTGGAGTTAAGGCATAGCATGTTCACCTGTGTCTGGTGGCAGCTAACAATGTGTGATCCAACATGGCAGGTTATGCTCCGTAGCTCTGTGATGGGTTTCTTATTAAGAGCTATACACCACCTTCACCTTTACCTTTTTTACTGACCTACTGTATGTAGCATCTTCATTGTGTATGGCCTGCAATGGTGAACTATGATTGACATCTTAGTCAATTATCACATTTCTTGCAGTCTCAGCTAAATATATGCATCTTGGTACAGGTACTACAAATTGGTGCACACGTCTTTAAAGAAGTGGTAACATTCGGTATTTCAAAACTGAAACTGTATAATAAATGTGATAATTTGGCCTGAGTAATCGTGACTGAGTTGCTATAACAAAGTGTAATAATGATTTCATATGCCACCACAGCCAACAGCCATACCTCTTCAGTCTTAATGCCATGGCTTGAAATGAGTATGAATAATGTTACACAATAGCAAAATCACAAATGCTGTGAGTGAGGTAGCAGAAAAACGTCAACTTGTGCATATCAAAGATTGTGCACAGCTTTATAATGCTTAAAAACATGTATGGGTTTACCGTCTTGTTTGGACTTCATCTGTTCTTTTGCCAGCAGGTGTCTGCTGAGGCTCACCGTTAACTACTGCCACAGAGTCCCCAGCTAATGGAGGTAAGCCGAGAAGTTGTCTTACTCGCACAGAACGAACATCGATGATTGTGTCCGTGTAGCCTATCTCCTGCAGGTACCTAAACAGCAGATCATATGATAATGCAGTCCACTACCTGAAATACAAATTCTGACTGAAGGTTCTAATCTCCCAAATCTTCCTTTTCGTGGCAATGCAAGGGTCTGTCTAGTGCACTAACCGGCACTGTGTCACCACCTATAGCACACTATAAAAATAAACTTTAACTGGTATCAAATACTTGCAAGAAAGCAACAGGTACAACATATACTGTTAAAATGATAAAAACGGAAAAGTCCTCAAATATACTGACTGTCGAAGAAGATGGCGACCTTGCTTCCAAGTACCATTAGCATTGGATGTAGGAACTGAATCCACAACATTCTGTTCATCTGTCAAACAATAAACTAACTATATTAAATATAATAAAAGCAAAAAAATGCTGATTATACACAAGTTGTTTGAGAATGAGGCCAAATGGATCTAAGCTACATTCAAAAGTTCACACAATAAGCGTATTTGAGCTTTAATAGATCAATAGCTGATAATTACAGATCTGACCAGTGAACAGTTTCATACGACAACAGCTAATTCCCAATAAGTCAACTGAAACTGAAAAAAGATGATCAAAATAGGCCACATCGGGCATGTACATCACTTAAATAAACACAGTTGAATAATTCAGGGTGGTGCACATATCTGTCAACAAATGATAAAACAATGATTTAACTAAGACCTGGCGAGAAAAAAATGTTACAACGTGAAAAGTATAATGCAAAGAACAAAAATTAATGCAGATTCTGCTGCTGAAACAGTAACAGTTAAGCTGCAGACCCTTAGCATCTTTGTCGAAACTTGGAGGTGTCATATCGCCAAGATCCAAATCAGTTCCATACTTCAGCTTATGATATTTGCTCCTGAAATTCCACACCCAACATTCGTGCCATCACAAATCACCAATTTCAGTAACATATACAAACCGAAATATAAACTGTACAAGTTACAAAAGTTATTATTATTGCCGATCTGCAACTACGCAACAAATGTCACTAGAAGCTCACAATCATGACTCTGACGAGTGAATGAGTGACTAGGGTTTAACATCCCACCCGACACAGTAGTATAGGTCATTTCGGGGATGGCCTTTAAAGGCAAAATTGCACATACGCATAATAATGAAACAAAAAGTTTAACCTTTACAAAAAAGTTAACCCAGATGTGACTTAGCAGTCAGCATTTCAGCATCACATTGGTAATTTGGTAAGTACACGGTGTTTCACAAAAAGGACACCTTTATGTTTTTTTCATAATTCATTCAAATGATGAGTAATTTGCATGAAATTTGTACCAGTTTTAGCTGAAGAAATACTAATTTGAATATAGAACAAAATATGGCAGTTGATTAAATATTCTTTGCTAGTCGTGATGTAATGCTGACATAATGTGTCACGGGTACAAACAGGCTAATCCCAGTTGGTGCTGCCAGTTGCTACTCTGCTTCAATAATGAAAAATCTGGTTCGTTGGTGTCAAATATTTGAAGTTTTACAGTTGCAGCCATAAAAACGTGCAAAGCGATCGAATTTACGTGTCTGTGGGATAGTTGGTCTTTCACATGTTCGAGCAAGACGGTGCACTATCACACCGAGCTTGCAAGATGTTGAGTTTTTGGATCACAAGACGCCCGATTTCATGTTTCCATGTTGCTCAGTGCTGACAGGATAAGCATTTTTCATTAGCGAACCAAATTAAATTCACCATCGAAGCAGGGTAGCAAATGACAGCACCAGTCGAGACTAGCAAGTTTGTACCTGTGACACATTATGACGTCAGCATAACATCACGACTAGCAAAGAATATTTAATCAAGTGCTATATTTTGTTCATATATTTCGAACTGGTACTTCTTAAGATACAACTGGTAAAAATTTCATGCAAATTGCTCATAATTTGAGTAAATTATAAAAAAAACAAAAAGGGGTTCTTTTTATGAAACATCGTGTAGTATGTGTATGCACATGCAAGTCTTTGCAGCTAGTCATACAAGTGATCTTAATCACCTATATGTACACGAGTTTTAACACTTTAATTATGAGAAGCAACAGCAAGTGCAACACACAATTTTGCCAATGCTGTGTTCAATGTACAGTATAAACTCACAAATTATCACTTCAACAAAATAACAAAAAAGTTCACACAAACAAACTCCGTAAGATATCTCACCGTTCTTGCTTCAGGGCAAACTCTAGCATTTTTATTCTACGAACAAGATCACGTTTGAGATTCTCTTGACCCTTTCTTTCACCCTGAAGGAAGGCAATTCTTGCCTAATAACAAAACAATAAACGACAAAGTTATAAAACAAATGAATAAAATGATGCTTGGATGCTACCATGACAATAATAATAAGCAACCAGCTGCATTACAATAACCTCAACAAACCAAACATGCCGCATGCCACTTAAAATTGTTTTGCCATCCAGCAGATATAAAAATATACAAGCTACTAATCTGTGGTGACACTCACCCTAACATACCACAGCAATTACGAGACTATGATGGACAAATGGCCATTTGCTTCACGTTGAAACAGTCTAGCCCACAGGGTCATACACTGGTGTTCTCCAGCATGTTATAACGAGAGCAATAATAGCTGCTGAAATAACAACCCAAATGTAACTCTATGCCATTCATACAAATATGATAAAATTAGCAACTTTTTCATCTGTGATACATGCTTACCAAATTATCGCTGATGAATATTGCAGCAGTTATCGCCATATGACAGTTATTATTTTAAACAAGTAATATACACCTAATCACTAGAAAAACTTGACGATACTGGCGTTTAGCGTCGAGCAACGGAGGATGGTAAAAAGCAGATGCGCGTATTTGCGGATGTGACAATGGGTAAAAGACGGATGTCGATACGGAAGACATCCGCCTTTTTCCCATTGTACTCAGCCATGCCTCTGGACCAATAAGTGGTGTATAACTGTGTATTAATTTGGGGGCCTTTGGGCGCCTGGCGTGTGCGCGCCATGCTTTGTGACTGGCATGTTAGTGAAATTACCGTACTTTGCATAGCGTTCAAGTTAAAATCGTATGTTGACAAAAAAAGTAAGTTGGCAAATCTGGGTTCACAATAGTAACTTTCTGCTGCACTTAGTAGTCATCATCGTAGTCATCCACTGTCGTTCGTCGTTGAGTGAAGCCATTGTAGGCCTGCGTCGTCGTCGTCGTGCATTGTTGTGCGTCGTCGTGTGTGTCATCGTGAGTCGTGGTCATCCCGCGTCGTTGTCATATATCATCTCTGTGTGTCCTGTCACACGTTGCGTCGTCAATGTTGCACTTCGTCCTGCATTACTGCGCGTCGTCGTCGTTGTATCTTGCCATTGTACGTTGTCATTGTCAAGTGACAAAGCAGACCATTGTTTTCTGAGTAACTGCCTAGACGAATTTACCATCAGGAATTAGGCTATTGTCTAGCCCTATGCACTTAGTATGCACTATGCGGAGTGTGAACTGTGAAGAAATTCACAGAGGGGGCCATGCTAAACTACGCTGGCGAGGCTCCCAAGGCAGGCGATGGTTATACGGCGAGCTTGCTGCGGCAGCGTCGGCCGCGGCGTCACCGAGTGGGCAAGTAGACGGTGAGTACAATGACGTAATTACCAGTGGCACGTGTGCTCACGGCCGACCAGCGGGCGACGCTTTGATGACGCCACCTGACTAGCAGTGTTGTTCACACGTGAGTAGATTACTAGGCATGCATGACCGACTGAAGAGACTTCTGACGTTGAGCTGAGCAGCATTCTTTAGCAATATCTCAACAAGTCATGCACATTTCCATGGAACACTCACACCTGAAGCAGAGCAAACTTGAGATAAAAAGGTGAGCAGAGTCCCAGCTAGCACACCACGTTCTCACCACGTGGCGTGTAAGTGGTGTATAAGTGGATGGAAAACGTAACATGGCTGCCTAGTTTTATGTACGCCTAGCAAGTACAATATAGGCCTAAATTAAATTCTTAAAGTGCACGGGCCACATTACATGAACCGCTTTTAATACAGCATACGCTGAAGACTCTTACAAGCCATAAGTACAAGCGCATTGAGCATCTGATATTTGAAGCTCTAGCTGACTAGACGACACAATAGGCACTTAGCAGCACCTTAATTACTCGATCTATAGTAACTGCTCAGTCATTACGTAACGCCGTCGACGCGGCCGTCGCCCGCCTCAGCGTATAACCATCGCCCGCCTCGGGAGCCTCGGAAGCCTCGCCAGCATAGTTTAGCATTGCTGCACAGAGGCAGACTTCAAACGACCGCTGAGCAGTTAATTACGAAGCGAATGATTGAAAAACTCAAAACTTTCATGACTGGTAATGTACGTGACAACTGTTATCCGCAAATCCATGATCTGTCTTACCCACACATCCGCAACTAGCATCGACAGATTTTGTCCGCATTCTACCCGTTGCCACATCCGCACATCCGCAGATACGCTTATTACCCATAGCCTCGGGCAACTGTACTATGTGTACTGTTCATACAAAAGCTAACACGTGAAAGATGTATCACTAGTCATTGGCAGCGATTTCCTGAGTAGAACTGTACCTGTAATTCTGCCCGATCAACCTCCCACTGGGCTCTGTCCATCTCAAACCTGGCCCACTCCGTCTGTAGGAAGTGTAATATTCCAGGCATCGAGTACTGCGGCCGCGGTGGCGGCATATCATCGTGCTGTTTCCCCGCATTAATGCCGCCTGTACGAACGCCGTACTGTTCCAACTGTGAAATAGGTTCCTCCATTTTCAGTAAATATCACGAACAATTACAGCCATTTTGTTTACAAATCACAACGTAACATTCGCCAGGTGGCTAGCTATGCAACGTAACGTAACGCTGTATGCTACTACTACGTTGCAGCTATGATTAGTTGCAGCTGGCATTTTGTAAAAACAGAATGCAGATATTTAACCGACTTTTTCTTTATCGTGCACAATTAAAAATAAAATAATAACAGCAGAATTAATGTTGCAAAGAATTTTAAGCAATTCGGCGTGTTAAACAACTGACTTTATCGTCAATGGTAATATATTAATAAAAAATGTGGGTTTTTTAAGACCATTTGGAAACAAAATACGTTACGTTGGTATTTTCAGTCAAAAATCATTGGCAACCCGGCGGTAAATAAAAACAAAAAACTTGAACAGTTGTTCGCTAACGATGTCAGCTGACAGTTGTGATTTAGTTGACTTTTGGATTACAGAGTACGCTAGAGATCGCACGCTTTCTTGTTTCCGAAATTTTGATCTCGAAGGAACAAACGAGATTGATGCTTTAATTCATGGCAAGTATTACTGAACCGAATTCACCGAAGCCACTAGCCATGTCTCACAGCCTTACTTTCATACTATTCAGAATTACTGGTGGCCTAAGTAAGCACAGGCAAAAGCCATATAACGCTTACTGTCCTAATAACTAAATTTAATTGTGTGTTTCCGGTTGCAGTTCTTGTTTCAAACAATTTTTAAATTGATTTATTGTATCAATAATTCTAGCGGTAGATCGGCGATCTTGCTGTTAGCACTGGAAAATTGCTAGAGGTAGATCGGGTAGATACATTATTGGGAAAATGGTAGAATTTATATGCCTGGAAGACGTAGAAGGTCTACAAACCATGCCACGACACTGTCACATATTTAAATCAGGCTTATTCAGTATTATATCAGAGTCCATCTCAAGCCAAAGCTGTTTTTTGTAACACGGACTTGGAACTATAGTGCTTTTGAATAAATTTTATTTAAATCTTGGTAATTGATAACATTTCAGTTCTAACCACAGTCTTAGCAATGCAGTGAAGAAGAAATGTGGCTGCATTCTTACATTAACAACGAGATAAATGTAATTAGGTAAATGGCGATCTACC
>Ga0056128_1000359_pt1 | contig 38479 bp, 24 predicted proteins | sample WorMetLIZISLAND2_FD_71113 | JGI IMG/M metagenome (GOLD analysis project Ga0056128, IMG submission 71113) | Marine gutless worms symbiont microbial communities from Max Planck institute for Marine Microbiology, Germany - Olavius geniculatus... ... | reverse complement strand
AGTACAGCTAAAACTAAAGAAAGAGATAAAATTTTATTCAATTTCAATTCAACCGTGTAGTCATAAGACCACGTATCACTAGACTAAGTAAGTAAACTACCACCACTATAGACTATTAATTCGTTTGTGTGCCTTTAAAAGCCCTTCTCGACGTTCTCGGTAAAATTTTAAAATTTTGATGAACGTTTTTAAAAAAAAATTTTTTTAACGTTAAAAAATAAAAAAAAACGTCAAAAAACGTAAAAAACGTGGCAAGAATAAAAAACGTTAAAACGTTTTATATCTATGGTGAAAGGCTACTCGAAAATTTGTGAGCGGATTTTACTCAAATTTTGCACAGTGCTTCGTGACCCGAAAAGTAAGAACTAATTCGTTATGCGGTCAATAGGATTTTTAGTGCACGTTTTTTTACAATAAAAAACGTTGAGCAAAATAAAAAAAACGGTAAAAAGTAAAAAAGTGACAAGAATAAAAAACGCAAAAAACGTTTTTACATGTATGGTTTACTATTACCATGTTTTTTCTGTGCTTTTTTAACGTCTGTCTGTCTGTTTTTTGTTCGTGTTTATGGGTTGCCTGATGCAAATAAATAAAATAAAATAAACATAAATAAATAAATAAATATTGTTGCAAAAATTAAGTAAATCGTATATTATTGATTTTAAAAAGTCTAACAATGTAAAAGTGTTCGTTGACTAGCAAACTGAACACACACACTAATAGAATGACAACTAGCCTACTTACAAAATGTGTTTAATTTCTCGTTTATTTATTAGTTATTTGTCATTCGAAATTCGAAAGCATTCTGTTGACTCAACACTTAACAGTTGAGGCTTACTACATCATTTATTTGTGTTCACTGGCATTGTGCCAGTTAATTTTCAATTTCGTTGTCAGAACATATGACTTTTCTGCAACAGAAGTCAGTACAAAGAACGGTTTATTCAGGACATGAGACTAGAATGTACAGAACCGAAGCATCTATCGACTAACGGTAAATGTCCGGAAATAACAATGCATAGAACTCGGAATTCTGCCGGATTACTAAAAAGCGATAGCGCTGGAGACGAGAGTGTTTGTTGTGGATCATCAGGTTGACACCTTGGCAATCGGTGTTCTGTACGTCAGGCGGTATTTCGCGATGCGGTTGGACAGTTCGATGTCGGGAAAGACGAGACAGCAAACAGCGAAACAGTTATACGACTAAGTGAGTGATGCGATGTAAACTGCCGACACCTGCACAGAAACCATATCAATGATCCCTGTCACAAAACAGCCAAAAAATAGTTAACTATGCAATGAATGCCTCAGCACTGCAGTGCATGTCGGGCTCTATCGGTGTTCTGAAAATATTCAAAGTGGGGGTTTCAACTCACAACCCCCTGAACGCTTAGCTTTCGTGACCATATGGCTCATAAATAAAGCCCCGCATATGTACTAGGGTGCTAGGGTCGGTAAAATTTTCGGACATTTTTACACTAGAATCCCAGTACGTGAACACATTAATTTGCATAGGCGCACACGACAATGTCAAATACATTACAGAGGCAGATTTCAACCCTACATACGTTCCAGTGTCGTCTTCCACTCTTCATGCTCAAGTGTACATGTAGGTCCATAGACGCTGCGTCGTCAGAAAGCAAATGGGCGATGCTTGAAATGTGACATTAGTCTACCCCTGTACACTGTTAGGCTCCACTAATTTTCTATAAGCACAAATATAAATTATCTGTGCAAACCGAAGCTACTTTACACGTGACAAGTTTCCGAGGGATAGGCCTATTGCTGATTTCGCCCCTGCTGCCGAGTAAGCCCGCGTGACCTACGATTATAGATTGTAGTACCTTCTCAGATGCACGGCGTCGACTGCCTTTCGGTCGCTAACAAATTATACTGCCTAAAGACGTGTTCCAAGCGACAGAAATGCATTAAATTCAACTGAAATTCGCGTTCAAAGCGAGTTTACCTCAGTTCTTTTCTGTCGCTTCGAACACGCCCTTATTAATCGCATGATAAGTGATGACATGGGCACGCGTGTGGCAAACTAATTAAAGAAGGGTTGTCAACTTGTTAGACAGTATTGAAGGCGTTTAAACTTGAGGCGGACCTCCGTGGAGTTCATGATGAGTCCGTCGACCTAACATTTGTCAATAGCAGTAAGTTAGAACATCGTTAAGAACTAAAATTAGGCTACGTACAGAGAGCACGTTTAATGTCCGTAGAAGTACGGGTATCTGTAGCCGTGGCCGACGTATCCGTCATAAGGACGACCGTACGCTCCGTACGCGCCGTACGGATAGCCGTATCCGTATCCGTACGCGTAGCCGGCGTACGGGGCGCCGGCGTATCCGTAGCCGTAGTAGCCATCATAGAGGCCGTCGCTGGCTAGTGCGGCGGTGACGGCGACGGCGACGAAAAGCAGCACAGCGAGCAGCTTCATCTTTTCACTAGTACCAGCAGCAGCAACCACGTCGTAACGCAACGAGTTGATGATGATGGCAGTGACGCGTGTCGCAGTTTTATAGCGAGCGGTCGGCGCGCCGACGCGTGCGCCGTCATGTCGTGCGGTTGATGGTTTCATGTTATCATGTTTGTGACGGAATCTCTCTAGCGCCGCCGCCGCCGCTCAAATATCGTTCCGTTGTTGTCTGTCGGGTCGACGATGACAATGGCACACCGCGCGAGACACGCCGTTGCTATATGACGCCCTCTGGCGAATTTAAAACGTGATCGACGACAGCCTCACGTCACAACTCGCAACTATCTGTGAGCGTCATGAACTCACGGCGCTGCGCGTTCCATTACATTAATACACGCACTCGACATTTTCTAGCGCACGCTGTAGTTAACGGCGACTACCTCTGTACAGTAGCTGCTGTATCCAGGTAGGCCCTCGTAGAGTCGCCCTTTATTCAGTAGTTATCTCTGGATGTCGTGTTCATCTCTTTCCGTTTTATCACCACCAATCGATCTCTAAACTGCCACGCAAATCGTCAGATTTATCTGTATCAGTTTTTTCGTTTCAGTTTATCCTCCAGTTCAGTTCCTTTAAGTTTTGATTTTTGCGCGCGACGCACTATGTGCTAAGCGTGTATTAACGTATTAGCTGTCGTGATTCTGTCTGTCCGTCTGTTCGTCCGTCCGTCCGTGTCACGACCCCGTACGGACTCAAGCCCAGGTGAGATCTAGTTTATTGGGAGCACATTTTGTACCGCTGGGTAAAGGGATTCTCCTCGAACAAGGATGACAAATACAGGTATCCCCTAAGTCATTATTTTACCGCCATTGACTCGTCTAGCGTAAAAATGGTTGTACTGACATCGATGACCTTGAAAGACCTTGAACCTCGAAAATAGGTGGTTTAGTTAATTTTTCGCGATTTTAGCCTGCGGTGCACATTTCACAAGTGCACTGCTCCGAAAAGCCCGGAAACAGACCAAGAAAAACCTGTATATAAAATTTTCACAATTAAACGTAGATTTACAGTGTAAATTTCAACTCCCCCCCTAGGTTCAAGCAGTCCTCAGCACGAGGGCATCAAACTTGTATATCACCTTTAAAACGCGCAATTTCTGCTCTATTGTGGACTAATCTGCACGTACACGGTCGCAGATAGGCAGACTTACTGCTTATCATAACAAGTGACCTTTCCGGAAGTATCAACATCGATGAATTTAAACGGTTATGATTTTTTTGCGAAGACGCACATTTATGCCATTTAATGAGTGAATTTTGATGGAAATTACTGAAGACAGATTCTAACAACCTGCGAAGCGCGTCTCATAACTAAGCATTACCGGTAGCTCAGATTTCTTGTTAAGTTACCTTCAGTTATTTCTGGGCTCAGGCCATCTCTGCCATTAATAGACTGTTTGTCGATTTTTGATTTGCTTTATCCTGGTACTACTTCCCGATTTCTCTTACTATACTACAGGGGCCTACTGATCAAATTTATAAATAGCGCCATAATGCGGCGCTGCAGAGGCGCCGTCGTCGTAACCCACGAAGCCGCTGTAACGAGTGGCAAAATTGTTCTGCTTTAGTTAAGAAGTTCACGATGTGCTTCTGGACTGGTTAAATGCAGGCTATCCCCTATTTGTGGCAGTGTGTGCTGCTAATTTTTGTCTCCTCATTCGAACATCACAAATTCGTTCTGAAGGCCTAATGGTTATGTCTCGAAGTGTATATTTCAGAAAATGGTAGACCTAATACAGATCAAGCTGGCAAAAAGGGAAACAAGCCAGGTAGAACCAAACAGTTAACAGTACAGGACTGAATAATGCAGGAAAATGTACAGGTTTGGCACGGCATATTTCAAAACATTGTAATACTCAATAACAGTACGATGATACAATCATATCATATTAGTAGAAGCCAGCAAATTATGCATCAACATCAAAACGTAAAAAGCAAAATGAGAACAATTTCAAAGACTGCAAATTACATATCTTTCAAATTGATGACCAGATGTGCAAATGCCACTGATACTGCAATTACGACAGGAATAGTACGTAGGAAGTTAGGAACACTGTTAAGACGTCAACATACGTCAACATACGCATATATGCGCAGCCAAAAAAAATCTTTCCACATAGCATCCTTATGTGGATGATCTGACGATTCATAGAAAGATGTTTCTATGAGGGGCGTTCAAAAATGTTTGTAGCACGGTATAGATGGACATTGTTAATGTTACTTACCCTATGTCAATGGTCAGTACCGTTCGGCACTAAAAAAATGCGCAACTTATCACTGCGTTGTGATTGGAATTAATGAAAAGATGCAAATTTGCTGACGATGATGAAGTAATCCGCAGGGCACGTCAAGCTCAGATTCCACTGAAGAAAAATTGTTAGTGACGGCAACAATTATTTCTCTACAATGAAATCGGAGCTTGGAGAAAGTATGGACCAAGTGCACTGCAGCTGCAAGAGAATATGTTGTAAAGCGACCAAATTATGATGCACGCATCTTTTGGTTAACTGTATCGATCTATGAACTTTTTGAACGACCTTGTATTCACAGGACATCAACTTCATCAAGTTGAATGTCTGGTGGTGCTAAAACGGTAATTTCACTACCGTTAAACTACATTGCCTATCAAGTCTATGCCGGGTAATTATGTGGTTTTAACTGACAAATGATGCAGAAAGTGCCCAACACACATCTGCTCGTTGCGAACACGATAAAAATCCATTCAATTGCTTAGATATACAGTATACAGTATACAATACCGATAAACCAAAACCACAACAGCCAAGGTCAACACGGATAAAAACAGAAAATGATAAACTTAACAAAAATCAAAATAACCACTATCTCTCAGGGAATCTGGGCAGATCATCACACCTATCAGAACACAAAGCCATAGCAAATTAGCAACTGGAGCATGTACAGAGCCATATGCTAACACGATGCAGGGAGTGCTGAAGTCAGTGCAAAGCATATTAATGAGCTTGTCAACCACACGTGACTTATTATCACACGGCAATATGACGCAAAACATTCCTGATATGGAAGATAATACTGCCCATTACATGCCCACCGAAACGCTGCAATATTGCATATCAATGTAATATAAAATGCAATACATGCAATGTTCAAAATTCAAAATATTAATACTAAACTACTAAATAGACAAGAGTAAACTGTGCACATTGCACACAATGTTCAATGAACCACAACGCAGATGCACTTCATGGCTAAACGTCGAGAAAATCAAGCCATCATCACCGCAGCAACTGTAACTAGCTGAACTACAATTTTTCACCAATGTTAGGAGACCAAAAATACTAGTAGGCTAGTAGTTCTTATAATACTGCCTGACTGAAGCATTAAAAGATGACAACTGAGTGAGTGAGTAGAGTTTAACATCCTGCCTGACAGAATGCACACAAACACATAGTAATGGAACCGTAAGTTTAACCTTTACAAAAACACAAAACACAAAGAAAGAGCATCTGATTCTGCATGTCGCTGTCCGCTCTACACGTTCTGCTTCACTGCCTCTGCTGACTGTATCAAAACTGATCACTGACTTCTCTACGCGCTCATTTTGTTACTCTGTGCCCATTACTTGGAATAGCCTTCCCTCAAATATTTTACTGCACAACTCTGACTCTGTTTTAGAAAAACATTTGAAAACGTTTCCGTTTAATTCCTCCTGAGTGACTGTCGTCCAGCGTCTCTGTAGCTCCGCATATTGGTGCTATATAAATATAACTAGTATCAGTATAAACCAAACTTGTAAGAACTCCATTATATGCATGCATATGTAATTAACAATGGTAGTTCTAATAATCTTCCCTGTTATCCTCCAGTCATTAACTTCAGAATGCTATCTATTGGAGAACAGGGGTATAAAAGTAAATCCGCATCACTCTGACTAATGAATACAATGGTGTCGTGGGTCAGAAAAGTAGGAGGAACAGAAAATTGCAATTTTCCAACAAACAGTGCAAATTTCCGACGGAATTCCAACAGATAGCTGCAAAATTTCCAACTGAGATGATTTATGGATGCTCAGAAATTTAATTTGCATCAAAATTTTCCCCAAATAGACGGTTTTGAGCTCAAAATAGATGAAAATTTTTGGAAAAAAGATTTTCATGCAATTTTCCAACAGCCCAAATTTTTTTGTGGGAGCGGGGGACAATTGCTCGCATGACCTCCTGACACGATGCCACTATTATTATTAGTAGTATTATTAATGACATTTATATGATGCAAGTTCAAAGAAAAGAAATGCAGCAAATGCGCCAAATGAATAACACCCATATGTCTGACGTCAACTGTCTGAGCTGAAGCTACATGTACTGAGCGACAGTGAGTGCCAGAAAGTACAATACCAACACATTCTTGCCAGTTTTTACAGTCACAATACTAGTAATAATTCCAGTATAAACACTGCCTAAGGCTGCGTTCACATAAACACGAGTACGAGTCCTGCACTGTACGGGTTCCCGTATACGAGTTACGGCAAACACGAGTTTGCGTGTATTTCAATGGTGACCATTCACATACATGCAAGTATGGGTTACCTGTAAATTTCACTCGTACGAGTAGTTTCTGTGCAGATCATGTTTTTATCCAACCCGTGCAAATTAAACTACCTGTAAATAACAATAATATAATATACAAAAACTGTGGCACATATTTGACGTCAGAAATGACGTTATTGCAAAAATTATTCATCTTTAGAGTTGCGCAGTTGGTAAAAATATTAGTGATGTGATGGAATATTGTTGTTTTAATGGGGAAGCATTTCCTCGATTCGATTTTGTTCAATAAAGCCGACACACGTTATGTGCTTGCACAAGTGACCATGAACGTTCCACTCATACGAGTGAAGCTTCTACGGGCCATAAACGAGAACCCGGACATGTGTCTATGTGAACGCAGCCTAACTGAAACCTCAGAAAGCAATGAATAAATATGCATCGCTGACACTGATAAGTATCTGTTAGGCAGGAAACCTCTGAGCTACAAATTTATTCAAATTTATTACATGTATGTCACAATGCAAAATAAACACGAATGTCAATGAGTTTAAGTGAAACTCTATTCAGTCAACGTCTTAGCAATTTGAACTAACTAATGCTGCTGTCAGTAGCAAAGACCTTCACGATCATCAGACTAAGCTTCGTTCAATATGAGGATGAAACGTAATACTCAAGCACTACAGTCTCCACAAAAATATCATTTATCAGCACCATACACTAAGCCTGGTTCCATTTCGTTACCTACTATGAGAGTTAAAAAATATTCATTTGTTTTGCAAGAAAACAAAACTAAACTAAAAAACTCAAATGGTGTAACTTCCAGAAAGAAAGAAACTTTACCAAACTTTTGGACCCGCAGATCAAAGCAGTGACACACATCAGAAAAGTCAACAAACAAAGACAAGGGTCAGATCAACCTTCACACATCTACGACAATCTGTCACAGAGACATCTAGTGGCATATGAAAGTCAAGAACAATCCCAAAGATGGCAACAGTTGTGGCAAAAATGCCAGCAAATTACAAGAGTTTCACTTTTACTAAATTATCAATCACACAAAGAAAACAGCAACAAAAATTGCAGACTAAAATAAGCAACAATACACAACAAACCAAGTTTGACAAACATTTACATAACAACAGAAAAGTCAGCCATCACTAGAAATATTAAATTCAACTATTAAACAAGGAACTCTACCACAACCCTACCACAACTGACTACTATACAGTATATTCTGATGCTGCTGCAACTATTCTTACAACTACATTTACAATTATTGCTGTTGGTTTTTTTTCAATTCACTTTTCTCCCCGGTGATCAGAAGATAAAGCAAGTCACATAATCTGTCCAGGAATACTTTCCAAAACTGCTTAAGTGCAACTGACAGCCAGATGACCCTTCAAATGCCAAGCAGTATCAGAGCCTGGCAAAAGCTTACAGCAGCCAACCAAAGGCCGATCACAGCAAATAATCAAAAAAAAACATTAAGTCATAAATGCATTCTCAGATGCTGATATAACACACAAAAAACTGTACGGAATAGCAAATAACATTTACAAACTGTGCGTAACACAGCACTTAATGAATGTAATTATCGGGTATCAAAGACGCCAACTAGCATGAGATGGAAACAGACCAATAATAATGTCGGTCATCAGAACTATGTACAATAAGTAACCACACATGACAAAATTCACATTTTATATACAATATTTCAATATCTATTTAAAATTGTAATTGCAAAATACTGATGCTAATGAGCAACAGCGAAGGCAGTACCAATCACAAGCTAACAATGCACAATGGGAAATTACCAGCATCAGCATCTGAACACAACTACACTTGGGAAAACTGCTCAGAATGAAACAGAAAGTGAATGATTCTATTCACAAGATTTACACGACAAAAAACACCCTTCAACGATAGGCAATACCCTGTATGACATCATACACTGGTAAGATCAGAGGTCAAACTTTTTGTGGAATAATGGAGAATTTCACCCTGATGCCATTCCCAATTCTACCAATAACTCATACCAAAACCCAAATAAAGAATGACTGCTTTACCATCAGGTGCTGAAAAGCACCATTCTCTTAACACCAGTAAAATAAGTCTCAACTTGCAATAACAGCTGCTTAAGCCAAGTCTATCAAACGAATAGATTGCGTTAATGCAATTACAGTCAGCTGCACCACACCATCCTTACTCACAATCTGTAAAGTAACAAATGAAAGATAGTTGTAGCACAAACCTATCATCTGTCAATATACATTTATTTTAACAGACAGTAAAAACTCTATATACAGCCTTAAGCAATGACTAATACGTAAATGCATGCAAGAGATATCACACAGTAAAACTAACCCTCCCCCCCCAAAAAAAATAATTTTAGCATATTTGGTCATGCCCTGACACTTATGTTTGACCTGTCGAATCAAAACAACCAGTTCGTCTGTGCCCCACGGCGCACCAATGACATCAGTTTGGAGCAAATCTATCAACACATTTCAGAGATTGAGAAAATAACATCATGAACAGCCGCACCCCCACACAGACACGCAAACAGACGGATGTCGTAATAACACAAGCTTAACAGCAGTAGAACATGTAAACAAGTAAGAAAAGACTCCTAACGACACTCAGAATGTACTGATGCGAGAACAACATAAAATAAAAACTAGGGATATACACAATAACTGAGTCACAAAACGACATAGCATACACAATGTGGAACAACTAGAAGCATGAAGTGCTTTTATCACAAGTACGTTAAACATACAGCTTTAGTGAAATGTAACTGGCACCCGCAATGAACATTTGATATTGAAGCCGATCACATTAACAACACAGCTAAGATAAACAGAGACGTTGCTGTTCATATTATATGGTCACAATCAAATGACCCAGTGCGAGAATTCAAAGATGCATTAATTAACAGTCCGTGCTGACATGGGGTCCATTTGGACCCCACAGAGTTATTTTTAAACTAATTCAGTTAGTTATTGACGTAGCAAAATTATGAAAAAAATTGCAATTGTTTTCAAGTATGTCTTCTGCCAACCTGTACAGTTAGCTAAGTGCTAGCATTGCCAGGTAATTATGACCTGCCTGGAAGATCCATCGCCCTGGCTCCCACCCCGCCTCAGTAATAGTTAGAACAGAAAAAAATGTTACCATATCTCAGATATGTGACTATTTTATTTGTTTTATTTTGACAATGAATCAATCGGCGGCAGCACTATCATTTTGCCGCGTATAGGCCTACTATTTGCTGGGGCTTGTTGCTCATTTATTTACTTACTTGATATCATTCTGATTTCTACATTGCTTCCCATTTTTGACAGTTTTCTTTGCCAATAAACGGTTGCATAAATAAGAGCGAAGCAGAGGGTCCAGCCCCCAAATTCCTCAGACAAGACGTAAGCACAGGTAGGCTTACAAACTACACTTAATGCGTTATTTTTTCATAGTTGATTATCTGAAAAATTAACATTGTTTCCACCAGATCTCATATTTTAAAGCTACAATGCACCAAATTCGATTTCGCCTTAAACCCCGCTTACAGAGAGCTTCAGCACTGCCCAGATTCTCTAGCTGGATTTTAGGAGTTTACTTTTAATGGGAAAAAAAGGGAAAGACTGAGGCAGACAGGAAAAAAGTGAAAGTTAATGAGGAGACAAAAAGTGGGAAAGGAAGGGAAAAAGACGAAAGAAGAAAGGGAAAGAAAGGGGAGGGGAGGCGAAAACCCCAATTTGCTACACCACTAGGTCAGGTCAGTGAGATCTGGTCAGGCGAACCCTTCGTGGCGTCCTTGTGAAGTCTTGACCTGGCTTTACGATTTTCTGACCTCGAAATGATCTGGCTCCTTTACTGCACGGCAGAAGGTAATTAGTGTCAAGCAATGACCAGCGAGCAACGTGGCTGACTCCCTCAGTTTCTGCAGCAGAACGATTGATGGCTCTGTTGACAGGCGGTGGACGACGAGCACTGGGACCGCCCACACACTGACTGCTGGCCATGCATGTCCACTGTTGCACGGCGAAATATGGAGAAACACCACTTCGATAAATGACAAATTTATTAATGTTACCGTGCACATACCTATTTATGCATACCATTATTTAATGTAAAATAGACTGCAGTTTCTAAATATATAACTCGCTTTGCACCACGTAAAGAAATGCGGTCGTTATTAAGCCTAGAACTTGGGGGCCGTTTGGACCCCAAACGGTAATAACTGAAGTTTTCCAGATGTTAGCACGAACTGTTAATCCACAAAACTGTCAATGAATTGGTCAGTCACGGCTTCACAGAGTCGCCCTGGATGCCCTGGAGTATGGTAGAGAGCTCATTCAGCAATGTCTCATAGCGGAAAGTGACGCGGATATCGGGAACGTTTGTGTGGTGTATGTCGTTGCCGGCAATACCTTCCAGCAAGTAGTCTTTACCTAACCAGCGCTGTTTCACCTAGCACAAACAAAACACACAGTACTCTAACACCACCAGCCACGACGATAACAACAACAATGACAATAACAAGTAGTAGTACTTAGCCAACCACCCCGTGCTGGGCGCGTCCTCCAGGAGGCCGATGGAGGAAGCCCTTTGTGAGGTGACTCTGAAGGGTTGTGCCAAATAATACAGAATAAAGCACGTGCACCAAAAAGTACCCAGTAGCTACTTCTATGGAACTTACCCAACCAGCGCTGTTGCATCTACTACAGTCAAAACATAGTGCTCTCACACTACAGACACATCACCAGCCATGACGACAACAGCAGCAACAAGTGAGTGAGTGAGTAGTGTTTAACGTCCCGCCCGACACAGTATAGATCATTTTGGGGATAACCTTTGCAGGCAAAATTGCACATACACATAATAACAAAAAAATCGATTAACCTTTACAGAAAGTTTAACCTTTATGAAACATAAAACACACAAAAAACAACCTAAACCTAAAATTGTAAGAACTGCCAATTATAATCGTGCATATGTATTACTACTACTAATACTAATCATATTTATATAGCACCAACTTGCGGAGCTACAAAGGTATTGATAATGGCACATTATTAGAACTGCCATTATCAATGGCAGTTCTAATAATCTTCCCTGTTATTCTCCAGACAGTCAACAACAACAATGACGATGATAACAACGACAATGACAATAAATAAGGCCTTACCTAACCTGCACAGTTTCACTTAGCACACATAAAACATACTCTTATGCTATGAACACATCATCAGCCACAATGACAACAAAACAGCAACAACAAAACAACAACGACAATGACAACAATGGGAAGTAGATCTTACCCACCAGCACCGTTTCACCTATGACCATACTCTCAGTCACACTATACAAACTATCTCTTCCTATGCTTTTCATGTCTCTCATACTCTTCTTGTGAACAAGGGGCCACAGTTTCAAAACTTTCCTAAAACATTTTTCAAAAATCTTCACAAGTCAGATAACTTAGAAATTTCAAAGAAGTTCTCTTTTCCGAATTTTCAACAGCTTTCTTTGCATTTCCAAAAAAACTACTTTTCTTATCTACGTGAACTGGTTTGACCAATCAAATGCGCTTATAAAGACCACGTAGCGTATTCATCCCAATTTAAAAACTTCTTTGGCAAAATTCTTTAGAAAACTTCTTACCTTGGCATGCAAAAAAGCACAATTTATACACCACTGAGTGAGGAAATGTGATGAGATATTATCATAAGACAAACCTTGTGTGAGAAGCCGCTCATCAGTACACTATTGCGAGCCAGCTCACACATGTCGACACTGCTCAGCTTCCACACCTGAGCTGCTATGCTGTACTCTTCCATCAACGGCTCCTATCACATTGCAAGCGCATACACTGTGTCCGGTATAAAACTGACCCCTTAGACATCGTGCAATAAAAATGTCAAATCTCAACGAATTTGAATAGAGTTTCTTACACTTAATCCAAAATAAATTCCTGAAGTGACTGCCAAATTTCGTTGAAAAATATTATTTCTTACCAAAATTATTAAACGTTGAATATCGATAACAAATATGGTCTTATACAAGTAAACCCCTGTGTATATTTGCATAACTTTAACAAACAGCATTTGATTCTGGCAAATTTTACATCAACAATGCATCATTTATTAACAATCAACATGCCAGATTTCAGTTAAATCTATCTACGCAAACAATAGTTACAGCGGCTTTTCTGAGGTCGCCTGAAAACGTGAAGTGTCCAGTATTAGGCAACCATTTGTTAAATCCTGACAGTGTCCACGGCTTGCTGGGAAATTCTGTGATAAACTTTTTAGCACGATACCCTTTCTCTTGTCTCAATAGTTTAATTAAAACACGATGTCTGCAGAAAACACCATTTTGTTATTGTTTACATTTTGATTGCGTCATATGTCAATTCTGCTTGAGCGACTGCAGCATGTAACGCCATATTGATAACAGGAATATTTTGTTATCCATATTCAACATTTAATAACTTTGGAAAGGAATAATATTTTTCAACGAAATTTGGCAGTCGCTTCAGGAATTTATTGGGAAGTAAGTGTACGAAACTTTATTCAAATTCGTTGAGATTTGGCATTTTTATTACACGATGTCTAGGGGGTGAGTTTTTTTACCGGACACAGAGTACTTAGCGACTTTTGTTTTCAAGCACCTTATAAATATTCTGCTGCTATTACTACTACTACTACTTCACTGCACTTAAATAAAAATCGATAATTCTAGACAATTACAACACATCATATGCTGCTTTTCTGTTGCTTTTCACATAGCGACCATCCGTGGTGCTTTCACTAAAGAACCCAAACAGTTTCCCTTGGGAAATCTTTAGAGGTTGCAGGTTATAATATTTTTACAAGATAGGGGCTCCTCTGATCAGCCAAAAACGACATTAATTCACTTCATAAGCACATACAATGCACGTATGCACTCTTGACTTTTCAACCCACCCATTTTTCCAGAGTTACTCAAGAGTTATGCCAATAATGAAAGCAAACTGTTGGGAAATGTCACAACATATGCAATGTATGCAAGCCAGATGCCCTTACTGCCACATAAGCCCAAATTCCATTACGCTGACTTTGCGACAAAGTCCGCGACAAGTTCCCGACAAAGTCGTGGACACAAATCATGAAAGTCTGCAACACAAATCACGTCGCCGACTTTCACGATATGTGTCTGCGACAAGTCCGCAACTTTGTCGGGAACTTGTTGGGACTTTGTCGCAGACTTTCCCCGTGCATTGCAATGGACTAAATTGCATTAGAGTGACACAAACGGGTTTGTCGCGGACTTGTCACAGACTTTGTTGCAAACCTCTCAACATGTTGAGATGGTTTGTATCTGCAACTTTCGTGATTTGTGTCGGCGACTTTCACCGAAACTTCATGATTTCATGGTCTGTCACTGTTTGTGTCCGCGACTTGCATGATTTGTGTCTATGACTTTCCCCGCGAGGAAGTTTCGGTGAAAGTCGGCGTAATGGAATTTGGGCTATAACCAACTTCATCAGAGCACTGAAGAACAGACAGCACATTGCGAGCAAAGCAAAATAGTGACTGAGAAAAGAACCTACTTTGGTAAAGTGGAACTGGAGCGGGTCGTCGGTCGACAGTGAGATAAGAAGGCCACGAGCAAGGTACTCGGCGAGTGGATTGCGATGATAGTTGAGGAACAGTGAGTTGTTGCTGAGTGGGGACATTGCAATGCCAACCTGGGCCAGGTAGTACAGATACTGCAGCACTGGAACCTATGCATAACACACTGTGTTACACTGTATGACACCGGATCAGTACACCACAGCACAGTTGCTCGTTATGCTCGTATGAACCTGTTATAAGTTTAAAAATCTTAATTTTTAATTCTTATTCTCATTACTGTATGTCACTTAAGAGTAGTTTTTAATGATTATGTTACATTGCACCTGTATCTTTTCAACCGCCGATGATTCATCATCATCATCATCAGTCACGCTTGACTAGCTGGGGTCGTAGCGCCCTCCAACTGCAACGGTCAACGGCGATGTCCCATGCAACATCAGCGGAGGTACCGGCGTCAAACTCCACTTGTCGGACCCAGGTGTGTCTCGTTCGTCCTGATCGTCGCTTCCAATGTGGGTTTTTGTCAGGACGGCCTCCAGCTTGCATGTCGACTGCTAGTCGCATAGCCATCCAATCTGGCGCCTCCTCAGGTAGTCGACGAACGTGTCCAAAGACCGCCGCACGCCATCTACGAATGTGACTGGTGAGATGTTCCTGCTCTGTCTGACTGATCACTTCAGCATTGGTTACATGATGGAACTAGCGAATTCTGAGGATGCATCGCTGGCATGACATGTGGAATGCTTCGAGTTTCCGTTTGTCAGATTTCAGTATGGTCCACGTTTCACATCCGTACAGGAGAACAGACAGGACAAGTGAGTTGTAAACTCTCAACTTGGTTGCCAGGCTGAATCTGGATTGCTGCCACACATTAAACAATCTGCCCATGACACCAGAGGCCATACCAATCCAATGATTTCATGCGTTGATCAACCATCGGAATTAATAGCACTGCCAAGATATACGAATTGATCTACTGCTTCGACTCTCTGTCCACTCGTCTGATGTAAACTGAAGATGGCAATGTACCGTGGCCAATATTCTGAATCTTCATTTTCTGCCATGATATGTGTAATCCCATGGTCTCTGCAGCAGCATCGAAGATGGTCAGTATCTCTGGCTATTTGGATGGGCAGTCAGTGAACAGAACACCATCATCGGCATAGGCTTGATCTGTAAAGCGAGTAGAACCAACTGTGACACCCATGGACTCTGTGCATCTGTTGAGAATCCAGTCCATGGCAATAAAAAATAGTGCTGGCGCTAATACACAGCCCTGGCGTAGGCCAGAAGTGGTGTCAATAAATATATCTTGTCTTATCGTACACCATTAGCACTTAAAACCTATCTGTTACAGATGTTCTGGCATTGATGTGCTACATAAATTGATCTGTTAATTACTGAATTACTTGCTTACAACACATGGAGCCAAATCCAACATGACACAAGCAAAATTTCTGGCCAGAGTTTAACTGATAGATTTTTGGCTGCAGTGCACAGACAACTCTACTAACGTAACGACAATATACAACCGCAAAGTGTTCAGCTTCACTGTCTTGTTGGTGGACATTTAAGTACATTTAAGTCAATGTTATGTTACTTGATTAAGGCAGTAGATAATCAATGAACTTAAGACATTTTAAAAACAACTAGAAATTTGGGGCAAAGCCCAACGTGAGTCCGCCCGGCGCCCTAAGTCCGATTGGGGGAAATTAGAGGAGGGGAGGGAAAATTTTCCCGGCATCAAAGTCACGTGGCCCAAACTCAAATGCATACGCCGAACGTGTATTGTCGACTTAGGGTAGGTCAACATGAGCGGCTATAACTTTGTTCGTTGTGAACGGAATTTCACAAATTTTTTTTTGTTCAACGCCGAAAGGATCATACTCGTTAAAGCCGTTTAGATTTTGTCGCTATCTTCATCGGTTCCAGAAATATTTGCACTCAAACTCGAAAGTTGTCGTAAATCGCACCGATTTTTGAACGTTTTTTGCCCTCCCAAATTTTAAGGAGGGCGGTGCCCCCAAAAGTTGTACTTGCGTTAACACCGCAACCTAGAGCCGCGTCAAGTGACAAAGTTTCGTCGGGCTACACCCCCTAACTACGAAATTATAAGCGCTCCTTTATTGCATTTTTAAACCAGTTTTTGACCCCCCCTTTGAAAAAGTTGTAAGGGTGGCCCCCGTCCCGGTGGGGGGTGCGCTAGTAAGACTTGGTGATTCTCTAGCGCGTGTAAAAATTTGGGGGCGCAGCACCCCCTATTGGCCGAAATATGTCTTCCGAAATATGCACCTTCGGTGGGTACCATTAAGAATCTAAATCTCCAAGGTTACTGGACCAAACTTCACCGGACTTGTTTCGCCTAATGCAGGAGGAATCGCGGTAGACGGAATGACTATCCAATTTTGAATATCTTCATCCGTTTCGGAGATATTCGCCGCTGAACTTCAAAGTCGTCCGAAATCGGGCTAAATTTTGCATGTTTTTCACCCCTGAAATTTTTTTGGGAAAGGCCCCCGAAATTTTGGACCGGCATTATAAAATTCGGCCTAGTACTGACCATCGTGCAAAATTTCACGCCGGTCGGCCCACGCATCTCGGAGATCTCGCGTTGACAAAATAAATAAATAAAAAAAAACATCTGGGCTAAAACTTAAGTCCGCTCCGCAAGCTATCGCTTCCGCGCGAACTAATAATTAAAAACTATAACCAAACAATTCACTAATGTTACAATAAAACTAATCAAATATAGCAGCATTAATATTATGTCAAATAAAAGTGTTTAGGCACTGCTATGATGCCAGAAATGTGAACTTGAGTAACAAGTCACTGAGTTATCAGTCAATCAAAGCTGTGCAGCATTTATGAGTAAAGTCTCTATTAACACTGTACTTATCGTTGACTAACCTTACGCAAAAAAAGACCATGTGATATGCTTTCAGCAACCATGAAGCCAGAGACAAGATGATGCACTGGTCCTGCTTCACCACAGTGAGGCCGCAGCACAAACGTGTTGAACCTACGCTCTCTGCACAGGCAAACATCTCATGCTAATCAATAACGAGCTATGTTATCTAATCACTCTAATGCCAATGAGAATTGATGATATCTAAATGTCAGAACATCTTTAGAAAATTCACAAAAATACATAACCTGTGTACACTATCGCACAATTGATGCAAATGGCACAATGCCGAAAAATGCCACGCTGTAGGTGAAGATGCATCAGCTGACGAAAACTGTATATGTGTGAACGAACAATCCATACTAATAAAAAGTTAAATTTTCTGACAACAAAAACTTCACAGGTATATATCTGTTTGTGTATCTGTACGTGGCACAATGTGCTGGCGTGTTTTATTTTTGCTATATTGAAATAATTCAGCTGAGAGGTGCAGACTGCACCAGCTGAGTGAGTTTCACCTACAATCGCTACTGGGTGTCGATACACTGCCAAAAATATTAGAACTGTGCCGTTTAGCAGGTTATGTATTAACATTGCATCCCAAATTAAAAAGCAAAATTAACAAAGAGCCAATCAAGAGCTAAAGATAGGCTAAAGCTGTTTCATGGAACAAGGATGAAGCTAAACATTCCTGGGTAATACTCTAACTCCGACACGTTTTTTCCACAAGTTATCACTCCATTCACGTGAATTGATTCAAACACTACAATAAGCGCCTTCTAAAAACTGAAAATAATATGAGATCTCTGACTAAATCACCAGCACTGCAAAATTTTGATTAATGACTAACGTTTTTTTTGAACACCTAAACTATATATTAGTACTACAGATTGGCTGAAACAAACTCAGTTTATAACTTAGTTCGAAACTAAATTATGAGTTGTACAGGCAACTCTACTAGCAACAAAAATGACAACTAAACTGGGAGTCAAAAGCTTGACAGCATTTTTTCTGACTCATGGTGTACACACAAACACAGATTGACCCATAAAACTGACCGCCGTAGATGATTGAGAACGGTCATGTTGGCATACATGTAGTACAGGTAGTACGCATACGGTGGATTCTCTGCACTCGTCCAGTTCTCTGGCAGTGGCGCATACTTGTCAAATATCACGTGTTCCGGCTTCGACTCATCGTCGACGGAATCAAACCCAGTTACCTGAACAAGCAGATCAGTGGCTTCACAGTAAACTGACAACAATGAAATAATAACTACTCTGAAATGATTACTACAATGCCCACCCAATACCATACAGAAGTGGCACTTTATGGCAGCTGAGACAATAAAACATTACACTTGAACATTTTAATGCCTACTGCAGACATTTCTGTTTAGTTGAGACTACAGCACGTTGTGGGTTTATGCCTAAACCATGCCAGTTAAGAGTACACTTACCTACCAATCTACATATAATTATCTACATATAATTATGAAAACAATATTGGTTCACTTTACAACAAGATCAATTTTTTGCCTTATTCATAAATAAATTAAAAGAGTTTACAATGACAACCAAACAAACATGCCATGTTCCAAATGAACCTTGCAATATGATCTGCATAATCATCAAAACATTAAGAAACTTTTCAGGGTCCATTTGACAACATCTCCCACACCCTTAAGTCTTCCTTTTTTTCTTGATCTATCTATCTCCGTCACTATCACTGACAAACAAGTCTCCCAGAAGCAACAACGACACCCCTGAAATCTGTCTATGTAGATTGTAATGCTATATAAACTATTTACTTCTTACTTACTACCTTACAAAAATGTATCAACAATGTAAGCTATCATTTGCAGATGAATCGCTCACGTATTGGAGGAACATGTGCAGTTCTGGGTGCAGGCATGGATCAATGGTGACTTCAAACAGAGGTCTGTAGAGATTATCGAGAAACTCCTGAAAACTGCTGATGATGTTGTTCAGCTTGTACACATCACTGCACCACAAACAATGCACAACTGTACCACCTGTCTCCTGAAGCAATGCAATGCTAACTACGACCTTTGACCTTTGTGCAGAAACAGTGGGTAATTACTCACGCACTAGGAAACATTCACAACAATTTTGGTTTTTCTACACCTTTTTGTTTTCAAGTTAGAGTCCGTATAAAACAAGTAGACAGACAGATGGAGAATTCAGATCATATCACATCAAAAAGTTTCAGCCAATATTTAACTCACTATAGTCGAGGAATCTGAATGAGCCATCGAACGTTGTTTGAGTAGACATTGTGTTTGACGGCCCAATGCGCTAACTTGTCCCACTCGTCTGCCGATCTGCCGTACACTGACAGCCGGTACTCGGCGTTCTGATGTTTGTTCTCCTCCAAGTCTGACATCACTTCCTGTGTACATAAATGAGCAAACGTCTGCAGCTGGTATCATGCAGACTGAACTATTTTGGCAAATGCAAAAAAAATCAGGTCAGCTCAAAACAGAAAGTTTCAAGCTGAATGTAGCCTAAGCAGAAGTAACCAACCAAAAACGTCAGAAACCAAAAATTAACGGCCTAATTTTTGGCATTTGCTAAAAATTAGGTCAGGCTGGAATGATGTCAGCCTTGTTTACATTAGATATACATGATGTTCTAGAGGTCTTTGACAACAGGGAAAGTAAATCTTTGTCCTCACAAGTGCAAATTGGCACACTGGTTACTTCTGCTAATAAAAATGTTTAGCTTAAATTTTTCTGTTTTGAGCTATCTAGCATATCTGACAATAAAGCCACAAATAATGAATAAAAAGTTTCAGACAACATATAAATGCATATAAATGCTTGACAACAGTAATATAAGTCCAAGCAATTCGCAGCAAGAAGTGAAAGCATCCTGGTCAGGAGAATGGAATGAACCAATCTGTTCAGTGGACATTAAAAAGCCACATCTAATTCAGCAGACTCACTTTTAAAATCTCAGCAAAGTATCGTCCTTCGATGGCATTGTCCGTTTCAATAAAGATTTCTCGCAGGTGACTCTCTCCAACCGGGTTGTACTTGGAGTTGAACTTGTCAAACCGATGAAACGTATTGCGATCCTTAAAATTCACAACAATTAATATGCATAATTAACTTATTGATGATGAAAATTTCCAGCATATCAACTTTTCACAAGACTGTCCAACAACACAAACTGCTCTAAGCCAATACAAATAACCTTGATTAGGAAAAGCATGTATGCAGTGTGTACTGCACAGATTTTAGACAACATAATTAACATACAGTAAAATGTAAAATTTATACTGAAGTACACATCTGCATGCTGGCAAAATTTTCATGACTTGCACAAATTCCAAAACCACATACCAAAAAAACCATAACTTTTCCATGACTTTTTATGCTCGAGTTGTATACCACAATTCTCCAGGCACATGATATACTACTGTTAACAGTCAGTCACTTTTATGTCTTCACTGTCTCATACTGCAAGAAATAACTCAAGTGAACACTTACAATTACTGAGGTAATACTTTTACCTGCCAGATGACCTTCTTGTCACCAAATGTTTAATTCTAATTAAATTTGAGAACTGTCCAAGGACCAAGAAATGGCAAGCGACAGTACACCCATGTTAAAGTCCGCCAAAATTTAAAAAGTCAATAATAATAAAAAATATGGTTATCAGTGCAATACTCACGGCGTGTACATCGAGCATGTCAACGCTGAGGTCATAGGCCGTCAGGCGAAGCTGCTGAAACACCTGGACCAAATGCACATCAGCCAACAAACATTATAGTCAATGCAATGTCAATGATGATGATGACAATAATAATGATAATAAATCAAATTTATACAGTAATGTTCCCAGTGAGTTTTATGTCCTGGTCGACAAACCGCAGGTCATTGCAGGAACGAGCGTTTCCAAGCATACGCACTCGTACTGATAACAAAAACAACAGCAAATAATCTGACTAACAACATTAAAAGCTAAAAAACAATAATTAACTAAATACACCTGCATATATCAGTAATACTGACGAACAAAAGATTCACGCACCCACACATAATCTATCAATACAAAACTAAAAACCTGGTTTAAGCACTTTTTATGCCATCCGACCAGGAAAATGATCGGGTCTTTCTCCAGCTCCAAAGACCAGCATGCGACTGATCTACCAGCTCATGCTAGACATTATGCTGCATCATTTAGCAAAGTGTGACTAGCTTCAAAGTGTCCTTTCAGACAATCCAATGTCTGGCTGGTACAAAAAAATAGTGTACAACTAGATAACAATACACAAAAAAACAGACTGCTGCTACTGCCCTTGAATAAGCATCATACTTTTCTACCAGAATTAAATCAGTTCTTCTCCTCAGCCCAAGGAAATGCTAGAGATCACACATTAACATTCTATTGCTGAAATGTCCACATATCCTTGTAAAATCAATACAAAACCATGACGTCACACTAAACCATTTACGTGTAAGGACTGTACTGTAAGAGATATCTTATTGGAAAACAATCACTCAGGCAAGTCTACCACCCAAATGTGTGAAAAAGTTGCTGATTATACAGTGGATATAACACTCAGAAAAAGGGTTAACATTCTCATGCTGCTTTAAGGCAACAGGTGAGAGCATGCCTTTTAATACATGACTGAATAATTGATACAATAGTTCAATAAACTTCAACCAAAGCAAATGAACCGATCATGCCATTAAGCTAACACTGGCATGGTTACAGACAACACACACTGCCACCAGTAAAAAGCTAACAGCAAGTCAATGTTATCTGAATTGCAGGAAGTCAGAATGAACACGTTAGAACCAAGCATTTAAATAGAAACCACAAACTGTGAGTGTATCAGCAAAAAAACAGTTAAAAGACGAATGATCTAACATTCAAGATGCTTAATACACTGTGCTTCAAAAAAATGCTGTTTTGCAGTGAGCCCTTTCATAAAACACAGTGTGTATACTGCAGAACACCATAGTTATATACTACAATCACCATATCCTTGTGAAATCAGTACAAAACCAGAACGTCAAGTTAAACCATTAATGTGTAAGGACTCACTCTTCAAACACAATTAAAATATCTTCATATATAATGTCAGTCAAGGTCACGGAGCTGTTAAACAGTGGACTATTGGAGTGAATGATAAACATGCATGACTGGCAACTCAAGCTGTGCAATAACTGCATGTCACCCCGAGGTGACCACGCGCTGTACACAGAGACATGCCAGCGAACTGTACACACACAATATGTCACATACGCCAATATCAGGTGATGAGCCAAGAGCCACATCACAATCATGTGCACCGTGGTCACAGGATGGCAAAAGAGACTGAATGACAAAGCCTTCCTCACTATTCAGTGATGAAGGCGACGATGATGGAGCTGTCTTCTCGTGAAAACCCACGCGATTACCTCGTCTACGGCTTACTGCCATTACCTAACAAGACATGCTAAATGATATTAGAAAGCAAACCTGTAGCCAGAACTTCCCAAAGAGGGTTCGATTTTTGTCCCCGACCGCGATGCAATCCTCCATTATTCAACTACACCATAGGATCAAGGAGCAACAATAGTTCCCAAGCAGGGTTCAAAGATAAAAGCCCTGGCCAGAAACACATTTTTGTGCACTTTCATGAGCCATGAGCCCCATGTGATGAGCGATGGTCAACTCCTGAAACCATAATTTTATTCTAAATTAAAAGTCACAAATAGCACAAATCTGCAATATTATATTGAAAACGGGGTCTGAAGAAATAATCTAGAAATGAAAAAGATTCTAATATTGACTTGCAACCTTGACCTTGACCTTGATAAGAGTCACACAGAATACCGTCAATCATTTATCACTCATCGACCTCTACCTACATACCAAATTTTATAATCAAATCAGAAAACTTTTTGTGGATGGATGGACGTACCAACAGGCAGAGAGACATCGAGATCAGCTTTATTAGGCCAAGTTGAAGACAAATTAACAAATGCCGCTGAAGACGTACCTCAGCCAGTGTCTGGTCACAGCCGTCCGAGTCCTTGCAGACAACATCGTGGGAAGATTGCTTCATCATCTTCTTGATAAACCGCAGCAGATGCTTCTGGTTCATGCATGAAGATGCATGCACATGTGTGTCCACCTGACAAAGCAAATATTAATTGACAGTGTTAGAGCAACATAATATATTTGAACTGATTTGTCGAATTCAGCTTCAAGAATGCATTACAAAATAAACTGAGGCTGTACTGAATCAGTAACTGACTGCAGCTAGACACAGCTAGTCTTGTTTCAAACAGCCACATACAATCACGCATACATGTGTAATCAGCCAATTTTTTGGATTTATTAGAGGTTAGAAAAAAGACTTAACATACACAGCCAGGCACATTCCATAAGAAATCATTCCATTTTTCGGCACTTTGAGCCAACAAAAGTAAAACTCAATTAAACTAGCATACAGCCCAAGTCGACGGAATGTCAGGCTCTATCAACAGCCAAAGTCTTTAACTGACTAACCAATTTTCCCTAAATAATAACAAAACAACTATTTTTGTGCATTCAAAAACTACTATTCCTACTTATATAATTCACAATGTTATTACAATTAAGTGCACATCATCGTTTGTTAAGTCACAGAGCAACAAGGTAATAATTTCACATCCTGACTGTCAAACAGAAAATAAAATTTAAAAAACAACCTTCCGAACATTGTAGAAGTCACGATGCGGAACAGCTTTCTGACTGACAGACTCACGCAGTTCATTAAGCAGAACGTGCAGCTGGTATTTCGACGACAAATAATTCAGCCGGCGATAGCAAAATGATTTCCTACAACATGCACACCATTTTCACAGATATTTTTCAAGTAAGCCCATGCAAGCCTTGGTCAGACTGTGTCAAAGTGGACACGGATAGTTGTGATAAACTGTCCAGTTAGAATGCCCAACTTAAAGGTCTGCGGGGACTAAAAATCACGGCAAACCAGATTAAAAAATGCTTGTTTGGAGAATGGCCATTATACCCACAAGACGTGATCAAAAGTCACATTCACCTAGTTCCAATAAGCCCCTATTATCATACAATGCTTTCCCTGTGCAGCAATGCATTTGATTCAGCAGTCCAAATTCATCAAAATCTATGCTCCTTAATCACCAAGCTGACTAACTCCAAACCTAACACTTCAATGAACAGAGCAGCAACAACTGTTGACGTGCACAGCACGACTCAAATGCTAGAGCCAAAAATGGTGATTCAGATTAAACCAGCAGAATGCTTACAGTGGTCCATCAGCAATGAGACAGAAAAGCAAATTCTGGTCAACGAGAAACTGCATCAGATCTGGGAACTGGTAGTCCAACGGAGTGTCATTATCAACGGATGACTGACTGGCGTAGACTCTCATGACCCCATCTACCATCTGTGTGTGGTAACCACAGCTTCCTGGAATGTCAATGGCAAATGGCAACTTGCTGGCTGCACATGAACCCAGCTCAGTATCTGTACACATGCACAACACGGTATATGCACACATAACGTCTGTTACAACAGCCACTTTCCACATGTCCAGGGCTAAACAAGTGCTAGCCACTAAGCATTCAAGTAAAAACTGAAAGCTAAGATTATCAAAAGTCAAAGGCAAGTGAATGATTTCACCAAAAGGCAGCAAAATTAAAAGCGAGATTTGAAAGCCAACTGAACCAAACACTTCTGTACTGCACTACACCTTAATATTAATTGGCTTGTGAAGCTGGAAGCTATAAATGACCCTTATAATCAGGCAGTGTCTGTGGCTGTGTTCCACTTGTCTGTCAGTGGAACAGCTATTGCTAGCAGCTAACATAGGTCAGCTGTCACTAGCAGTCATGAGCCAATTAACTATTCCTTACTCTGAAGAAAACTCAATTCTTCATTCTTCATGCTATTGGCATAACTTTCCAAACAATGTCTCTGTTTTATCCGATTATGAGTTTTGATGCGCTACAGCTGTGCTCTACACTGGCCTTGGAATCATTGTCATCTGTCTGTCTTTGTATTGAATGTATTGTTGCTAGCCATCAGAACTTATGGAAAAACTTTTTACAGAAATAATTAGTTCTGTGTCTTAAACCTAGGCATGCAAAATTTTAGCAATTTAGTGCAAAGGAAACATTTTCAAAATTAGGGTTGAACAGAAAGGAGTAGGAAAATGTGCATTTTTCAACGGAAAACTGCCCATATCTCCGAAATGGTGAGAGATAGGGCCAAGGTTACTAATAATCACTAATAGGAAGTCACATATTGGCTTTCAAATAACATGTAAATCACTGACCTTGGACAACATTGAAGGTCAGGATGCGCTATTTTGGCTAAATGGTAAGAGATAAAGCCAAAGCTGCTATTGATCACTAATAGGAAATCGCATAAGCCCTTTCAGATGAGATGAAAATCATCGACCTTGGACAATCTTGAAGGTCAGTACTGCAACAAGAACCATATATGCAACAGGAGCTATAGTGTGTCTTTCCTAGTGACAGCTGGGCTTTCTTGTTAGTTCATAGAATTTAGCATGTTTAGATGTTCATGCACTGTACGTGAATGTACCACGGTATAGTTTGCTCTCAGGTTGCACTAAATCCTATTGTATGCTGAACTGATAATAAACGTTACAAGCATGTTGAGGTCGAAGAGACAGCTCCTGTTTACCGCTGTCACTCGAGTTTTCACCATTTTCCCCGGCAGTCCGCTGAGCGTCAGACAGCACATCAGTGTTGGCAGGTGTCTGGCTGGCAGCCACGTAATGTAGGAACCTCGTCATGACGTGAGGAAACGACTGACCGGACATTGCCATGTACCTCTGGCGTATCAGCAGCGCCTTCACCAGGCACTCCGATGCCTCGTGCAGATCACTGTACGGCACTTGCTGCTCAGAACAATCACACAGCATCACAAGGCTTAGAAAACAAGATTTTGCACAGACACTAAACAGCTAGAGGTCTGCTGCATGGGAACTCATCCCTTTTGTGGTGCTTTTTGAGCCTGCAGGGGCTAAACCTAATTAAACCAGCATTTAATTGTAGTCAACTCAATGGCCAGCTCAATTAACAACCAGCGCCTTTCGTTCACTAAAAGTCAGCACTATAACATCAACAGTTTAGACAACAAGCCGGAATTAGCAACTGCATTGCAGACTGACAAGTGCTGCGTAAATAAAGCAGATAGCTCAAAGAAAGTTTGTGCTCTCCAACTGCTTCTAGTTTTTTTTTACTCTGATTATTACAAAACAACATGATAATAAAATCTAAATTTAAAACCTTATACTCAAATTCTAACCTCAGAACTCAACAGTAAATGCAAAAGACCACTACATTTATCATAATCTATTTTCAAACCTTTGTTTTCAATTTCTGACATCTTCTCATATTCCAACACTGCTCATGCTCCTCTATCACTTCCAGTTATAGCTGAATGTATTGAATAATCTCGATCATATTGAAGAGAATATCAGTACTACCAAATATACTACACTGTGAGACATAAAAAAACACAACAAAATTTTTTTCATCATAACTTGAAGAAACGTGATCCAATTTTAATAAGTTTTGGTACAAATATTCCTGATACAACTGGCCATCAAATGACTGTTTAGTTTCCCACCTCACCCATTCTCTTGCTGCACTACCTGAGAAAAGAAAACAAACAAAATATTGCATTTTTAATCACTGGTATTATTGCTTAATCAAAAAACACACAAAACGCACATTTTGTCTATATTTTTATCGTTTTAGCTAGTAGTTTATCTAACTGTCCATTTTTAACTACCTACAAAAATGTTTGAAATGTTGGCCCACAAACATGGGGTCAGCTCAGAGACACTTTCGCCATTCGTTGATAGCAGCGTCGATAACGTTCTGCTCCAGACCAATCCAGACTTCAACAATTGCTTGTTGAATTCATCAATATTCCTGAATGGTAGGCTTATTTAATAGGCGTGCTGCTGCACAACAGTCAAACCTTGAAATTGATTGGCTGTTGGTGGCCACATATCCGAAAAAATAAAACTTTATAAAGTTTTTGTTGATTTTAATGCATATTTTGTCTGTTATATTTTTACCAGGTAATGCAGAAACAGATGTTGGGTGAGGTGGGAAACTAAACGGCCATTTGATGGCCAGTTGTGTCATGAATACGTGTGCCAAAAATTACTAAAATTGGATAATCCTTCTTCAAGTTATGGCAAAAAAATTCTGGTGTGTTTTTATGCCTCACGGTGTAGATACTACTACTGTTATTTATATTTTACGAACTAGGATAATGTGGACAAATAATTCATTCACCGTTTCAATAAGGGAAACTGGGAAACCGCATACCTCGCTGGCATCTTCACCACATATAGTAACTCGCTGAAAGTTTGGAATCAGTTGGTTCTCATACAATCCATCCGTCAGATTTGCTGCACTTGAAGAAAGTCCCAGTCCTTTTTTAAGTTGTGTTCTTCCATCCTCCGCCGGTAGTATGCCAACATCACTAAATCTGTAGCATTCGTTACAAACCACACATCAACTGCCATGCACTTGCAACTAGACACAACGTTGACAGCTACTGGCAAAGCGATGTCAAACAGCCACTGTTTGAATTAACCAACGCTCCCCCAAGTCAAGTTTATAATGTGCACATTCACCGTCTTTGGTCAGAACTTCCAACTCAAATACTCGATTAAGTTTTATTACAAAAACTTTCATGCATTATGTCTTTACATGTCTGTAGGTAATACCTTAAGTCGTGTTTTCTTCTATTTGTGTGATTGTCACTTGTCAATCAAAAGCAACTCCCTTACTTACTTACTCACAAGCAAAGAAAAAAATATCTCAACTACTGTACCACTATGATATCTCAATTATAGTCTAGTACTGCCTATGAAAAATCTATTTAGAAGTCTTAATCTTATTCTTTTGTATCTGCATGTTTATTTTGCTATTTCTAGATAAATAAATAATAAACGTGGGAAAAATGAAGAAAAACAAAATTTCACTGATGTTCAATTAAATGAAGTCAAAAACCACATAATGTTGGTTAAACCACCGCTACTGGCTAACGCTATAGACAGACAGTGAAAAGCATTGAACAAAACTGTTCTGTAGGTATAGTATATTTATAAGAAAACAATATAATTTTTGAATAATCAATAGCGTACAGTATTATCAAACAAATTTCTGAAAACCACAATACAAACAAACTTTAACAATGTCTGAAAAATCTCTGCACACATAAAGAATAAGCCTACAGTTTGTTTATCAGCAGCAGAGGCAGAGAGAGCAGCCTAAATGCCTTCCGAGCAGACAGGTTCATAACATGCAATACCTATTACCTAAAGATGGTCGTTTTTCAGACCAGAGACGACGTAAGCGTCGCGAGTTCTGAGTACAGACATAACCAAAAACACAACAAACAAACAAACAAACAGAATAGCAATAAACGTACAAAACACTGCAATCCTCTCATCAGCTAACTACCCAACTGTATATATAGTCAACATATGTACAAAATAAGCAAGAGTGATAATTCATAATCAATGTTAACTTTTCAACGACAAATGACTGAGATTCAAGTGCATGACGCTAAGCACACTTACACCGAGCGCCTTGAAGTGTAGGCAGAGATGTTGAACGAAGGCGTCAATGGAACAGGCACAGTACGCTTGATGGGCGACATACTGCAACCAGTAACCACAGTTCATTGGTAACAGCACATGCTGCAACTTGCTCATGATACAACGTTCTGCAGAACCCGCAGTGGCCGATTCAACTTGGAAAATGGCTAAAGATATCTACAGCTCTTCAAAGAGACCCAACCCACAACTACGGAGTGTGGCCACTGACCTAATATACATGAGGTCACAGTAATATCTGCCACTCAACACAGGTGAACGAACCCCCCCCCCTCCCAGCACCTAATAGTACTCCATTTACTACAAAGCAAGTCTAAAGGGATGGAAATCTGACTTGACATGAGCAGTTGATTATATTCTATGATGGTTTACCTGACTACAGAGAGTGCTATAGTGCAACTCAGATTTACTACTAATGCCGATAATACACACACCGATTTCCTCATGAATCCGAGGTGTTGTCCAAGGTTTTCAAATGAGCTTCTCGAATAAATTTTTGTCTACTAGCCAAAAGACCCCCATCAGAACCTCGTCAATAAACTTAAGACTCGAGGAACTCCAAAAAGCTCATCAAAGAAGCTCGAACAACACCTTGGATGAGGAAATTGGTTTGTAGCCATGACTTAATAGAAACCGAAACACAGCATAGGCCTAAGCACCAGCTGAACGGGCTCGTCATGACAACAAAAACAAAGCTACTAACTTTACTTACTGTGAAAATAAACAACAGATCCACAGTGTGAGTCAAAAAATCTCCCCACCTCCCTGGCGTGTTCTAAAATTTGTTTTTCATTAACCATTCAACTGTTAGATTTGAACGTAAAGATGCATGTGAAATATCGCTTAAAATTGTTCAGTGTTTTAAAATAATGTTTTGAACAAGTTAGGGGGATAAAGTTTTCTGGCTTACACTGTAGACAAGTCATGCAGACAGGAGCACCTGTTGCTGATCTGCTGCTCGAGCTTTCGTTTCTGCTGCTGCTCTGCGATGGGGTAGAACGACTGCTCGTCGTCGTCGTCGTTGTTCAGCTGCTTGCGGCAGTGTTGGAACACTGCACCGGCCAGTTCGTCAAACTTGTCCTCCACGTCTCCGCCGCCCGCCGCCGCCGGTGACCGCGAAGCACTGCCGCCGCTGAGCATGCCGTCTGACACCGGGAAGCCCAGGGAAGCACTGGGACTGTGCGACGACATCACGCCGATCAGAGAGAGATAGAGGAGGGAGATCAGAAAAAGGTAGATCACTAGATCAGTCAATCAACGTCAGCACCCGCCACCGCAACAACACCTGCAACACACAACGTGAATAACATAGTTTTCGGTAACAGTAAACAAGGAGCAAAGTATTATGGCAAAAAGAGAAATCACTCATCATTTGTATTCACCTGCAGGTGGCAGTATAGCACTGATGGTTTGGCTGCGATTTGTGATCGCAGGTTTCAGCCAAATCTCCCCTATGCCCTGTGGGAGCCAGGGACCCCATCTAACGCACGATTCCGCCTAAAAACGTAAAATTCTTCCCCAGCCACTGGCGCACCACAGGGCAGCGCTAATCTCTGTTTTATTAGCCCTCAGCCATACAACAGTTTACACTGCAAGACCGCGGATACGCAGCCAGTAGACAGAATGCTGTATTCCGATACTGAAACGCAGCTGTGCGAGCTGCTAAACGACACGTGATTGCACTTCAACACGTCTTATCTGAATGTTCTGCACAGCGCAGCAATTGACTAGAGCGCTAATGCATGCCGAACAGTGAACGGTTCCTTCAACCACCGCTTACACTTACAGCGGCTGTGCGAATAGCTGCATGACACCGCGGGCGAGAAAGTAAAGCAATTCCGCTGCTGCGCGTGAGACGACTATCAACAAACGCTCATTAAATATTAAGGTCATTCAGTGGGGACGCCCACATAATACGTCGGCAGTGGGCACTGAGCTGTTGCGTTTTTGTCTCAGAGCTGCCTGGAGGCATAGACGATCATTCTTTCAATTAAGCTATCGACCACTCTAGGCCTTACGATAAAACATTCAAAGACTTATCTAAAATTCTAAATCCGGACACAGAAGTAGCATTTTTACTTCGTTATGCGGACGTTCTGATAGGCAGCATTACGGATGTTGTCCGTCGGTCCCTCGAAAGCGTAAAAGCGTAACAGAAACGAAAGTTGATGTCAATGTTAAACGTTGCCCAGAGCAAGAGTAACCGATGTACTAAATTTCAGCTCAGTAAATCAAAGGTCGGGGGAGTGAAAACATGTCGACAAAAAACTCGACACTAAGCCGAAAATTACATCGCAAACTGTGACTACTGAGTACTGAATTACCTTTAACAAGTGCCAACTGCCTAATCAACCAACGGCGTTATACTCACCTATACGAAGCAATACGCTGCGACAAGCCGTAGCGTTCTGCCCAAGTCCCGCACTCACTGGTAGTCAACAGTGAATGAAACGCAGATGCAAAAACCGAACGAAATGACCGACTACTGTCAAAGATGCAACAGCATCCGTGAAGTCCAGACCAAGACCAGACGAAGACGTTAGAAAAATGGGCCCGAAGACGGTCTCCTCCGTCTAAAGACTTGGGGTCTAAAGTCTCGTTCTAAAGAAGATCTCGAGACCGAGACGTCGAGACCGAGATCAAGACGCAGACTGCAGCACTCAAGGAGTTCTAAACGAGCTCCGCTCAGAAAGACGTCGCGTACGAGCACACACCGTGCGATGCCTGCCGCTTTCTAATCACTAATCAGTGCTGCAGAATACATTGGCTGCATACCGAGTCAAGCCTAGATTGCAAGCACCCCACAAAACACGCTGGAACGCAACAGAAGCAGCTGACGCAAACGACGCACGCAACAACCAAAACGCAAGGATGGAGGCTGCGCGTTGCTTTGAGTGCGTGCACTGCACTTGCTGCGTACGTCATCAACACCACTACACTTCGAACGACTTGTTGCACGGCTTGTTGCAGAGCACGTTGTATTGCAACAGATCGAAGCCAGTGGAGTGTGGGACTTAATGGTAAGCAGCCAAACGACGATGACCAGGTACGGCAAGTAATCAGTCCCTCAGACAGTTGAGTCAGTCGGCCAGGAAATCGATCGATGTCCGCGGCGCAGTCATCAGCCAGCGTGCAGTCGACGAACGGACAGCGAGAAAGGAGAGAAGTAACGTGCAGAGCATAGATGTAAAAAACGTTCCAGGAAGAATAAAAAACGTTTATAAACGTTGAATAAAAAACGTTGGTCATAATGTGTTCAACTTTTTGCCTAATGCCTAATGCTGTAAGTGCAGTATACCTGAAATTATAGTTTAGATAGAGAGAACTTCATTTAATTTCAATTCAGCTGTGTGCTCATAAGACAATAGCATTAAACTAACCAAATATACTACTTAAAAACATTTTATTTAGTGCATTTGGACTAACTAAGTAAACTACATCACTATGACTTATTAATTCGTTTCTGTGGTCCCAAAAGTGCTTCACAAAGCTTTTGAAGGGATTTTCAATGCAAGTTTTTTTAAAATAAAAAACGTTAAAAAACGTGGCAAGAATAAAAAAACGTAAAAAACGTTTTTTACATCTATGGTGCAGAGAAAGCTCATGTAAGGTATATAATCCGACGCCGGAGTCAGATGGCAGTGACGAGTATCTGGCTGGCTAACACTGCAGAGTATAGCACTAAGCATGGTATTCTGACGATCTCTACACTTGTTTTTTGGTTATATGTACACAGGTGAGAGCGACGGGGTATTTCAGTGCAGTCCTTGGTGTTGTGTCAGCGGGCCACAAGTTTACGAAATTACGTCGCGGCTTTTTATTGCCAGCTTTATAATTTAAGCGACTGATAGAACAACCGTCAGTAATCAGCAGTATTTCTTGCCCAGACTGAACCTACCACGATGCATATTGGTTACCATACGTTATTCAACAGTTCCGCTTTCTCCAGCAGCCACTCACTCCCCCGTCATGTACATCGATCGTCAACCGGGGCATTAAAGATCGTGACCGCGTGATGAAAGACAGAAACCGTCACACAATCCGACGCATCGATCAGTGGACGAGCAGAGCGACGCACCTGCTAGGAGGCTGATACAGGTGAGCTATCATCTCATCTGCATCTCATCAGAGAGCACCGCGAGTCTACTGACCAACAGCACGCTAGTGACGCTACGACACGACACCGGTATTAACGCTTCTCGCGCAGCTGACGCACGCACGCTACGCATCACACGCGTAACGCCCGCTTCCCATTTAACGCAACTCACACAGAGCAACGACGTTGTGTATGCTTCTCTGCATACACAGCATATGCAGAGAATTCTCCTGCATACGTTGATGCACTCCCGAATTTTAACACATGAAACGAATTTATTTTTTTAACTTCCGAGAGAACAAAACAGTGCATTTTTTCAAAGTGCAAACTGAAACATCATTGATTTCCTTATCATCATTCAGAAAGTAATTAATGTAGGCTAACAGCAGTCAAAGTAGGTCCACTGTCCCAAGTTCATGTGAACTCACGCAGTTAGGCATTAGTCAGTCGCAACACTCGCAACTCTCAACGTTGAAAGTCGAACAAGGCTAGCCAGTAGAGCCAGTAATAGTATCACAATAGTCAAGCTTTAAGCAGTGTCCAATATGGCCAAACAAATTTTTACAAATATAATTTTTTTTGATAAAATGCCCGAATTAAAACAAATTCTAAAACCGAAAGTCACAAATTCTTGAACTATGCACACAGGCACTGAAATGCGAAAGCGACCGTCGGAGAGTGGAAACCTTCACTTGCTGCTAGCTGGAAAGGGTTAATGCAAGTCGCCTGCATTGGTCGCATTTACCTGTGCAATGAACGGCATCATGTGACACCGAGCACCACTGCTGCACCTGTTCAACTCGGGACGGACGCATATAGGCCTATGCATATGGATCAATATTATCCACTATCACAGCACACAGTCACGCGGTGTATAGTAGCAGCAATGCATGAGATAAAAGCCACAAAACAATGAAAAATTCAACCTACTGATAAGAGAACGACGAATAGATTGCGCAAAAAATGCCGCAGCTCATTCTGAACACAGATTCATGGAACGAACCCTAATAGCTGTACCAAGTATAAGATAAATCTATCCAATAAAGCTACAGGACTCGAGGTTTATAAAAATAAACATTCTCTGCTCTTCGTGATGTATACAGAGTGGGCCAAGAAAGCGGGGCCTCAGTGGCGGCACACAGACACAGATTTTCTTATCCGGCTGAGATGTGCAACCCGCAGCTGCAAGTCAGTGGTTAGTGGTTACATGCGAAAAAGAAACGCTGCACAAATGTTTAGCTATACACAGCACTTCTCGCGCATCCGTGACGCAACTTAAGCCGACTGTTGTCCGTGATACAATCAGTGTACAGTTCTCACCTCATAATCAAACCTGATCACCTTTCCATTCAGTCACTGTCCGCGGCCGGACTATAAAGATTATAACACAGTGGGTCATATATCAACTTACCAACAGAGATAAGCATGCGCAGTTGCTGCATACACCACAAGCCAGTAAACACAGACCAAAGAGCAAACGCGTATATAGGCTATACTGGGTAAGCAAGCATGCGAACTATGCGATCCAGCAATATGACCAGTCCGGCAGAGGCAACGGTAAAACAGCTGATCAGCAGTGCACATTCGTCCTACTAGGCTACTCTGCACGTGGCCAGTCGCTCACACAGAGTGAACATACGACGCAAATTTCGGTCCGCAATTCCAATACACGATCCGCAGATGGACCTGCGATCCACAGTGCCCTTATCTGGAAAGATCTGAGCATCCACAAAACATGACGAAACATGATGAGAGGACCAAAGTAATTTGGCAAAAAGACGGAATAGCTTGTTTGTGTTCGCCAGGTGGCAGCATAGGACTGACGGTTTGGTTGTAATTTTAACCGCATGTTTTGGTTGTGTTTGAACCGCAAATTTTTCTTTCCCCTAGGGGTTTAAGAACCCCATCTAAGGAGATGGGTAGAAATAGGTGAAATCACCTGTGTTGCAAGAGTGATTCCATGCAAAAATTACAACAGAGTCAAGGGTATTACACTGCAGATGACCTGAATCTATAGCAGGGTCAACCCACTGAGCAGACCACGTGCATATCATCAGTGGCGTGCAATGCCAGCCCATGCAGACAGAATGCAGCACAAGACTGCTGAGCAATGGCAACCAACATTCCCTGGTCGTTCTGCATACAACAGTGTGTATGGTATATACGGTGAGAGGTTCACAATTTCACAGCCATGATGCAGCATCAAATCAGACATTTGCCAAAATAGCTAACAATTCAAAATTCTAAGAATATCTAAGAATTTTAAAAGTAAAAAAATATTATACACACAATTATCAGTTTGTAAATTAATAACAAAAAGTTGCCTTAGATAAACTGCACATACAAAAATCGAGTGCTTCTAATTACCATCTGGAACACATCCATCCCAAATATTTTTATTGGACTCTCAAAAATATTGCTGCAGTTTTTTGTTTGGTTTCAAAGTTTTACTGAAAAAAACCATTTGCATCTGGTCTGTTATGCTGCAGTATTTTCCATAGTTCTCTTGAACCTGAGTGTCACTTTCTTTTTTTAGCTCTGTTGTGCAATATTACGTGAAACATCGCAAAATAAAAATATAATTTAATTTAAAATAAAATATTCTCCCACATCCATAAGCTGCCAGACTGCAAATAAAAGCACAGGAATTTTAAACTTCATTGGAGCACTCTGTATGCAGGGGCAAATTTAGACATGTTCAGCATGTTTGGCCGTACAAAAAGAAAGGCCACACAGGGCAGAAAATGTCAGAAAGCAGTGCAATATTTTATCAGCTGTGCCACTCGGTATGACGCGCTGCGACATTCAAAAGTTTACTTGGCACAGCATGATATTCTCTAGCTTCAAATATCTGACGAAAAAGTGGTATCTTAAATCAGGTAACATGAGCAAAACTGTATAATTGTAACACTGAATTCATGGCAAGTTTTTAAGCACGACAGCAGAATGCTTCGTGCGTCTTAGCCATGGCCTGGGTGTCCCTAGGAGGGTTTTGTTAAAGGTGTAGATTGAAAATAAGAAGAAAGTAGAAATATGGGAAGAAGTTTTGTTAAGGATGTTCACTGCCCAATAAAAAGTCTTATTGATGGTATAGACTGCACAGTGAAAAATAGGGGGAAAGTTTTGATCTACACCCTTAACAAAACTATTTTTCATTGGGCGTAATCTGCACCCACCAGGTACACAGACAGAAGCCAATGCAGCTGTGCTAAGAAATATTCAGAGAAAAAAAGAAAAAAGCAAAACAACAGACACCAGATTTCAAGTCGTGCATTTTACAAGCCCTGTAATCAGAGTTTTCACCAGACCCATGCTACATGATTTATCCACCATAGTATATGCTAAAATGCATGCCAGTGCCACGACTAAGTACATGGCTGCCATGCACATAGTGTGAAACACTGCTAGAACTAGGCGCACAGTGGCCATGATGACTACCGGCATGGCCGCCATGGCAGTAGTATTGAAACTAACGACACAGCCGCTGTACAGGTAGAAAATTTAAACCACACTTAGTGTGCACTAATACTTTTCTCTCAGTTTTGAGCTGCAGTCGTACATCATAAAGCAAATGCCTAGCCTAGGTAATATAAGCGTGGTTTAATTACGATATCACACTGTCTGGAGTGGTACAAGCTCGCACTGCATGCTCCAGCAGTGCAGTATCTATTAAAGGCACGGTGGCTATGTCATTACTAGATTAGCAACACATTGGCGCTTAATAACAGGGTAGAAGTTAACAAAAACTGTTCAATGTTCATCATTTTATTATTATAAAGTATTATAGCTGTAAATAGGGCACTAACATTTATTACGATTATGATTATGCAGCTTCCAGATGTATCTGAAACATTTTTCACATATGTGTCTTTTAATGTCACGTTACTGTCTCCAAATTATGCATGTTTATGATGCAGTTCTTTGATGGTACGGTCTTGTCTTGTTCTCATCATGTACAATACTACATTATTTATCATAACAGAGACTGATAGTGTCAAATAAACAAGTTCATTCACATTCAGCCACATCAACCACTTTTAATACAGAATATTGTCATTGTTGAGTCGATAGTCAATGTGCACATTCGTGTATGCCATGTGCCTAGTGCGTATACTATGGACACGACTGCCGGGTCCCTTGTGCACAGACATGGCATATATTTGAAGACAGTGGTTATTCACACTCTGAAGTGCACATATCCACTGGTTGGCCTATTCGCACTCCTGGCGATATTTGATATCTAATAGGTGGTGCTAGCGTTGTGGTACTAGTGTTATTGGACAGCGTAGCATTATTACTTTTGGTTCAGTATTAAGGAAATGACGAACAAGATGGCACAGAAGATGCATGGTGACCACAGCGACGGCAAAGAGAAAAGATGTCTCCTGTTTTGCTGTCACCTTCGTTGTCCGTTCGTTTTCCCATCATCTTTCCGTCTCATTCGACTTCGCCACGTCGTCAACATTTCCGTCTGTTCATTTTTGCCATACAATCACCGATCTTGGCTTTTGACATCTCTGTCCGTTTGTCTTATAGGCCGTCTTTGCCGTCCCTTTGTCTTTGACATCGTCTTGTCCGTCACTATAATCCATTGTGGTAACAGTCATACTCCGCGTGGAGTGGGAATAGGCGGTGGTAATTATTGGGCTTATTCGCACTCTGGAGGGCGCGCTAATAACCTCCGCCTATTCGCACTCCAGAGTGCGAATAAGGCCAGTCATATTCGAATGCGAAGAAAGCACATTAAAAGGACTAACAATAGAAAGATACAAACAGATGGTTGGAAAAATGATCCACAGACGGATGACATGAACAATGTAAGTCAATCTGCAGAAATAGTTAGAAAAAAATGAAAAAAAGAACTAAAATTAAGACGATTGTGAATAACTACGGATGACAAGACAACTCTACTCCAGAGGAGTGTCCGGCAACGGATCCACCCAAGTCCAAGTAGGCGCACGGCCGCCGCGTCCCTAGTCACTCCGCTAAAATGTGCGTATCGTATACCTCAATTAGTAATGTTACACAGCAGCGATACAATACGATAATTTACGACAAAAACACCTATTCGGCAACTAATCATCGGGGGGATGAAAACCACAACAAGTGCAGGACGTTGAATATTTATGAGCGCCGGGGTGGGGGAGGTCACCTGCGTGGTAGCGCGTGTTCATGAATATGTAGTAAACAGCCAGACAGAGAA
>Ga0056128_1000355_pt1 | contig 38553 bp, 19 predicted proteins | sample WorMetLIZISLAND2_FD_71113 | JGI IMG/M metagenome (GOLD analysis project Ga0056128, IMG submission 71113) | Marine gutless worms symbiont microbial communities from Max Planck institute for Marine Microbiology, Germany - Olavius geniculatus... ... | reverse complement strand
AAATCACCAAAAAATCCATAACCCCTATTTTGGCGTTTAAGGTCATCCAAGGTCATTTAATTTAGTGGCAATCAAGAGCCAGTGTACGACTTTCTATTAGTGATTAATAGTAACCTAGGCCCTATCTTGCACCGTTATTGAGATACAGCAACTTATTGGCTAAAAGTCGCAAATTTTCCCTACCGCCTCTCATTTAGTGCCTTCATTCGGGTTGACCCCCTATGAATTTATGGAAAAGCTTTATGGTTTCTGAAACTAGACTTTTCCAGGCAGCCGACAGTGAAGATTTGGTGAATGGTGTATGTGGCAAAAATGAATAACACGATCATGATTGCCAAGGTCACTCTAATACCATTGCAAATGATTGTCTGGAAAGATCTATCTCCAAAGTGATCTAAGTTATGCTTTGAGCGGGGCATATAAGTCTAATAATAATAGTATTAATAGCGTGTGGTGATAGTTACGACAATGTTTATGATGCTGTCATGGTGCAACCGCAGTGAGAGTTATTCCAGTTTATTTGATGAATCGAGCAGCCACTGATCTTTGGCCCAGACTCACTGGTTTGGCTTGAGCCACAGATCTTTGTAAACTAATATGTCACAGTTGGTGTGTATAAGAGAGTGTGCTGGTGGCTGGAGGTCGAGTGAAATACTGCATGGAGGTTCACAGGCTTGAGCGACCGATCTTCTACATGGGTGATGAGCGCGAGTCTCGTATTCATGAGCGTATGTGCAAGTTCACGATCAATGGAACTCGCATCGGCTACGGCATTAGTGAGTGGTGCTACAGGTTGGCCACACTGTACTGTCTAATACAATCTTGGTTGTTTACTGCTGTTTAAATTGTTTAATTTTAGAGCTGGATAAGAGGGATTGGTTATTTTGGTCGTGCATGAATTACAATTTTAACATTTATTGCAGGCCTAATTCACATAATGTTTTAGAAATTTTCTGGTTTTTAAGATCTTTGAAAATTCTTTCTTATTTCTGTGTACGTTTTTTTGTACCTTTAAATTATTTTTTTGAATCACATTTTTATACATTTTTGCATGTTTGATTTTTGCTAGGTATTTTGTTAGTTTTTGTAATGATCTTCTGTGTCTAAGTCTGACATATGACAGACTTATAAATTTTTGATGCCGAGCATTGGACTGTTTTGATGATTAGTTGTCCTGCTGTGCTGTATTTTTTGTTAATAAATCTGGCAACATTTAAGCACAGTGAGATATTTATAAATGAGGAAAGTGAGCTGTCACAAGGTAATTTATGTCTGTTTTTATATTTTATTCAATACAAAACTGTGCACGTTAAAAAAATTGTGAATTTATGTCATGCAAACGTTTATGTATTTATGCCATTGGCTTTCGGCACTAAGATTGTGCACAGACTTAGTCAATGATATTATAGTATGTACTAAACTACTGGTATTTGTTTGTTGTTGTCAGAAATCTCAAAGGCAAGATGGATGATTACAATGCGCGCTTGTCATTTGGCGAGCCACTGGATGCCTCGGGAGCATAACTTTAGACATATTATCGCAGACTTAATATTTATTGTCAATTTGTTCAGTATATCGGTTGTATTTCTTGTTCCATGTTCTAGGTTGCATGACGTACTTATCTACAGGGTGCGGAAAAAAGTAGACCCCTAAAGTTTTTTGCTGTTTTCTTAGCAACTGTTTGGAATTTTAATTTTAAATTTTACAGCTTTATTTACTGAAACCTTCTACATCCAACTGTCAAATAAAGTTTGATTCTCTTGGGAAACGACGAAGTTATAGACTTTTTAACATTACCGCCTACCGATCTTTCACATGGTTTCTACGGTCAGGGAAAGTCAGGGAAAATCAAAGTACCAGGGTGCAAAAGTTAAGAGAGATGCAGAAAAAAGTTGCTTGCTTTGCTCGCAGATTATTTGCATCTCTACTTTTAAATATGTTCTACTGCCTTTGTTTCTAGTGCGATTGCAAGTGATTGAAAGCCAACACTGGTATTTTGCGTGAACAAATTAGTCAGGGAAAACGATTCATTTTCTCCTGTAAAGTCAGGGAAAATGAATTCTGCGGAGTCGTAGGAACCATCTTCCGGCTACAACACCAATTTGAAAATAACATTGTTGAAACAACACAGCTAACTAATGATCAAATGTCAGAATTCTATTGTCACTATAAATGTTTGAAGTGTCCACCGCCAGCTCCAACACAAGTCTTCAGTTGCTTTGCGAAGTCTTTCACAGCTTTGTTGATCGGTCCCTGTGGCAGGTTGCCCCAGATAACTTAAATTGCTTGCTTGAGTTTGGCGATTGTCTTCGGCTTTATTTTAAGCTTGCGGTGAGCCTCCAACATTGCACTCCACACATTGGATTCATATTCGGCGAATTTGGAGGCCACTGGTCTTTGGTGATGAAATCTGAACAGCTGGCCCGCAGCCAGTTCTGTGTGCTGCACGACGTTGCGCGATGCGCTTCATTGCACGCTGTGTGTGCTGATGGTACCGGCCCGCTATTCCGAAGGTCCGCTATTCCGAAGGTCCATTGTGCAGATACGCACCTCAGTGCTAACGTTTGGGTTAAGGTTAGGTTAGAATTAGGGTTAGGGTTTGGGTCAGCCTTAGGGTTAGGCTTAGAGTTAGTGGGAATAGTAGACTTTCGGAATAGTGGACCTTCGGAATAATGGACCCGAGTTGTGCTGACACGCCGTCCTGCTGGAAGATGAATCCAGTGGGCAGCTGGCGATTGCTTTGAAGGAACGATAATATAATGATAATTTCTAAACAAAATAAATTACTGTTTATTACAACGTTAGTGTTACTTCATCGGCAGTAACGTGGTAACCACTTTTTGGAAATTAAATAGCATTTTAGCTTAAACATTTTTTAATGCTGAATAATTGGTAGGAGGTCATGTTAAAAAATCTATAACTTCGTCGTTTTTCAACAGAATCATATTTCACTTGGCAGTTAGATGTAGGACATTTCAGTGAATAATCCTGTCAAATTTCAAGTTAAAATTTCAAACGGTTGCTGAGAAAACAGCGAAAAACTTAAGGGATTTACTTTTTGCCGCACCCTGTAGTAGTTTTTCTGTTTGTTATTTCATGCTACATGTTCAGTATTTTATTTTTTTTCATATTATTTCTGATTATTTGATATAAGTGACTTATTCATCTGAGGTCACTTATTGATGTTGTCATCGTACAGGCTTGGGGAAGTTTTGTTCTGTGCTTTTGTCTGTTACATAATTGTTTTTTTCTTAATTGCAAAATGTATAGTGCTACACTGTAATTCTATTTTGCTGAGGTGCTGGATTTTATTTTGAAAAGAACTGTACGTCTGTTCATTTTTTTATTGCTCTACAATTTTTGACTATCTATGGCAAATTAGCTACACTGGAACTTCGTGGAACTGTGAAACTATTTCATGTATGTTGTTAGTGTCATCTTATTGCATGTTGTACCAACATTTTCTGGACACATGTTTGATGTGGTATTGGACTGAAATTTACATCACTGGTTAAATGTTAACAGTTGTGATCAGCTGAAAATCTGTTTGTGTATAACTAATTTATCTTAAGATTGCAGTGCTTGCCATTTGCATGCAAAGTACTACTTTGCCTATGGCTAATGAGTCATTTAACGTAAAATTTAAAGTCCTTCCTGAGACTTACGGCCCATAGGGCGGCGCTGATCTCCATTTTCTTGGCCCTCAGCCAGAGACCTGTTTTTACACTGCGAGACCACGGATACGCGGCCAGTGTGTGTCGCACGATGTGCCTGTTTACGTTCCAGCAGTGAAGCCGGTACCAAATTATACTGCTTGGTGACAGAGGCACGTGTGTGTCTACAACTTGCCTAAGGTCGTTACCCGGCAGTGTTCCGATGCGGAGTCGAACCTGTGACCCTGAGTGACCTCAGGATTACAAGTCCGGCACGTTACCGTAAAACTACCGAGCCTTTAAATAAAAATTTGTACCATGTGTTTTAACAATAGATCCATAATGGTATGTTAAATGGTAACACAGATAGTCGTTCATCTAATAACAATAATATTTTTAATTTTCACGCTGCAGTCAATCCTGTACAGCTCCACTGTGCAGGAAAAGCCTAGGATTTTTAAAGAAAACTTTTAGGTTTTCAAAGGTTTTGTTTGGTTTAGTGTCAAGTGAACACTGCACAAATTTATGGCAAAGGAAAAACATTTTATACACTCTCTCCATCATGATCACATTGTTTTCTATAGATTTTAGTTGTAGCAAGATGAGGTCATCAAAAATAATGATTACAAAGTGAAATATAGTATGTAATAAATTCCACATAAAACAAAAAAAATCTTACAATACTGAAAAATGGAAGGTTTTTTCGATTTAAAAAAACATTAAAAACCTAGGTTTTTTGGACCAATTTTCCAGCCCTTACACTGCGTGCTTTTAGTACTGTCTGCATTTGTATACGTAAGTCCTCTATAAATATAAAGGTCGTTGTAAAGTGGAGCTGGTCTTTTTTACAGCTCGCCGCTAGACTGACACCAGTTTAGACTGCCAGACCACAGACACAGGGCTAGTGCATCATGTAGTGGGCCTGTGTCTATACCCACCTTTCGCTGATACTCATTTTTGCTACATAGAGAAGGATGGCCAGGCTGAGTTGGTTACGTATGTTATGCTTGAGAACTGTCAGCAGTCTCAGTAGTATATCCTCTCTCAGCGTAGAGTAATTTCTTTGAGACCAACAATGTTACCAAGTGTACTGCTATTTTGCGACTAAGCACTACAAGCCACCGGCCAGCTCTAGTATAAAGAGTTCATAACTACATGACTGCATCATGAACAAAATAAGGTTGGAAAATTGATCGGTAAAGTTTGTTTTTTCTTCATTAAAAAACTTCTCCAAACTCTGTTTAAAAGTCAAAAGTCAACAAAAAGCCCAGCTGTTGCTAGGGAAGATGCATCACAACCTATGCAGTTAATGTTGCAGTACTGACCTTCCAGGTCATTTACCTGATCAATGATTTTCATGTCATTTGAAATCCAATATGCACGACTTCCTATTAGTGATCAATAGCAACAAAACCTTATGTATTGCCGTTTCCGAGATATGGCCAGTTTTTCATTGAGAAACGCACTTTTTTCTTACCCATGCATTCAACCCCAAATTTTAAAATGTTTTCTTTGCAATGCATCTCCCAAATTTTGTACGCAGAAAGCCTCGACACAAAGCCATTTATTTTTGCAAAAAGTTTTCCCCCTAAAACCTACCCGTTAGCCAGGGTACATTTGTTACATACAGTTAGTTTTGGGATTTTTTAAAATTTAAATTATACCTGTACTGTACTTCTACTTAGTATTTCCCGTTTCATTTTTTCTTTAAAACATTTTAGTTTTTTTTTAGTTTATCTGTTTTAGTTTGTCTGTAATTTTTTAATTACAAATTTTGTATTGTATTGTAGGCAGACGGACAGTCGGACTTACAGACGACAACCATTCCATAAACGCGCCTCAAAAACTAGAAAGTCCGAAATTCATGAAAAGATAGGCCGAAATTTTTTTGGACCAACATCGGACGTCCAAGGTCGTCATTTCATCAGATCATGCGAAGGAAGATGGCGGGTCAGCGTGAAAGGTTGCCGAACGAAGAATATGACAGAAAACACGGAATATATGATGATCGGAGTGGCTTTGGGAGACAGGATGATGAAGCTGATGGTTTAGCGGTCAGCCAAGACCAGCAGTCACGTCGCGACAGAGCTTGGAGGTTCAACAATTTAACAGATTTCTTGGAGTAATTCGATTCCGATTTTTCTGCATAGCCTACATATCTGCTCTTTTGACGTAAGTTTTGGATTAGCTTTTCTTTGGGCCGTTGTTCTGCACTTCAGCCACTTCAGTGACTATTTATACGCTACTGGAAATAGCCACGATATTTCATTGTCAGCTCGTGGAACCGTTATTGTTCACGTTTACTTGTGGCAGGTACTCCAGTGGGGGTGATGGTAAAATGCGAGGTGCGAGGTGCGAGGCGCGAGCTGGGTATAGTGCGAGGGGAGCATGCGAGGATTCGTGCGAGGAACGGGGTAATTAGCGAGGCGGTGTGCGAGGCCGCGGTAGGCTATTGTGCGCCATTGGGGAGGGGCGTCAGTAATCGTCGGCCGGCATCAAGGCATAGACCGAGCACCATTGCTCATCTTAAATACAGTGTGTGCAAATTCATTTAATGTCAAATAACGTAATATCAAATATAAACGCAACCGTCAGTGCTCACAAGAAAAAAATGAAAACGTCATGATATACACAGCCGTGCTGCAGGTCGCACGCTGGCGGCCGCAGGGCCGTATTGCTGTGATCCATTAAGTCGTTCCCGTGCATTCAGAATCGTAGGTAAACTGCGAGGAATCTATTTATAGCCGACCAGTCGCGTGCCACCTCGCACGCTCCCTCGCACTATACCCTCCTCGCACTTCGCATTTTACCCTAACTCCTCCAGTGAGGGTGTCGGTAAAATGTGTCTAGTGCATCTGGACCGATGGGTATTTTGCGTCTAAATAGTGCGTCTGAGAGCGGCAGCAAAAATGCATCTAGACAGGTACAATGCGTCTACACAATTTGCGTTTTGGTAAGGGTGTTGGCCTGCTATCGCCAAGGTCCACTATCCCCAAGGTCCGCTATCCCCAAAGGGAAATGACAATTGATATACCAGATATTCAAGCCTGGAGTCCGGAATTCTACTGGAAGTGATTTGGAATTATGTCAGCAATGCATATCAGTTGCAATTTGGCGATGTTAATTAGTCCACCCGGAAGCGATAGCTTGCGGAAGCGGACTTATGTTTTAGCTCAGATGTTTTATTTTTTTCTCCACTCGCGAGATCTCCGAGATGCATGGGCCGACCGGCGTGAAATTTTGCAGGATGGTCAGTAATGGGCCCTATTTTATAATGCCGGTCCAAAATTAGGGTTAGGGTTAGGGTTAAGGTTAGGGTTAGGAACTGGGAAATACACATTCAGTTACGCGGGTTGTTTATAAATTGCATTGGTATTTCCCTTTGGGGATATCTTGCAATCTTGGTAAGCCCACAAAATTAAACACAAGGTGTTATCTGCCATGAAAATTCACAGAAAATGAGTAGTCAATTTTTGCTATCTGCCGTGAATTTTCACGGAAGGCTAGCATGAAATGGTTATCTGCCGTGAAAATCTATGAAAAATAACTAATTTTTAAGTATCATTATCTGCAGTAAATTTGTATTTAAACAAGGTATAGTAAAGTAATTGCTGGTGTTATTTAGTACAGTATTATACAAGCAATAATAGCAAGTTAGCAACTGCTGTAGCCTATAGGCATATGTAACTGATCAGATCACTGATAAGCAGCCACAGCTTTTCAGCTGATGTCTCAAAGATCTTATACTTCTAAAATATATAAACTATATGCAAATAAGTCAAAAAACATGGCACTAAACTCTGTCACTGACTGATTTGCATTTTTTTCACTGCCAGATCCATGCATGTGGCAGACAAAATGCAACAAAATAGCATTAAAATTCCCACTTTGCCTCAACTAGGCCTAACTATGATATTCTGCATAAGGTTGGCAGCAACTATGGTGAAAGAATCAAGTTAGGTTTCATCAATATGCTCATTTTTCACCATAGCCAATTTTAAATCATTAATTGCCTGATTAATCGTTTACTTCCTCAGCTGTAATATATACGTTTCCGTACATAGATTTTCACTACATATATCCAAATGTTAACAGATGCTTCCATGAAATAAGTAGTTGATTTTCGCTGTCTGCTGTGAATTTTCACGGCAGATATAATCTTCAAAATTAAACCCTACAAGCAGCTGGTGTGACACAGTTTATCACTTTACATATGATGTCATGAATTAATTTATAACTGATAAAAATTTTTTTTCTATTGAAAGTATCGTACGCATTATTAAAAATATAGAGTATTTAAAAATAATCAGTGTTAACTTTGAATATGCTGAGCATTTTAAGTCTTTCTTACATTGTTCTCTGAACTATGCTACATGTAGCCTAGTGACTGTTTGTCAGCAGCTTTAGTGTGTACAAATTTATTCAACCAATGTTAATTACCATTGCTATCCTACACTTGAATTTATTTTACGCTATCTTTGTTGACTGCGGTAGCAGTCCATTTGTGCATGCGTATAGTTTAAAACTTGAATGTTCATGAAAAGCAACTATCAAAAAGTAACCCAATTTATATCTGGGCCTATTTTACAATAAACTACTGCAATGCATACGTTATAGAATCGACATATTATATTAAACTACAGTCTTTGTGGTAATGATTACATCACACAATACAAATATGTGCTATAAATCCGTAATCAAAAATCACATGAAAGTCCTGGATTAAACCAGGACAAATAGGCCGTCATTCAAAGCTGAGGCCAGTGACGTCATTTCAGATAAAATGGGTAATATGCATCTATTAGACACACTATTTAGACACAAAATACCCGTTGATGCAGACGCACCAGACACATTTTACCGACACCCCTCCAATGGGGGAAGGTGTACTTTGCGGAATTTTCAAAAGGTGTATTTTTGCAGAATTTTTGTAGCGGAAATTCTTTGAGGAATAAGGTGTATTTTAAAGAATTAAATTTGCGGAAAATGCTTTTGTTGTTGAGTTGTGTCAACTGAATAGATGTACATTCCTACAGAGCGCTTGAACACCATGCCCACAAGCCTCGTTGTGCCTTGCAGGCAAGTAAGTAAGTATTTATAACATCCATATGTCAAAACAGAAGTTTGAATCTTAGGCGCAGATGGTAACAGTTAGTCGATGGTGGTGTTGCTGGAGAAAAATGAGTCTTGAGGTGTCGTCGAAAAGTGTTGGTAGTGGATGCTGTTTGAATGGTAATTGGTAAACTGTTCCAAACACGATGTGCAGTTGAGCTGAACGCACGGCCAGCGAACACTGTGTTGTCTGTTGTCTGGGACAGAAGTTGGTGGTCGGATGATCGGAGTTGACGTGATGGTGTATAGTCACTAAGCAGAACTGACAGGTGTTCTGGCTGACCAATGTTCAGTGATTTGTATGTTAGCATCACCGTTTTATACATGACCTGCTGTCGCACTGGCAGCCAATGCAGTTGGTTCAAAACCAGAGTAATGTGATCATGCTTCCTGGTAGAAGTGACTATTCTAGCTAGTGAGTTCTGAACCCGCTGAAGTTTGGCAAAATTGGTATCTGACATCCCGACGTATAGTGAATTGCAGTAGTCTAGTCGAGAGTGGACCACCGCGCAGGCGACACTTTGAGCCATTTCATCGGTAAGTGACGACCTGATGTGCCGTAGTGCTCGGAGGTGGTAAAATGCTGCTCGACAAGTGTTGTTGACATACTCATTAAAGAAGATAGTAGGCTAATTTTTATCATTTAGGCCTACGTTACCTTGATTTAGTATCAGGCTAATAAGTGACCCACGCTGTATTTTTTCCATAGTTATTTTATTTCTAATGTCTTTCTAATGCAAGTATTTCTTATAGAGTTGATAGTTATCTCCTAATAGCTTTAGGCCTGCAAAAATGCCTAATATTATGCGCAGTCATTGAAGATAAAAAATGAGTTACCTGCTATCAAACTTTTGCCCAAAATAACGTCTAGGATTTAAATCAGACATTTTAGTCAATCAGTTATTTTTAGCCAATCAAAACACCATACAAATGGCTAAAAAATGAAATGGTTGTTGCTATCTTTCTGAAACTTATGGCATTCATCAAAAGCACAGATAACATAGGCACTTGCAGCTTGATGCATGTACAAGTATGCTCTACTTCGGGCGGGTAAGATTTCTGTATAGATAGCTCAGCTATTTCAAATAAAACTGTGCATTTAGTGACAACAACTTGTCTGAAGAACTAACTTGAAAATGTCATTGATTTGTTAGCATAGCCATGGTCTGGAAATCAAATTGCTTTTTCTCCTTTTTTACCTTTTGCCCTTTTCTGTTTCCTTCCCAGAATCTAACTAGGAGGTGTGGAGAGCACTGGAAGTTCCCGCAGCAGGTCGGGGCTAGGGTGCCGACCGCTAAGGCATTTTTGTGCATTTGAAAGTCAAATTGTGCTTAGTGAAAACAGTTTTCTAATGCTGCAGTGAATGAAGATCAAATCTGTTTTTTTTCCGTTGTCATTAATTTTACGCAATTTTTTTCGTATTGACCATGACTGTTATAAGAAATTATGTGTAATCGTATGTATTTAGGTTTTATAAAATGTATGAGGTGAAACTATAATAAATATTGCCAAAGCAGAGTGATATCAATTTTTGCTATATATGTATGTCTGGGTGACTGGATGGGTGATTACAAGTAGATTTTTTTTGCTTATTGATATCTCAGAAACTGCAATACTGGCATGTGATATTTGAAGTTGAAACTGCCAACTTGGTTTGAAGGGAGTTGGTATCTGGATCCAGAAAATTTTTGCATGATACATGTACTTGACAATAACCCATTACCTTTATATCATTTTCTATGTCATTGTCAGTTGGCCCACGTTATTTACTTACGTTTAGCAGATTGTGTTTATTGGTCAGTGGTAAGAATAACATTTAGATAACATGAATATTACTTTTCACATGCTTGGTGTTTGTGAATAACTTTTTCCTTTCATGTCATTTGTATGATTTGTTGTTTGTATAAAGTGCTGCCACCAGGTGTGGAGTTCAATTAGAGAAGGACCAGAGATGGACAGATGACTAGATGAACTCAAGTTTTGTAGCAGTTGTATTTTAGAGCAGCAGTCTCAGTTTTTGCAGCAAAGCATGTTTGTAGAAATCGCTGCTTTAAGGAGAAAGAGTTAGATGTTTTTATGAGGTTGCTGTTACTGACTTTGATTTGTTTGTGATTTAGGTTCAATCAGCGCTTGCCAGGGTCACCACCTTCTGATTTTGGTCATCATTCATCATCGCCTGGTAGAGCCGGACCAAGTGATGGACATCAGTTTCAACGCAAGCCATCTCATCTTGATGCTGACGTTCAAGGCATGTTATCACGGCTTCGACGAATCAGTTCACAGCAATCGGCACATCAGCCTCCTCCGAAACCAGGGAGTCGAGGCGATGGGATGCAGATGCGACATCCAGTGCCAGGAACAGCTAGACAGAGAAGTCCATCTCCACCACCACACTCAATGACAGAACGTGACCGGCATCCACCAAGACCAAGATTCACAGCACCGTCTGGTTTCGGATCACCAGACAGACATCAACCATGGGAATCAGAAGAACACACATTTGCTGCACGAGGAAATAAATCGCGTGAAAAGCTGGAAGAGGATGATCTTCGGTGGCGGTTGTCGGGTGCTCATCGGGGTATTCGACCTCCACCGCCAATGCGATTCCAACCAGATTTGCCAAGACATTATCTGAATCCTCGGCTTTGTGGCATGCAGCCACAGTCACTGTTGTCACTTGATATTCAGCCATCTCCATCTTTGCAGCATCGGCAGTCGGATCCATCTCGGAAAGATCCCAGCAGACCACCAGCTTCTCTGCGTGATGATGATGATGACGATGATGATTATGATGACCAGGATTTTTCGTCACACAATGAAGATATCCATGATCAGTTTTCAGCAGACAGGATGGATCGAGATCACAGACCACCATTGCAGCTTCGACAAGACATTGAAAGGCCACCTGTGCAAATGGAAATCCAGAGATCTGTATTTCTACAAGACCGTTCAAGATCACCACATGATAGGGAAGAGTTGAGACCACCTGACCAGCTTGAAAGTTTTCGATATCCACAACAGCCCAATGCAAGACAACCATTTCTTCCTCAAACTCAGAGTTTCAGACTTCCACATGCTGATGACAAAAGCCCACCACCACATCAGCCACCAAACATTCCAAGTCAGCCTAAGCCAAATTTTCCAGTACCTCCATTTGGTTTAAAGGATGGTGCTTCAAAGTCATCACGAATGCATGAAGATAGGTTTACATCTCAAGGTCAAATGATGCAGGGTCCATCTTTGCATCTTGAACAAGAAATGCAGAATTATTGCGTATTACCAACACCAGCTGACATGCCACATCATAGATCAAGGGAAATGCAGCAGGATGTTGGTGAAGGTCGGGGTTTGTCTGGTCCCGGCAGTAGTGCTTCTATGGAAGGAATACATCGACCAGCTCAGCCGAGGAAGGCCGGACCTCCATCTCTGATGGATTTGAACATTCAGCAACCTCCCCTGCGTCCACCAGTACGACCTGCACTGCCACGGTCAGGCAGTCGTGAAGCACTAATGGATGCTCGTGGTATTCCTGATCCAAACATTGATCCAAAGCTGGGGTTGGGTTTGCATTTTGCCACACAGCAGGTATCAGATCGGAGTCCAGTTGTTGACTCTCACACAGATTCTCACCATGCATCTAATTATCAAGTCGGCATGTCTGACGAACCTCTTCAGTTTACAGGTCGAATGCCAGTCCCACCTCGTTCTGTTAATAGCTCATTTCAGCATATCCCTTCACCACATTTGTCTCATGCTGGTATCCGTTCTCCTTTATCGTCCGGTGCCACATTCCCACATTCTGTTAGTAACCAGTCGTCTGGAGCTGGTAATTACATGGTGGGTATGTCAGATAAACCTCTGCAGTTTGCTAACAGGATGCCAGCACCTCGCATGCAAGATACTTCTCTGCAGCCCGTACCCATGTCTAGCTTACATCCAGTGCCAGCTGCACAGTCTGCTGATGACAAACGTCAGGCTCAGGACACTGGTAGTCATTTGGTAGGATTGTCCAGCGAACCTTTGCGGTTGCCTGTTAGTTCAGCAGCAGGTCCTTCTATTCAGAGTTTCCATCAGCAGCAGCAGCAGCATGTACCTGGCATGCTTCCACCGTCTGCTGTGGATAGTCCTCGGACACAGGCTGTAGGTATGTCAGATGAGCCACTGCAGTTCACCGGCAGGATTACTGCAGCACCTTGGATGCCAGACTCTTTATCTTATCGGCTTCCGCAACCTGACTCTAGTGTGCATTCTTTCCCGTCGACTCAAAGCTCTGTCTCTGCACCTGGGCACACCCTTGCAGCACCCCTGCATCCACCACATGGCATGCCACCACCCAGCTTGCCACCTGGTATGCCACCACCTTTCATTGGAATGCCACAGCGACCACTTTTACCACCACACATTGGCAGTGGGCCACCCATGGGCTTGCACCCATTGCCTGCACCAGGTGGTAAGATGGGAGTTGCTGCTAGACCACCTCAGCCATTTCCAGGCAATGCTTCAGGTTTTCACCCTCCAGCTGGTAGTTTACCAGCTTTGCCAGGGTCTGAAATGCTGCACCCATTTCCTGGACCTGTTGCCAATCCTATGTTACCACAACCTCCACTACGACCACCATTCTTTCCTCCAATGCTAAACATGGTGAGTTACGAACATTTTTGTGACATTTAAATATTGCAAATTTTACAGATGATACCTGTGTGATCAGTTCGTGATTGATTGGCTTAATTGCACTATAAAGAGTGCATCATTATGTCTCAGAAAAATGTTTTTTGTCTTTGACATATATTTTTGTGAAACTTGTTGGATTACAATAATTTTTCTGTGAAATTTACGTAATTCTAGTTTTTATTTTTACTGATGCATGCCTTAAACATCATATGATACCGATATGGGATAATCTGCAATTCAGTAAATGTTTAAAGTCATTTGCTTTATTTTTAGAAACTTGGTTTAGGATCTTCTTTTTCTCACTGTGAAATAGGGTTTTTTCAAGTGGAGAAATAGAGAACACAGGTCTAATGTGCATTGCAGTTCATTAGATTTTACCATTATTTTACTCAAACTGTCTTCTTTTGTTGTGAAGGTTTCATTTGAAATTTTGAATGTTGATGCTGTAGACCATGCCTACTCATGCAATGCCATTTCACTCATTGCCTGGAGCTACGGTGCATACTAGCAGTACATCCACTTCTGTCCCAGTTGGGAGTGCAGCAGCTGCCAGTACCGAGGTGTCGTTGACTCACGCCACCGAACAGAAAGCAACCAGTGAAGAGCTGCCGTTGTGGGTGGAGACCAAGACAGCTGAAGGAAAGGTGAGTGGAGTTGTCTTGATCATTATCATTATCTGACGAGTAACTGCAAAGGTTGAGATTGGATGCTTGTTGTGATCTTTGAATACATTTGAGAGTGTTTGAAGTAGTGACTGTTTGGCATACTTACTTGTAAGTAGGTAGTAAGAAGAACACTGTAGCCATTTGCTTTAGCTGGTAGAACTTGGTCAATGGTCATGGTGCAGCATGCAGATATAGATTATAGATAGATAGACAGACATTATATGGTATTATTCATTTTGTGATCACATATTGACTGCTATTGATTGTCCTTTTTCTTGGTTGTAAGATTTTCTTTAGTGCTTTGATGCAGTTGTTAGGGCAAAGGAAGGGCACCTGGGCTGTCTATAACCAGCTATGGCAGTTTCCATCAGTTCTGCCTAGGACCTGTCCTAACATACCACAAAGAAGTAGTAGACCAGTTAAACAAGGTCCAAAGTAAATAAGCATGTTGCTGTGGATAGGATGCTGAGTTTATCTGAGCACACCGTCTGTTCTTGTCAGCTTGCTAGAGGTCAATGTTGGTCTGAACTCTGGTCATCACACTTTTGTATTATTTTTTCAGGTATTTGCTACAAAACAATGTCTTACTCATTTGAATACAGTACTAAGTATTTTTTTAAAAATTTATTGTAGTTGGCATGACACTAGTGTGATACAGTGTAGAAGTCTGAATGGAGACAAAGCGTAGGAGCTGCAGTTGGTGCAATGTGCTGTTAGGTGTACTACTATGATGCAGTAACACGAGAGACATCGTGGGTCCGGCCTACAGCAGCAAATGTCATCACTCAGCAGGAACTTGAGGCTCTTGCTGCTGCCGAGAAAGCCGAGGCAAGCAACAAGCCAGCTGATGCTGCTTCTAACAACACAGGTGCCTCGTACTATATTGCGTTCATTTCTCTGTTTTTACTGCATTTTTATACGTTGAATGCATGCTCTTTGCTAGTGCTTTTATGTATTAGTGATTTTTAATGTGTGCTGAAAACTTGTGACCCAAACTGGTTGGTGGATAAGGCTCATTCAGACTGTGCACCTAAGTTCCAACATTACAGAAAAAGGAAACAGTTTGCAAAAATGTGCTTTTTTGCTACCAGGTTTATGTGACTTACTGGCACAGTTCTAATTACCCACACATAGAGAAAGCAGGTTTAGTGTGCATTGAATAATATGTAGTGTAAGTTGAAGTTTCTCGGATTTTTTGTTTTAGCGTTTTGATGTTTACTGTGACTGTTAAGTCATGTCTTTCAAGTTTTTTTCACTTTCCTGTTAGTACTTACTTTAGATGTGTTGTAAAAGGGTTGCAGCTGTGAGAGATCTCATGTATATATGTCAGTCTCATATACAGGGTGACTGATAATGTGGTGTGTAATGATTGCAGCAAGTGGTGAGGGTACAGTGAAGACGAGTGATATGCAGCAGTCATCTGATGCTGGTCCAGCAGCAGCAGGCTCAGCTACGTCAGTGATAACTACTGCTAACTCTCAGCCTCAGCAGCAGTCACTAGCAGGTTTGTCAATGCTTTAGTGTTTGTCAGCATCACTGGTTAATTGTTATAATTATGTTAATAATTCCTTGTTTCTTTGCAGTACAATTTACCGTTGGCCTGCAAGACTTTGCAGTGGCAGACGAGGTGGCATGGAACCACTTTTCTGTCGAACCGTAGACTTTCTGACAGCTTGTCAATCATTTACGAAAAACTAAAGCTACGTTCATCGCCTTCTTGTGTTTCCAGTGATCTTTCCTAATGTGTGCTGTATAACTTTACGTACTCAGTTTTGTTTGCTGTGTAACATACTACTTTGGCACTAGTATGGCTTGGTAGTGTAATGGTAGTGGTTCGGACTGGTGATCGAATGGTTTCCGGTTCGATTTTCGCTTGGTGCACTGCCGTGTAACGACTCTGGGCAAGTTGTTCACACACGTGTTGCTTTCACTAAGCAGTATAATTTGGTACCAGTCAAGAGGTGGTAGCGTTTTCTGGCTGGAAATGTAACCGCAAGACTGGTGGAAAGTAATGGCAGCCTACCACTGAGTCTATGACTATGTCACCTGCGGGCTGACTGCATAGAGACTGGGATCAGCTCTGGCTCAGTATGGGATATCTTTACTTTTTTTCTTCGGCACTGAAGCACTGTTGGGTGTTGTTATTTTCTATTTCTAGCAGTGAGTCTGCATTCATCATTAGCGGCAGCAGCAGTAGGCAGTGTGCTTCATTCGTCATCGGTGCCATCAGTATCCGTGCATCATCAGCCGGTGAAAGACGTCTGTGAGTGGTCAGAATACTGCAGCACCGACGGTCGATATTACTACTACAACTCACGCACGATGGAGTCCGTCTGGCATAAACCACCGGAATTCATTGCCTGGCAAGGTTCGGTACTGACTTGTTGTTTTCTGTTCACTGTAGCTTTGACAGGAAATTGTGTTTACTTTTTTACTGTTTATGTAATTTTTTTGCAATATATTTTAATTTATGTTAATTTTTGCAATCTATTGATAATTTATTCAAATTTTATCTACCTGGTAGCTCAAAATTTAGTCAGTATAGCAGGGAGTCAAACGCATGTTGGATGTTAGAAATAGAGATTGGCAGTCTGACACCAAGTTCCAGTTAGAGTATTTATTTCACACACACAAGCCTGCCCTTCCAGAGTCAGGTTAGGCTGGTCCACGGCAACAAACTGAGACTGGTAATTGTTGTGGCACTGGCAGTACTTATTTTGGTTGAATGTCTTGCTTTTCTCTTTGTCAGCATTGTTATAAAGTTAATAATAATGTTGTAGGACTAATGAACGTGCACATTTCGTGAAGTCTCATTTGGTTTGTGAAATAGATTAACAGATAATTGGCATTGTTGACAGCGCGACAGCCTCCTGAGATGGTCAGACCTGTCTTTGTTGACAATGGACAGAAAGCCGTTACAGCCGAGAACAAAGTCGAGCGATCGGCGTCCGTGGAACCGGACGACTTGGTTGTGGATGAGAGTAAAGCTGCTGAAGAACTAGATGGCGTGCAGATGGAAGATGAAGTCACAGACAAAGAGGTCAGTCTCGGATACTATATGGTTGGTGGCATGGCATAGCATAGCGGTAACGCATTGTGTTGACTGTTGAGTCAATGAATTTACTGTTTAGTTGACCCCTGGTCAGTGCTTGGATGGGTGACTGTCTATGGGCAGGTTAACTATGTTGGTCAAAACCAGTCAGCTAGGTCAACTCAACCTTCTACCCTCCATGGGATGGTAAAATAAGTAACAGCTTTGAGCTGAGTAACAATAAATGGCATTGGTGAGTGTAGTACTGCAGCTGCCAGTTTAGGTGGATCTGAGGCTTAGGCTAATTGGCTTGGTCCAAAGCTCGGTGGCCATCCACTGCTTGTGCTGCATTTGACAAATGAACTGGGTGAACTCTCGCATTGGCAGTGCCGTGCTGTCAGCTCCGTAAACATTGTTGTAGCTATTACTGTAGTGTTACTGTTACCATATCTTGGTGTTTAGAGCAGTTATACTGCCAGATGATTTTTATTTGAATGGGTGTAATAAGGTATTGTTTTTGTCTCCGGTTTGAGTGCTAGCATTTAAGATGAGAAATATTTATTGAAGTGCAGTGTGCATAGATTACTTAGTTTTTTATTAAAGTTTCAGCAGTATCATCTGTTTGTGATTATGGTAATATAATAATGGCAATAATTGTAATAGTCGTAATGTGTTCATTTGTATGGTTCAATAGTGCCATGCCTTTTTGTGTCGGGCGGGACATAAAATTTTGCTCACTCACACAAATGTCTTTTAGAGTGATTGTAATTGTTAATTCTGTGGATATTAACTGTCAGATGTCATTAACTGACTGTTAACTGTTTGACAAAACAGGAAGAAATGTCGGAGGAAGATAAAACAGTTGACCAGTCAAAGCCAGTTTCTAGCACTCCTGTGCCTGGCACACCATGGTAACATTTCTGTGCATTTTGTATTAGTGTCTCGATGCTGTTATTTAGCTTGTGAACCGGTGTTCTTCGAGAATTTCTAAAGGTTACTTGCTGGTGAGCCAGGTTATTGTGGAGTGAAGTCAGTGAAAATTTTTGATTAAACAAACATCTGAAAGTTGTTGCGTGTTATTTAACCCTAGAGAATGAATTAAGTTTCTGCAGTTTTCCTCTCAGTGTAGATGGCTCTGTGGTGGCATATCAGTTAATTGCGTGACTTGATGGGTGATTATAGGTAGTGTTGTTTTATGAAATGATCTCAGAATGTGCCTTAGACTTGCAGGTAAACAACTATGATGTGGGGTACCCATTTTATGCTTTTGGCCAACCCTGTGGTGAGGACCTAGTAACGAAGGAGCCATCCTTCTAATCACTGGTGACTATTATACAGCATGGACGTATGTCGATCGTGCCAGGTGTGTGGTGTGGACGGGGGATGAGCGAGTCTTCTTCTACAACCCTAGCCAGAACGTATCCGTCTGGGACTGTCCTGAGGAACTTGAAGACAGAGCCGATGTGAAGAAGCTGGTTCAAACTCCGCCTCGGCTGATGCAGCAGGAAGCAGCAGCAGCAGCTGTGGCAGGTAATGGCCAGTTCACAGTTACAATGTAACAATGCAATGACGTCATTATCATTGTGAAATCATGCTGCTGTGTTGTGCACAAACCATGCGTTGTTTGCTAGCCTGGCTGAGCAGTTGAATTGGGTTGAGTTGTGTCGGTAGTTTGAGTTTACACCTACGAATGCAACTCAACAGTTGAGTTGAGTTGAGTTTCGTCAGCGTCGTAGGTGTGAATTGGCCATAAGTGGTGATTTTATGCGTAATGCATACTGCATAGGTGCTTTTCTCTGATAGAATGCTTTGAGCTAATGTTGAGGCAACAAAATTGGGCCATGGACCAGTGCGTTACGGTGGCCCAACTACGCACTGGTCATTCTCCGTTGCTGGCAGGATATCTGCACCGTATCGGACGCCGGGACTCTGCCACCTGTCCACACTGCAATGGCGCTGATGAGACAGCAGAGCACCTGGTGCTACAGTATCCAGCTCACGCCAGGCACGGTGGGACATCTGGCCAGGAGGAAAGTTTAACACGGATCCTCGACGTCTTTGGGACTTCTTGGAGCGGATTGGGGCGGTGACTTGCCCCCCTGATTGGGAGTGAGAGGGAGAGAGCTAAAATGATGAGTTAATCTAATTAGGCCCCCCTCATGTGACTAATGCCTACTGGATGTCCTGTTTAGTTATACGAGATGGAGTCTTGTTCTATTGTCAGTAGGGCCTCTTAATGTAGATCTTGCCATTTTTTTCTAGAAGTGGCTATTAGTGCTCTGTTAATTTGTTAGATCTCAGTTGTGATCTGTGTCACAGCCTGGAACTTTTTACACTATGTTTCTATTTATATACTGATCTACAAACTGTATTTGTTGCTGTGTGAAGACAACAATGTTGCTCATAATCTGTAATCAGTAACGGTGGATGAGCAGTTGACCAGTGACCACTGACTTATTGTGGTTTTGCTGATGTGATGCAGTGAAAGATACTACAGAAAAGAAGACCACTGATAATGAGCCACCAGCCAAACGCTTCAAGTTAGTTAATTTCTCAGTTTGTAACATTGTTATGATAATCAAACTACACAGAAGCAAAGCTGTCATTTATTATCGTTTCATAATATACAGTCATTCTGCGTGGAAGCACTGGAAAGAGATAAACTTTTGCTTTATTTGAGTTTGTTTTTATCTCCCGTAAATTTATATCAGTCTTATTTTTATTATTGTTCTATTCTGTCCTAATTCATTTACGGCAGTTATCAGTCATAGTTTATGTAGTAGTGACTATAGGGAGAATACGTCACGTCTAGTGCATACTACCATCTTGTATCTCAAAATACCCCAACTACTGAACCTACCTATTACCATGCAGTTTTGCCCCTCCTAGTATAAAAGTTTTTTTTGGTGACCACATTTTAAGAGAGGTGTCTAATGTCTTCAGCTCTTCATGATCCATCTCAGAGCCATGCCCTAATGCCACACACACACACACACATCATCATCATCATCATCTAACAGGTGAACACTGAACATGCCTTGCCTTAAACCTGGCCAGGCTGGCTGGTACCAAAGTCTCGCTTTACTTACCCTGGTGGATGGAAGGCTGAGTCAGCTGTGTAATTGATGGTTTACTTGTTCACAATTAGTCACCCGTTCAGGTAGTAATCACAAGCTAAGTAAGGGGTGACGTTGTTGATCGCAGCCAGTGCACTAGCCACTACAGTAAGCTGTGACACAGCTGTTTGTTGTACAGGCGTGGTGGTGGGAAGGGTCGAGGTGGTAGTGGGGTGAGACACATCGAGGCGGGAAAGGACGCTGCTATTGAAGCTGAGATGCAGGCGTCAAGGGAACGTGCCGTCATTCCACTGGAGTCCAGAGTACAACAGTTCATGGAGATGCTCGCTGAAAAAGAGGTATTGTTCTTATCATTTTCTGTTTTACCCTTCAGTGGTCGGACAGATGCATGCATTGGACGGGGCATCTCTGGTCGGTGAATGTGCTGCAGTCAGAACAATTCCCAAAAGTTTTCTTCTGGGGTTGGCCCAACTTGGAGTAACTTTGGAATAATGAGTGCATATATATTTTTTTATTATGATAATTCTGTAGTGGTCAATTGCACTTCATATTGCACTTATGCTTTCTGCTCTCTGGTTTAGCCATGTTCATTATTATTCATTATCTTGCTGTGTGCTGAGCTTTTGTTGGCTTGTCAGTCAGAAGTGGAGTCGTTTGGAAACCAACTTTCAGGAGGGTGAAGAATGTTGCTGAGTGACTTTGCAGAAGAGGATGAAGACCTGATGTTGACTTTGACCTGTATACTAACAGCTGTCAGAGCTGTTTGAGATTCGTAGAAGTATATGTGACTATGCAGGTGTCGGTTTTCTCAACCTGGGAGAAGGAGCTGCACAAGATTGTGTTTGATCGTCGCTATCTTCTGCTGCCGTCGAAGGAGCGGAAGCAGATCTATGAGCAGTACGTCAAGGAGCGAGCAGACGATGAACGTAAGGAGAAAGTACGCAAACTGCGGCAACGCAAGGATGATTTCAGACAGTTGCTGACAGATGCAAAGCTTCGTGGCCGGTATGTGACCGCATGCTGATTATTGACAAAAACCAGCGCTAATGATCATGTAACAAGTTACTTTTTCTCATCTTTTTACTGTCGTTACTGAAACGTCTACATTAGGCACTGGGCAACTTTACTTTTTGACTTAGACTTTCGCTGAGTCTTTTCGCTGAGCCAAAGCTAAAGCTGAATGCTGAAGTCTGTACTTAGACCAAAGTTCAACTAAACAATTAAAAATGGTGGAAACCCGGTAAACCCAACAGGAAATAAATCAACCAGTTACGCTTGGACTTGCTTATTTAATTGCATTGCGCATGCAAATGACATAATTACGTAACGTCTTACGTCATTGTGTAGCCATGGTGGCATTTATTTTTGGTACCAGACTGTTTTAATTTACTAAACTATCCGTGTTAGTCACCGTGTTTTCGCTCAAAGAAATCACTTCACTTTTTGACTCAAATAGATACTTATACCGAAGTTTAGGCTCAGCGAAAGTCTTAAGTCAAAAAATGAAGTCGCCCTCTGCCTTTTTCCTCTCATGTGTTGTTGTTTAATGGTCACTTCTCATGCATTTTTGTAGCAGATGTACTTTTTGGGGTTTATTGTTGACTGTATATTCACTTCTTCTCGTATCTCAGTGTGGCAGTACTAGTTGTAGAAGAGCTGTAATGTTTGTGGCTTTATTTGAAATTTTCTAGTAATATAAAAATTTCAATGCTTTAAAGCAGTAAGGGCATCCAAGTGTCTTGCTTCAGTAATTTTTTGTATTGCTAATGAAAGGCTTATGTGAAACCATTAACATAACAATTTCTATGTAATACCGGGTGGCGCTAAAAAAACGTCCCAAAATTTGCACAACTATAACGGCGCTTATACTTTGTGGAGATAAATTTCCTTTTGCACATTTGTAGATCAATATGTACTTCTATTTACTTACAAATTTCAGTGATTTTACTAATGACACCAGTGAATGCCGCTTAATGACGTAAGGCAAGGTAAAAATCCAATTATGTAAAGACAGCGTTCCATCACATCGCATCAAAGCAACTCAAAATTTCCGTCCAATTTTTTTAGTTCACATAAGTGAACATCGCATTCAGCAGATTTGAATCCGCTTCATTATTCACTTTGGGATATCTTGCGAGAACTTGTCTATAAGGGAAAGCGTGGACCATTTGCGAACCGCAAAGATCTTCAAACTGTTATCACAGCCAAATGGCATGATGTCGACGACATCAGATAGGCAAAATCAGAACTAAGCAACGCCGCATAACAGTGGAAAAGCGTCTAGCAGCGGTGGCAAAGGAGAATGGAGGACCTATTCATCACATTTTTATTCATCAGCTGACTAGCGATTTGTCTTACTGTGACGTTTTGGCGTAGCCTTCGTATGAGCGGCAACGCAAATGATGAACCGCTTGCAAAAATTGCTTTATGGCGTATGACACTCTTGTGTTTGTATCACGGCTAATACAAAAGCTTTTTAAGCGAAAATTCCCAAATATATTCAAAAATGTTTGGCCATTACATATATGCTTTTATGCTGATTCATTTTGACCACATGGCTGAATAATGCATGCAAATGTTCGGGACGTTTTTTTGCACCACCCGGTATAGTTCACTGTTGGTTATCAGTTCTTCCAAAACTTCAATTTAAATGTTGGGATAAATGTTGGTTTTTTTTGCGTAATTGTTAAATGCTTTATTTGTCTAGTAAATGTTGGCAGGGATTGTTGCATTGGAGTTCAGTTGTATGGACTGTGTGAATGAAACTTTGCATCAGGTCAACATTCAGTGAATTTGCGTCAAAGTCGTCGCGTGACCCGCGGTTTCGGGCAATTGAAAAAATGCGTGAAAGAGAAACTCTTTTCAATGAGTTTATACTCGAGGTTCGACGACAAGAAGAGAGTCAAACCAGAGGACAAATTGAACGGGTCAGCAGTCACTGGATGTTGTCAACTGGCTAAGTCTATTTCTTTCCTTTCATTTGTTTGCCTTATGTTTTGTTTTTGGTTGTTTTTTGCTTTGTTTTTCTTTCTGGGGTCTGAGAGTAGAACACTATAGTCGACAGGGGTTTTGGTGTATGACTCCAGGGAAAGTTACTGAAATTTAGTATACAATGTGGTACGTTATGGTACAGTTTAGTGACGAGTATGTGGCTGTCTCGCTTATACTTTTATGAGCATTTTTTGTCAGTACCAGTACTCACTGGGGGTGTGGGAGGTTGTTCCCATCTAAATGTCAATAGTAGCAATGGTAGAAACAGTCAGAACGAGCATTTTCGTTTCTCAACTGGACTGCAGCAGTACCTGTGATTTTGAGGGACAGGACAGTACCAGCTATATGATGTGATTTTTCAGTGTTTTTATATAGTTATTCAATGTGGCATTGTGGCATTTCTTGCATCGTCGTGTCATATGTGTTGTAGATAGTCAGAGTTCATTCAGATGTTAGGCGAGATGGTATCGCCTGATCATTGTGCGTGTGTTGTAGATAAAGTCCGAGTTCATGCAGATGTTGCGTGAGATCGTGTCTGCTGATCGGCCGCTGACGTGGGACAACATACAGCCAATGGTAGAGATGGACCCGCGGTGTCGTGCAGTAGCCAGCAGTGCCATGAGGGAAGATTGGTTCCGCGAGTTCTGTGCCAACCTTCGCCCGGTACAACCTTAACTTTTGCTGCATGAATGTGCGCGACTTCTGAGTGGCTTTCAAAATGTTTTACAAGTCGATATGTTAGACTGAAAAACTTTTCAGTATCTATACACCAATGAAATGCATACGTCTCTCGAACTCGAATGAGGTTAAAAAGATGTGCGTTGTTGTAACTTCTAACATCATAAAACGTTTTATGTCTGTCCCTTCAGCCAGGCTGTCACCACAGACTTGCGTCATTCATTTGGATAGCGGACACCGCAAAGAAGAGTTTTCAGATTTAGGATGAAATAATACTTACGGTAGGTCTGGTCCGTGGTGTATGTAAGGTGATCTTATTGTATGAAGCCAGAGTCATAAACAACTTGCTGGTTAAATGTAACTTGGGGACTGGACTGCAGTGCCGGATAAAGGGGGAGATCTGCAGGGCTCGCTTCCAGGCCCCCGCACACCAGTGTTCTACAGGTCATACGTTGTAAACTTTGCTTAACCTTTCACAAAGATGATGAATATCACTTACTGTTAACTTTTTAATAACATTTTCTGAGAACGTTAACGTTAAATCTATTCGTGACTTCGTAATTGATAGAAGCATTCTTATTTACGGCCGGCACAGATTTTAGTTATTGAATGTTTATAATTGAAAATGAAAAATTCATGACCGTATGCATCAGGGCTTACACAAAATCACATGCCTTGGAGTCTTACATTGGTAAATCCGGCTGCAGACTGCAGATTTGTTGTGCAACAGGGAGCCTAATTTTACACTGTTTGTGCTGGCACTTCAAATCATTCCTGTTTAACGCTCTGTGACGTCGCACGTTACAATGACATCACATTCGCTTTAGGCTCGTAGGTGTTCTGGAGAACTATGCGTTTTATTAGGGTATCGATATTGAACAGTTTTTCAGTTTAACATACCAGCTTGCAAAACTTTTTGAACGCCCCTCATAGCAGTTAGTTAGCATAAAGTCATATAAAGCCACTCTTTACAATTCAGCCTGGCCATTCCTTTGTATGTAGGCATAATGAGCATTGGCAACTTTTACAGCCACTACTAAATAATAAACTGCAGTATGCTGAGCATACTGACAAGTGACGTTTGTTTGAAGGCGCTTGATATTAGAATCTGCCATCTGGCTGATAGGCTTGGCCCACCATAGCCTGATAGTGCCATAGCCATGGTCATATTTGGTGATCGTAGGATAAGGTCAGGGGAATATTTACCAATAGGGTTACTAACAAAGATAAATACCATCTTAGTTATGGTGGACACATATCATGATTACTCACTGATGGCTGTGGTGGCCGTTGACTGTGTTAGATGTGAACTGTGGCTGGGTTGCTGAAAATGCTTTGAATAAGATGAGATGCCATGCAGTGTACCGCAGTCTACTATTGTCTGATGCAGCATTCGTATGTGGTGCGTGTGAAGTGGCATGCTGCTGGCAGTACGGGTGATGGTGATGACCGGGGTTCAATGGACAAGCAGGAGCGGATGATGGCAAGCATGCGTGAACGCGAGAAGGTCGTCCAGCAGTCACTGTCCATGTCACTGCGTGAGCGTGATCGCGAGCGTGAACAGCATCTCAAGGAGGAAGCCATGCAACATTTCAGCGCTCTGATGGCTGACATGGTGACTGACTGCTGCCTTACTTCCTTTTTCTTTTGATTGAATGAATATGTGAACTTATAGTATCTCAGAGGCAATGGCAGACAAAAAACGAGTTTAGAGTTTTCTGATGCACAAATTGTAAATGCATCAGTGCTTTGATACTGTTGATATATGTAACAATGTAGAAGCAGAGTTACTGCCGGAAAACTCCAGAGGCTTGCTTTTGCAGAAATTAATCTTAACTTGTGATAAACACAAAAAAAGAGTCAGTAAGTCAAAGTGAGTGTATTGTAAAATGTTTTGGAAAGCAAAATAGTTACTATAGATAACATATAGGAATGCAGCTTGCAGCAGTAGACCCTATACAGTTTACTATTTCCGTATGTAAGATGTTTGCAGATGTACCATCTGTTATCAAGTTACCTCAGGCTTTGTTTGTTGTTGTTATTTGATAAATTATGTGTTGTGCTGGCTACAGGTGAAAAACCCGGAGATCTCGTGGCATGACACACGTAAGATGTTGCATGAAGATCATCGCTGGCGACTGACAAAGCTGCTGGACAAAACCGAGAAGCAGCGCCTGTTCGAGGAGCACATAGCGGCTCTGACGAAGCGTAATCGTGAGCTGTTTCATCGTGTTATCGATGAGTTTGTCTCTCCTGTTGATCTCATGACAATCAGCTGGCGAGATACTCGACGACTTATCAAAGATGATCCGAGATTCTCCAAATTTTCCTCCAGTGATCGGGTTGGCATTCGGTTTTGTGTTTTTGTTATTATACCATGCAGTGGACTATTCCATCTCATATGTCTTAGTAGGCTTGCTTTATCTTGGTGTTTTTGATGAACCTGCATATGAAATTCCATAACTCATTAGTTGTATTTGTTTTAGTTATTTGCTTCTTTCTTTGTACAGTAACTTTTATAATGATATTATTCTGAATGATTGCTAAGATTTTGCAGATTTACTGGTGAGATATTTTTATTTGTGCCACCCTGCATATGCCAAAAGCCTATTGATTGCTGTGCTCATCAAGATCTATTGAGTATACCTCTATTGAGTATACCTGGTTATGCCACTTCCTTCTTTCCCATCATTGTGTTAGCTGTAGCTAGTTGAAGTGATGTGTTATTACTCATTGCCAAATTCACAGGATCGGGATTTATAATCCCAGTGAATTTTTAAATTGTAATGTACAGCCAGTAGCATTTTATGTCATTTTGATAACAGTCTGCTGTATTCTGCATAGTGGTGCATCCTGTCTAGGTTTTCAAGTAGGGCCACAGTGTGAAGAGGAGTAAATTTTCTTATTGTGTATTGTGTTTTTCTAGCACATCTGTTAGCTCTGTTTTTGCGTAGCAAGAAAGAACCTGGTACATATGATCTGTATTCTCCTGACAGCCATTATTAGCCATACTACTCTGCTTTCTGATAGCTGCTTGTATTCTAGTTGGTGCTTGTATGTGTTATTGATTTGATGCTGCTGCTGGTGATCCAGAAACGTGAAAAAGAATTTGATGAATACCGGCAAGAAAAAGTCGTTCAGGCGAAGCTTGACTACCGCGAGCTGTTAAAAGAAACGAAGATCATCACATACAAGTGTGTGTCGAGTTTCTTTGAGGGTTTTTTGATTTAAGCGATGTTTTGATCTAGTATAGCTTTTTATTAGCACAGCATAGTCATTGACTGTTACTCCCACTGCTTTGGGATTGTTATTTGGCGTCTACACAATGTCACTTTAGCAGTTGTTTAGCATTCATCATCGGATAGTTGTAGTACATGGCTGAGCCTTTGAGAAGTGCCAGAGAAATGCCTGTCATTGATGTTATAAGTTGTTTTAGCACTTGTCCTGGATAATATGTAATGTTTTCATGATTATCATAATAATATTAATAATAAGAATTATATTTATCTAGTACTTTTGGGATCGGGGTTGTGTATTTTAGAAATGCAGATGATTTTGGCCTGTCTTGTAAAACATTGTGTGCATTTGCTGTACGCAGGTCGGGCAAGTTACTTCGTGAATCTGACCAACACATGAATGACATTGTCCGAGTACTGGAGGTAATATGGCCTGTTTGCATCTGCGTCAATCATACTATGTTAGTAGGCCCTCTTCTAGCAGAGTGAATGACTTTGTCATCACTTAAGCATTCACCTGTCGTTAAAGTGTTTGCATATACTTCAATGTTCAGACGTCGTTCAGTCATAAATGAATGTGATTTCTGGCCTTCATAATGTACCCAAGTGCATTTTAGGAAGGAATCTACAGCACTCCTCCAAACCTAGTTGTATTTAAGGAGGCCACTTAATGGCAGAAAGGCAGGGCAGCAGATGTGAAAGGGAGAGGAAGGAGCACCCCACTAATAGCCCCAAAAGAACAAAATTGTGTGTAATTCTGTTTTAAAGTAAATGTTGCATGGTATGGTTTTACTGAAAGTTGGTGCTGAGTTACGATTACAACATTAATGACAATGAATGATGATGATAAAATTAAAGTATGTTTGTGTATTTGTTGTTGTTGATTAATACGATGATGACACATGTTGTTGTCTGCAGAGAGACCAGCGACATCTGGTGTTGAACTGCGTACCGGAAGAACGACAACAAATTCTGCTCTCGTATGTCGATGACCTTGAGCGTAAAGGTCAACCTCCACCACCGACTGCGTGTGAACCTTCACGCAGACTTGCAAAATGATAGTCTGTCTGTGGCGGCTTTACCATTGACTGTCTAAGGACCGAGCTGTGAAGAGTTGTGGCTTATAAGCTGTAGTCTGTGTAGTGGTGCAGCCTGGCTGGGTTTTCATTGTGAAATGTACATGTACTTATAAGACACATTTATTAAACACTGGATGAGTGATGCTGCTTTATTGACTCCATTGTATTAATTTTAAGTAAGCAGGGTCTCTGTGGGGGCTTGCGTTGGCTGCATTACTACGTCTCGTGTTTGTGCTGATCATGTCTTTTAAGCCAGTAGATACGACCAGGAGCAATCCACCAACCGAGGCTGAACAGATTAAGTTCCACGGCTTCGTACCAAGCATTTATTGGCCAGATCGGCAATGTAGACATGCTGAAGACGTGATCAAAGTGTCCACACTGTGGAATGGGCAGCAGATGGCTGAACATTTATTCTATTTTTTTTTTCAAACGTTGGCGACTCGAGTGACATCACATATGTTCTAGGGTTATGAGAACTTGGTGGAGTTCCTAATATCTTTAGGGCATCTGCTGTCTTCCCATCTTCACCTATAGGCACTGGCTGATGGGCTTAGTCATGACAACACCATCATTTCTGTGACTGATTTTGGTTTGAGATATAGGATCTATTATGCATTACATGTGACAGTTTGCTGTAGACTAACGGGGTACCTATGCTATGGCAGAGTGTAGTCTGTTGTTCATTTCTCATCTGAATTTCGTTTGATTTATTTTTGCATTCAGCAGGTTAAATTTTGTGGTGTATTTTGTTTCATTATAGTTTCAAGGTTTGTTATAGAAGTGAAATCAATCAGATTGAGAGGCTGTGTTGAAGTGTGGAATCATGCATACTGTAACACTGTGTGCTCAAAGCGTTCAGTATAACCTCCAGCATGGTTGCGCATGTTCTGCTGCTAGAGATTTTTACTTTTGTTAGCACATAATTGCCGCAAAATGTCTGCTGGTTTGCACAGCAGAAGCATTACTTTGCTGTCTAACTATCAGTTATAATTCAGAGCTCATAGTGATAACATTGATGTTATTACTACATAAGATTATGCGAGTTTATCAAACTGCTTTGTGCAATAAATCATGATGGTTTTGCTTTCATTTGAGTATTTTGCCTTTTGATCAAAACATTGTGCAGCATATCATTTTCTAAAAATCAAATTAATTACTGTTATAATAGTGTGTGACTTAGGCCTATAATTTTTAGCCAACCGTACTTAAGTAATGGTCGAGCTAACGGGTAGTTCTTAGAGGAAAATTTTTTGCACAGGTAACTAGCTATGTGTCTTAAACCTAGGCATGCAAAATTTCAGCGATCTACTGCAAGGGGAACATTTCCAAATTTGAGGTTGAATGCAGGGGGTAATTGAAAACTGGCCATATCTCGGAAACGGTAAGAGAAAGGGCCAAGCTTACTACTAATCACTAATAGGAAGTGCCCTACGCCTTGTCACATGAGATTGAAATCATCGACCTTGGATGACCTTGCAGGTCGCTGACAGAAGGTACGGTCAGTTATTCTAGTGATAGCAGTCAATGCCTTTTCGCGAATTGTTTTTCGTTTGGGTAGGTTAAGCTAAGAAATGCGAGTTAAAACTTGTTATTAGTTGCGTACATATTTTAGCTACTAGACGTTATAGAATTTGCTGATGTTGGACCTGCTGTCATGATGGTAGCTTACTACATTGTGTCTCAAAAAAAACATCCCCGACATTTTCAATTGTCACTTGAAAACCAGTTATCAGATTTTGATAATTTTTGGTACTAGTATTCCGGACACAACTTGCCATCAAATGACCGTTCATTTTCCCACCTCACCCAATGTATGCTTCAGCACTACCTAGGGAAAACAGATCAAGCAAAATATAGCTTGAAATACACAGAAAACCTGAAAAAACATCTCTGATGTAAGCAACTGTAACTGAAAGAAATACTGGCAGATTTCATTAATTTTTGGCAAAAATACTTCTGATACAACTGGCCATTAAATCATTGTTCAAGTTCCCTCCACACTAACGTGTGCTTCTGCACCACCTGGGGAAAGCAGACCAAGAGTAATACGTGTTGAAATGAATGAAAAAAACGTAAAAAAAATTTATTTATCCAAATCTGTTAGCCCCAACAGCCAGTTTATTACAAAATTTGATTTTCATGCAGCAGTGTCTCTGCCAGATAACGTTCAGGAATGTTTATGAACTCAAGAAGCGACTGGTAAAGCCTGGATTGGTCTAACGCAGAACATTATCAACTACTGTCAATGAATAGAGAAAACATCTCCATGCTTATGTTCACACAATGGGCTGGCATTTCAAGCAGTTTTTCTGTAGGCAGTTGAAAAATGGACAACTGGATAAAATGTCAACCAAAAAGTCAGAAATGTGATCAAAATGTGTTTTATGTGTTGTGTTGATTAAGTAATCATACCGCATTGGATGAAAAAGTAATATTTTGTTGGTTCTGATTTCCTCAGGTAGTGCAGAAACAGACATTAAGCAAGGTGGGAAAATAAATGGTCATTTGATGGCCAGTTGTCTCGGGAATATTCATACCAAAAATTATTAAAATTTGTTAATCTTTATTAAGGTTACAATGGAAAATGTCGGCGATGTTTTTTGAGACACAGTGTATAGCATTTTTATGATCATGTGACGTAAACATTGCTGCAACTTAACGCCTCAGTTGTCACTGTGTTTCATGCACTAGGCATAATCTTGTTAGCTCTGTACTGTATGCAAACAGAAATGAGCATCATCATAATCAGCAGCAGCAGCATGTGAATTAACGCCTGGGCGTCATTAGCGCCGGTGTTGACTGACGGCAAATAGACAAATAGGCCTATGTGTGTAACTGACTAGTAGTGGAAGCATTAAACTCCCACTACTCGCCTTCATGATCCGCCTCTTGCATATACACACAATAATTAACAGGCGATGAGTTAGTGATTTATTACAACGGCGCTGTATAGATTTATACGTAACTTTGTATAAACACATTAAACAGCCGATAGTCGCCCGCTGCAACTTCCATTTTATTCAATTCTGTCGCTTTGTACGCTGCTTTGCCTATCGTGTAAGGTTTCCGTCGGCTGTCACACGCAGTATTTTGTCACCGCGTGTTGCCGGGCGCCCTCTCCGCAGTTTCCTCTGGGTACGCAGTTGCCTTACTTTTTTGTAGGCTGCTTCTTTTTCTATGGTTTAATAGTGTTTGTACTGACTATTTGACCGGCAGCCGGTCAAATAGCCTATAGGTTATGTGACCGGTCAAACCACAAAATCGCAATCAACAGGGGGTGCTTCTCTTTCGCCCCATCGTTCACCCAGTGGCGTGAAATTTTGTCACGAAATACTAGAGACTCTATGCTATCATATGGTGTAAACCCGAAGTCTCTATCTCACCTGGGCTTGAATCGGTACTGGGTCGTGACAGACGGACAGACAGACGAGCAGAATTGCCATAGCTAATACGCGCTATAGCTAGCTATGCTAGCGACTCTCGCACATAATAGGCCTACTCAGTCCTAAATGTAGCTTACTGATGATGCATTCGCTGCCCCGCAAGGTTTTTTCATGCTACGCCACCTCGTTTTGTCTTTTCGTAGGTTGTTTCTTTTTCTTTTTATAGAACGATAAACTTACTTTGGTAGGCCTAATTTCCCGTTCGTTTGTCGCTGCTTGCGAGCTGTGTGCGGCCCCGCGGAGCTATAAGCCTACGTCGATCGAAGACACTTTTCTGTCGGCGTATCTGCGAAAAAAGTCACCTGTCTTGCACGACGGCAGAACGCTGTCGCTGTTATATCTCTTTATTGTTGCAGTTACATTGGTTGTCATATCGAATGGCATCAACTTCAACATCGCCTGCTTCATCAACAATATCAACCACCCAACTTGCTTAACTACACTACACTCAATGCTGAAACATTAGGAGTCACGTGTGTTCTAGTTGTCTTACTCTGCGTTCATAAGATTAACTTGTTGCTGTCCCACGTGTCCGAACATGTTGCGGTTCTCGTGGTTTTGCAGTAGAGCGAACGTTCCCACCATTTGGGATGTTTTTCTGTTTAAGATTTACATTGAAGGGTATAACTTTTTATGGGGAACCCATATAGGCCTATCAGTCTGCAGATATTTTGAAACAGGGGCCTAACTGTCGTCATTTTATTGGTTTGCCGCACTTCTGTCAACCAAAAAGTTGTGTGTCATTAATTTTGTGTCAGAAACAAGTGCGTTCACGCTAGAAAGATGCAGATGGCATAAATACTTCATTCGATCCGGGTACTGCCAGCGTGTCAACCGGGATAATAGGGGCTGTGCCATATTCTCGGTCGCAGCAGGCGGCTGCAGCGATGGCGACAGAAGCGTTCGTGCAGCAACTGAGTGTCTAAGTGGGTGAGTGCGGTTCGATGTTATATAAATCTTGCTGACACTTCATACATCCATTCATAGCTGCTGCACTTGCGCTGCTTGCACTGACCACACGTCAGAATGATGTCACGCCGTCTGATGCTCGCTGTTTTCGCTGTCGTCACTATCTACGTCACAGGTAAGTTAATTGCTGGCTGGCTGCTGCTGCTGCTAGCAGCTACAACCAGGGCCGTATCATCGTCTCTCCGGGCCTTGAGGCTTGAAAGTGACTGCGGGTCCTTCGTGTTATACTTGCAATATTGACTTTAGTTAGTCCGCCCGGAAACGATATTTTTGGAGCGGAATTTATGTTTTACCGCAGAGATTTATCTTTTTCTATCGCCAAATTATCTGCGAGCTCGGTCGGTCGATAGCGGCGAAATTTGCACCGTGGTCGGAGGTAAGCTGAATTTTATAGCGCAAGTCCAAACATTTGAGGAGTTTTCCGTCAAAAAATTTCGGGGCCAAAAACATGCAAAATTTGGCACGATTTCAGACGGCTTCAAACTTCGACGGCAAATATCTCCGGAAGAGATGAAGATATTCAAAATCGGCCAACTACTTGATCTACCGCAATTTCGCTAGCGTTTAGCGAAAAAGAAAAAAATGGGTAAACTTTGAATTAGTAATTTCGGAGATCTGGATGCCAAATCATACCCACCCAAATCGACTGTTTCAGAAGCCCATACATGTATTTCGACCCCTAAAAAGTGCTGTGCCCAGAAATTTTTGCACACGTTTAAATGACCAAGTTTTGCTAGCGAACCCTCTCCCTCTCCGGGAACAGGGGTCCCCATCAAATTTCCACAAAAGTGTCAAAAATTAGCTCTAAATTTAGCTTATTTGCACCTATAACTTTGGGGGTAAAGGAAGTGACTGCACGAAACTTTGCCACGTGACGTGCCATAATCATTTATGTACAAAAACCTTAATCGACAGCGATCACAACGAGGTTTGGCAACAAAAGTTTGGTAAACTTTGGTCCACTAACAAAACAGTTGTAGACGCGAATATGTTGACCCACTCTAAGTGTGCGTTCTGCGTACGGTATGCTAATGCATTTGAGTTCGGACCACGTGACTTTGGTAAGAGGGGATTTCAACTCCTTAAATTTTTCCTTCCCCAATCGGACTTACGGCGCCTGGTAGACTCAAGCTGGACTTTGCCCAAAAATTCTACTTTAGTTTTATTTGTACTGGTATTTTAACTTAAAAATAATTTAAGCAAACAAGGGAGCGCGGAACAAATTTTAAAATGGAGGTAACAATAATCTGCGAGCAAAGCGAACAAAAAATTGAACTGTTGTACACAGAAATTGCAAAAAAATAGTTTAGAAGACCGCAAATTTTTTCTTTAGAAATTTTGGGGCCTGTGATCCGGGCCCCTAGGGGGAGACGGACATTTCCCCCGGATGTTCCCCCACGGACGTCCCTCCGGACACTTTCCCCACCCGGACGTTCCCCCCGTTTTTTGCATACCCGGACATTTCCCAGCACATCAGAAAATTTTTCACACTAAGCCTGAGCTGAAATTCCTTGCAACGCTTAACGCAATTAGTCAATTTTTGCGATCGTCGCCGTTGAGTATATTTCAAACCCATGCAACTCAGTCGGACTTGACACTTCTGCGGCGCAGCAATTAACAACAATTACGTTATTCACGTAGTCAAGTTAGCTGTTTAATTGCTGCCGCGGCGTGTACAATGCTGCTACAGAATGCACGTGGCCAGCCGCCGGCCAAGCGTCTCAAGAAGTCAACTCAGACTTTGCAGCGCCAGCTGTACACCATCTGTGCCTCACGTCGCGATGGACAGAAGTCTGTGGAGGACACTCTGCGTGCGGTCGCGCACACCGTGCGCTTCGAGTAACAGTGACAGTGACAGTGACACACTTTTCTATGAACTTTTGCACTTCAGCTGTACATAATATCGTTCTTTTTTCTTTTAAATTACTTTATAGTAACATTTAAATTACTAGCTGAATATAACTGTATATTTGTTGTGTATATTTTATGTTGAGAAATCAATAGGCCTACATTTGGATATTTGCTATTTGGTCACAAATGTATACGATTGTCACATACATACACTCAGCAGCATAGGGGGAATGTTTGGGTATGCAAAAAGCTGGGGACGTCCGGGTGAGGGAAGTGTCCGGGGGAAACGTCCGGGGAAAAAACTTCCGGGGGGAAATGTCCTACACCCCCTTATGGCCCGGGCCCTGAGGTTTCAGCCTCACCAGTCTCGTGGATGATCCGGCCTTGGCTACAACTAATTAACTGTTTAGTGTTCTCTCGAGCCGCGGTTGCATTAATGTGAAAAAGTCGCATAACATTAATTTTTGCCAATCTTACAACACGTTGACCACCTGTTGAAGAAAGGACGCGGTTACATTCGCATTTTGTAATGTTATACGTCCTATCTGCTGCAACGTGAATGCGTTCAAGGAGATTGTTATGCCAATTTTACAAATATTTTATTTTGACGTAATCACAATTTTAGTCGTTGCTAGAGTTCACCCGGTTCATTGCAGAACAGCGCCGTGCGGCCGTCGACTTTTGCACCAACCCGATCACTTTGAGCTGCTGAGAGCTGATAATAAGCTATCTTGCCATCTCGCGGAGGATAGAAGGTTGAGTCGTTTTGGGTGTCTGGTTACATACCGAAATAGTTTACCTGTCGTCGTAGAATCGTCCATCCCAGTAGACTTAACAGGGCCGACGTAGAGCAACTTTCGTTAGTTGAAACCAAAGCATTGCTGCTAGGCCAAAATTTTAAAGCCGACGGTACTGTGTATTATTGGTGATTAGCAAGATATACAATGTCACAATCCTAATCATAGCTTGCGTCGTTTTGACGCAATAGCATGACGTGCCAGACGGACGGACAAATATACGGACCACATAGCTATAACACTAGATACACTAGTAGGATAATGCCGGTAGTTTTCTGTGCTGATGCAATCTTACCAAGAAAAGACGTCGTCAACACAGAGTGCCGACATGATGTGCGGTCGTCTGTCCATGCGTGTGTTTAAGGTCATGAATATTAAGTCACGCCTACAGCGCAGATATCATATATCATAGAACACCATTCTAGCTAATTAATGACAGCCTGATGTTGCACGCATGCATAGTGATTTCTGCGAACTGAATCCAGGCGCAATTAACGTCAAAACAATGTGCGTAGTGGGCCTGGGCTACGTACTCTGCAACAACGGTCGTTGATCTATCCGACAAGGAAACAAGGGAAAATACGTCCAAAGTCTAGCTTTGACGACGGCTATGGCTCGGTGAAACTTTGTCCAAATGTTTGACAACTGAAAGAAAACGTCTTTAAAGTTGTTTTTTTACCTAAATGGACAAAGAAAACGCGTCATAGGTTAGCTGCAAATTAAGGGAGTTTAGATGGAAAGGGAAGATGAAGATAAAAGGAAATGAAAAAAGTTTTTCCCCTAATTTTTCTCCATGAGGTAGACGCCCTTGCTGTCTAAGCAGATTGGTCGATAGGCTATGCCGTTGCTATGTACGACATAGGTTGTAAAGTCAATGATGTCTGTATTGTTATTAGCCTGTTTGGGGCAAACAAGTTGACAACGCGCCCACGCTTAACAGTCACAGCCAGCTGATCAATAATACGCTGTGATTACTGAGTGTGTATAATTATTTATGAACGCTGTGCGTCAACTCACGTGGGGTAGTGAAGCCCGGTTGTCACAGCCCGATACTTTGTAGTAGGCCTACCGCAACGGACTATTCAGACTAACTGATACACTGGTTATAGGGTGTTTACACGGTCCAACAAACGTCCAGCATTAGCACGCGTATTTTGAATACATTTGCTGGAAGTTTGCTGGACGTTTGCTGGATCGTGTAAACACCCCAATTACTCTGCTCTGGGAAGGCTGGGGATCGAGCGGACCCCCAACACTGTCGAGAATTTCTAGAATTTCGAGAATTTCTACTGGCACTTGACTCCATTGGCTTTAGCTGATAGAAAAGTTTCCACATTAAGATATATTCAGATTGAGTCAGTGTTCATGGGAAAGTTGGGGATAGAGAGTTTCACTCTGTCGATGCAGCACAGATGAAGGTTCGTTGCTGAAAGTAAGTCAGTAGGCAAGCAAACAAGTAAGTAAGTAAACAAAAAAACGTAAGTTTATATAGCTATATAGCGCATAACGTTACATAAATAACGTATAATAAACGTCGTCTGCAGTAGTGGGATGGATGAGAAAAAAAGAACGAAGCATAGATATAAAAACGTTTTTTTCGTTTTTTTAACTTTTGCCACGTTTTTAACGTTTTTTAAAAAAATTTTCCCAACGTTTTTTATTTTTTAAAAAACGTGCATTGAAGTCCTATCAGAAAGTTTGAGAAGCACTTTTAAAACCACAGAAACGAATTAATAAGTCATAGTGATGGTAGTTTACTTAGTTAGTCCAAATATACTAAATAAAAAAAATTTGTGTAGTATATTTCATTACTTTAGGGCGTTGATTTTATGATCACACGGATAAATTAAAATTAAATAAAGTTATTTTTATCTAGACTACAGTTTTAGGTATACTGCACCTACAGCATTAAGCATTAGACAAGAGACTAAACAAATTATGGCCAACGTTTTTTATTCAGCGTTTTTAAACGTTCTTTTTATTTTTTGCAACGTTTTTTTACGTTTTTAACATTTTCTTAAATTTTTTTCTAAAAGGTTTTTTACATCTACGGAACAAAGCGACCGCGTACTATACTGCTTGTTGAACGTCGACTCAGATTATGGTGGAAGCCTTCGTCAGCTTTAACGTTCGTCAGAATGTTGTTAAGTCAACACGGCCAACTTCTTGCTTGTAGGTCCAGTTACAGTTAAAATTTAGAAGCAGATTTGCATAGCTCCATAAAATCCAAGATCGTAAACTAGAGGCGCTTGAGTTGCTGCGCCAACTGCCCATGTAGGCGACGTATACTTCCCAACCGATAGCAATCTAACCATCATCTGCACCGCTGCTTGTCTGTTAGCCTATTTGTTTTTGAAGAGTTAGTTGTTCTGCTGCAGTTTTAGTCATAATGTCAGGTCCAAAAAATTTAATTTACAATTATCAATTTACAATAGATTTCACACGGAATGTCCGTTTGTTGGCTGTAGGCGGCGAGACAGCGGCATTCGTCAGAAGAACAACGAGGTGAGTGGACCTATGCAGTTACCCAAACTCCACTTAATTTGATTTGTTGAGGCTTTTAATTGCTGTACAACAAATCGAAATTCTACATCCTGCTGTAAAATGTATACAATAAATTGTCTAAGTCCATGTAAATTCAAAAGCCGTTTTATTACGAGCTGCCGACACCGATAATTAAAGCCTTCTTTGAATAAAACTTAAATTACATAAAATAGTAAAATAGTAGAAAATATGTCTTTATAGTGGTGATTTGGACCAACACAGCAAGCGCAACTAGTGTCAGTGATTACAAACAAACTAAAAAAACTTACCACTAAACGCCTTTTCAGGGATTAATCCGCTGAAGACTGGTTTCCGTCAAACACAACGTAGGCCTAGGCCTGCGCAACGCTCGTACAATTTTTATGCGCGATAGCAGAATGCATCGAGCGTCTTAGCCATCGTCTAGGTGTCCGTCTGTCTGCCACACTCGTGATCTGTATCAAAACGGTGCAAGCTAGAATCACGAAATCTTCGCTTTTGCTTCTCCAAGAACTCTAGTTTTTAGTGACAAAATTTCGTGCCCCTGGGTGAAGGGCTTCCCCTCGAACGAAGGCGTCAAAGAGGGGTATTCTCCTTAAAAAGACGTTATTTTGCTCCTATTGGCTTTTCTAGCGTGAAAACGGTTGCAGATAGGTCACTGGCCGTCAACATCTGCGTTCTGCCACTCAGCGGAAGTTGGTCGTACCGCGCTATCGATTGAACAGTTTCGGTCGTCGGCGCTTTTCTGTGGCGGGCCCGTCGACTTGGAATTCG
>Ga0056128_1000352_pt1 | contig 38695 bp, 22 predicted proteins | sample WorMetLIZISLAND2_FD_71113 | JGI IMG/M metagenome (GOLD analysis project Ga0056128, IMG submission 71113) | Marine gutless worms symbiont microbial communities from Max Planck institute for Marine Microbiology, Germany - Olavius geniculatus... ... | reverse complement strand
TCATTTAGCGCCCTCGTTCGGGGTGAGCCCTTCGAATTTATAGAAAAGCTTTACGGTTTTTGAAACTAGAGTCTTCCAGGCAGCCGATGGCGAAGATATGGTGATTTTAGCTTGCACCGTTTTTGACTGATCCACCCGTGTGCCAGACAGACGGACAGACTAACAGACGGACAGACAGAAGAGCAGTTGCTGCTTTCGCGCGTAAAAACAATACTGCCGTCGCTTCTCTGCAAGCAGTAATAGGGAAATAATGGAGGTGCCGAATACATGATACGCGTCCGTCTGTTCAGTTACAGAGACCAAACTACTTAACCGCACAACTGCAATAATTATAATGTAAATCTAAATGCAAAATTCGCTATTATTTCATCACTGGTGCAACTTGCTTTAATATTTGTACATGGCAATGACATCGCCGTAGTTTTTTTTATAATGCAGGTTCAACGGTTAGACCTATTAAAAATAACTTCGTTGAAAAATACATATTCAAAAACTGCACCGATATTTTAAAGCGTCTAGTAAAAGTTTCAGGGACGGAAGTCTTCCAGGTACAAGCGACATACAGCCGTCAACCGACTAACTGTTACTATCCGCGCCTACGATTCGAACTTCTGTTTTGACATATGGCGCGTTACAAATGCAGACTACTTACTTACTTACTTAACCGAACGCGCGAAAATTTTTTATGCGTAAGGGCGGACTTTAGACCGTTATACCTTGTCGAGATCGGCGTCTGTGTTGCGTTTTATGGTGTTGGTGTCACGCAGCAGGCGTTGTCGTTCGTTCTCAATGCATCGACTCATCTGCTGAGCGGTGTCGTTGATGAGTCGCTCGGCGTCACTGAGCTGTTGCTCGAACGACTGGCGCTGTACGCTCAACGACGCCATCAGACGATCAGCTTCGGCCGCCAACTCAGCCGCCACCTGCAGCGCAGCCAACTCAGCCTGGCCATCCCTCCGTGGTGTAATGGTAGGGTGTCGGACCTACGATCCAGAGGTAGTGGGTTCGACTCCCGGTCTGGGTCGCTATCAAGTAGTTACTACTTGGATAGCTGACTGTCTGCGGACAGGTAAACCATCTCGGTATATAACCAACGCCAAGATCAACTCAATCTTCCATCCCTCCGATGTAGGTAAATCGAGTACCGGTCTCTCCGGCTGCGGCTAACAGCGGGGCGCGTTCACCTGTGTCGATTGACAGATTGACACTGTGTGGTCATTGGTTTTCTATTAAGAGATGTACACCACCTTTACCGTTTTACCTGTTATGCAAAATGAGTACTGGCGATGGTTACGGCCTTCGCTAGGGCTAAGGAAGAAAGGGCGAGTTCTGCGTAACAGCTAGTAGGCTTTATACCAGGACTGCTGAAATACGGACCCAGTTCGTTAAAGGCGCTGGCTGTTATGGAGCCGGCCATCTTATCCTGGCGAATACAAAAGCGACTCAACGTACACAAATGCTGCTGCAATACGATCCAGATATAAATCTAAAAACCTTGAATCTAAATTCTAAACCAAATAGTTACCAAAAACTGACCACTTTCTGTTTGGGCCTTGTCCATTTTCTGCTAGAAATTTTGCTAGCGTCTGAATACATCGTGGCCACTCAGCCGTTTAGTGACACTTGTCATGCGCTTAAGACATTAAATTTTATATTACTTACTTACTAACATTGTATTTACCCGTTCGTCCTCGTCGAGTTGGGTTCGTCCGGTGCGTGCGGCCGTGGACAGATCGGAGCAGGATAAATGCTGACAGTTATTCCCATTATCCGTCTCCTTGTTTTTCCCCGAACCACCAACCACAGAACGACATGATTTACACAGAGCGCGCTCGCAGTCGCGACAGTAACTAACCACCGGCTCCACAGGATGAACAGAGCAGAACGATGAAGACGAAGACGACCTTGACTCTCGTGACCCGCTTGACCTTAACACGATATAATCAAAGTGAACATTATTATTATACCCTAAAACGATCGAAAAAGTCGATTTGGGTGGGTACGATTCCACCATTCGATCTCCGAAATTACTGGACCAAAGTTCATCGGACTTTTTTCGCCAAACGCGGGAGAATCGCAGTAGGCCATGTATTTGTCCCATTTTGAAATATCTTTATCCTTTCTGGAGATATTTGCCGTCAAAATTTGAAGTCGCCCGAAATCGCGCCAAATTTTGCATGTTTTAGCCCCTAAATTTTTAAGGGTGAGCCCCTCGAATTTTTGAGCAAAAATTCTTTAATCGAACACACTTTTCGTCGTGATGCAAAATTTCGCGGCGATCGGCCGACGGAGCTCGGAGATTTCGCAACGGGAAAATAATAGGCTTAAATGCCAGCAAAACATAAGTCGGCTCCGAAAGCTATCGCTTCCGGGCGGACTGATTACAAACAACAGAGGAAGACAAACGAAGGGCATGTTTCAGTAAATAAGCCGAGAAACTTTGAACCTTCGTTTTTCGCGGATGTTGAAAAAATAGTCAACTGGCGAGGAGACGATATGTCCTCTCTCTGAAAAAGTATAAGCGCCCCACTAAACCCCTGAGTCTAAGATGCGAACCGAGTGACCTCGACATTTCGTCGTACAATGCTATCATCTGATGACCACGTGACAGTCGCTGTTTGCGGTGTGCATGGGCGCAGTCGCTGCACATCCGGTCGCCGTCGCAGTCCACGCATGCGTACTCAGACTTTCGCCGTTCGACCGCAGTGATGACGTCATCAGCCTCAACGCCGGATGTAGAATTGTCTGAGCACACGCTGCAGTATGGCGTCACGTGACCCTCTGGTGGCAGCTGCGCATCGTTAAAATATCAAATTAATTATGTGTAGAAGAATACGATAATTAGTCGCAAGAAATGTGATAGATTGTGATCAATCTGACTCATGCTCTTCGCGTTATCCGTCGACCTGCCCTTAACTCGTATCATACTTTAAGTGTATTCGACGATAAGTTGAGGTGATATCGCCAATGGAAATTTTTCAATATGCGAGGTCGACTGTCAGTCGATCGTCAAAAATACACGTTATCCATAAAACGTTTACAAAACACGAACAGAAAGGGTAAAACGACTAAACAATTTTAGTGAAGCGTACAAAACTGTGTTTTCTTGGTTGCCATCTTTCCGTATAACGTCCGTCCCTAAAATGTGTATTAGACCCAAAAAATATTGGTGCAGTTTTTGTTTGCTTTCAAAGTTTTGCTGGAACAAATAGTTTGTATCAGTCTCGTCGATGATATTCCGTGTGTCACCTTGTTTTATGAACAGTTGTTAGAGCCTAAAATTACACGAAATGTTAGGAAATAAATAAAATTTCCGTCTCTACTTTTTTGCCAGACGGCAGCCGAAGGCACATAAATTTTAAAGGCCCTATAAGGACCAGAAATTACTCGTATTGAAATTATGATTAACCTGGCTCGAACTGTGGTCGCAGTCGCCGCCACTGGACAGCATGCGACGGCGTTCAGCCAGACGAGCATAAAACACGTTCATCGGAAGTCGGGCCAGTCCGCCGACCGGAAGCGGAAATACTTGATGACAACGTGGACACGTGACCGTCGGTTTCAGCGATCCGGCTTCCTGCGACTGTGTCAAAGCAATATCATATGTCACCGTCATATCATCATGATTTAAATTAATTCGCTAAAGCAAGTAGATAACAACTTCACAATGAACAAGTAATACAGCGAGAAAAACTAAACTGAAAGTGCACTTGCATTATTGTCTTAACTAACCGTGCCAGTATCTCCAAGTATGTAAAATTTATTGTTTCCCGTCGCTATAAGAAGACCTTGGTCCCATAAAAACGTCAGTAGACCTCCAGGTGTACGTGTATATCAACAATCGAAGAAAAAACAAGCGACGATACCGGCCCAGTTGCGACATCATAATTATGCGGCCGTCCGCCTAGCTATATGAACATGTGACACTTGTTTACTATTTCTACTTAAAGTCCACTTCTCCGTTGCCTATTGTCCGAGGCGTTCACAGTAACCTATAAGTCTTGCGTTCCTCGTATTTACGCGATATACGCGTCATTTTTAGTGGTTTTGAAGACTGGAAAACTTAATCTTTTATCTCTGAGGCTGAAAATTGGCACGCCGGTTATATCTGCCGAGAAAAATGTTTACACCAACTTTGTTTTTTTCCTACGCCATTTGTATTCTACTTAAAAGCTTCCTTCCCAGGGGACGGACAAAAGAGCAATGTATAGCCTGTAATGCGGCCTACTAGGACGGCGGCATAGAACACAGCTATTATAATAACTTAAGTTTAGAAAAGACGAGAGCTCAAAGCACTGTGGTCAGAGATAGACGAGAGGAGACGGGCCTACATTGAAGCGCTGCAGACAAGGCAGACAGAACGTATGTAGACAGGACAACATCCTGGGGGGTTCCGTGTACATCTCTCCACACTGTCCACATCTCGTCAACTTGTCATCATCATCATCATCATCATCATCATTGCCACAAACTGCTCGGCCTTCAGTCGTCTGCGCCTTGCCGTCATTAATTACCACAGACACCAGTGTTTCGCTTCGTCCAGTATCGGATTCCACAACACTCGCGACCTTTAAAATCCAAAGTCAAAACAACGACTAGTTACAGACAGCGACGGACGGCTTATCAGGTAAATCAAATTAAAATGTACTTAAACCATACAAAAGCCAGTATAATGTTCATAATAACAAAATGCGTAGTCTAATTACTCGTAATAGCAACAGCAAAAGTATCCAAAACGTGTACATGAAATCGTATAAAGCGGATAGGCCCCATTAATCCATTAATTTTTTACGTCATGTACGTCAAGCTTTTGCAAATATTGACATCGCTATAGTGAGAGTGCAAACACTACTTGCCAATTAAAAAAACCCATATTCACCACAAAATAACAGTAAAAAATTAAACACTAATTAAACGTTAAATAATTAGAATTTGCAGAATACGATAGTACAGGTAGGCATATATTGGCCTATTTACTGTCGCGCGGATTATGGGGAATAAAAGCAAAAATAACAGTGCAGTAAAATAAACCACGCACATTCTTGATTCCGATGTCATCAGAGGCCAACAGTTCGTTGTGGCATGTGACGTCATCGCTCTTTAGTTCATCAATGTTATTAGTCTCTTCAAACACATCATCCGTGTTCTGTTCAGTTGTCACAGCTTCATGCTGTCTCGTCGTCGCCATTCTTGTCTCTACAGAATGCGTGCATCACGGCATGTTAAACTACGCCGTCTGTGCCAAAAAATGTAAACCAGTTAGCCTAAAACTATTTCCGTAGCCTAAATCAACACGATACTAAAATACCTCAAGTACGATTTCTACGCGCGACAGCATATGCTGTGGCGCATATATGGCATGATGTTTCTGTCGTCTGTCGTTTGTCGCAGAATGTGTTGTGGTTAAACGGTACGTCGTAAGGAATCGGCGATGGTACCGTTAAATAGGGCGATAATAAGTTCCTGTCGATTGTTAATAGTAACCACGTTTCCATGTGCAGCGGTTTGGCCGCAGTTTTTAATGTAAAGTTTTAAGCTATAATTCGCCGTATCTCAGAAACGATGGCAGATAAAAGCCAAGGTTACTATTTACCATTACATGTAATAGGAAGTTGTCTAAGCCCTTTCAGATGAGACGAAAATCATCGACCTTGAATGATCTTGAAGGCTACTATAGGCTGTTCGTGCTGCATTGGTTAATGTTATTGACAAGCAGGACTGTCTAAGATCAAGACAGTGACAATCTGTAACGTTTTAAAACACGTCGTTGATCGATAATTGCAACACAACTCAATACATTATCAATCAATCAATCAATCATTTATTTCACTCAGGCCGAGGCCCATAGAAACAGACAAAGCAGCACAGACAGACAGAAAACATAAAAAAAGAACCAAACTAAACCAAAGTAAACTAAGAAGCTGTACAATATAAGAGCACAATTAAAAAACACAGCTGTAGCTGACAAATACGTGACACCAGTATATTGGGACATTTGCACCAAGTACGCCGGAAAATAATATGACTGTTGTGTAGAAGAGTATCAAAACTTGGTAATCCAAGTTCCAGTAAAATCTGAGATACACTGTCACTTCTCTTAAAACCAAAAAACATCTTTATACATTTATGATAGCACAGCTTAAGTTTAGACAAGCACCCAACAGCATAATTAGACCACAAACAAGCATCATACAAACACACACAGTACGATCTGAATAAAACCAGCTCAACTTTATTCTTCTATTACATCTTTATTGTATTTTTTTATTTTACTGCGCATGTGCGATCGCTAAGGCCAAGACTGTTCGATAGGTCAGACCGCCAGAGCTCACCTGGTGAAGAGAAACTTATCAGTGATGCCCAATATGTAGGCCCACACAAACGCTGTTTACTTGTCGACAGTCGCTGCTCCAAGCTACTGTGTGTTGTGCGTGTGCATGTTCTGTCGAAATGCTTTCAGCCAGTGCAGGCAATTATATGACACGGCGGCGACACATATCTAGCATCGAGCAGGCATGTGAATGCATACCTTTCGGTGTCCTTTTAGGCTTTTAGTCAAGACAAAATTCTGTTCAAACGAACATGCAGTATTCTACAGTTCGTAGAAGTGAAATTTTCGGTGGTATACAATGGCTACCCCTGTCTGCTAGAAGATAAAAAACTCTATTTTTATTATCACCGTATATAGGCCTAACACTCCACTCCACCTTTTCTTCTAAAATTTAGCCTACTACACTTTTTCTCAACTTTGTTCAACAACAATCATTCATTCATTCATTTATTTTCTTTCTTTATTATGACATCTGTCAAAACGCAAATGAAATTACCGTAATAGATCAATAAGCCCAGGATACGACGAAATCTAAGATAACCAATAGTCACTGATGAACCGGTAGGCCTAGTATCTATAACAGTAGCTAACAGTACAATAACAATTACTATAAGCTTGTGTAATACCCCGTTTATACGATCAAGCAAACATCGAGCAGTCATCGAGCAAACATCCAGCAAATGCGATCAAAATACACGTGCACGACGTGTGCTCTAATTGCTTGATGTTTGCTTGATGACTGCTTGATCGTGTAAACGGGGTATAACGGTTAAAACGTTAGACTTGCGATTATGTTATTGTGACAATAGGCCTAAATATACAGGTATGTACATTTAAATTAGCTACGATGTTAACCACTTTTATTAGTTTTCGCCAGGTGGCTGACTATAGCTGTCTAAAATCGCATTGCCTTCGGAACCCACTCAATAGCGTCTCATTCTAAATAGTGTGAAATTGACAATAGCGAGCATAATTTATCAATGGACCCAGGGGGTACTATAGTACAGAGCGCATTGGCTGTGTTAACTCTTTTTATAATTCACTCAAGCGTGAAATCCTGTATATAGCGCAATAAAATGACGCTGCATATAGGTCGATAGATGTTTCTATTAACACGATTGAGGCATGCAGTCAGGTGGCGGAGCGCAGTAGTCCAGTGTAATGTACGTCAGTAGGCCTAACGTCGTTGAAAGACGTGCTTGAAACTCGCGCAACGCTTGAACAGAACTGCGTCACGCTTGCAACGACGAATTTCTCCGCGAATGTAGCAAAAATAATGTTGTAAGTACGCGCTATAGTCGAGTTGCCGATCAAATCGCAGCATACTCGCAAATCACAATAAGTCTAGGCCTATTTATTAGAAAAATTAGCTTTAATTATGCAGAAAATTTGTTACTAAAATGTCATGTTTGCGACATGTCCCGAACTTTCGATAAATAGATAGTAAGTTTGATTAATTCATCCTGTTCTGTCAGCCTGTTGCGAAACTATTTTCCAGTGAAACAAATGGATCAATCAAGCTTAACATTTTTACAAATAAATGTAAAAATTATGACGTAGATTTATTACAATAAAAGTTATAGTTAAACGCAGAAAAAAATTGCAATTTATACAAAAATTATTTTAGCCTTTCAGTAAATGCATTGTATTATTTATTGCTTTTGTCAGGCCCTATGCAGCTTTGTTGCTTTTAGCGGTTGGAATCACCACCAGGCCTATATAGTCTTTATCTTGGTTTCTGTCTTGATTTTAATCTTGAAGAGCCTCGTACTTGAATTGTGTAGCATTAGTGCTAAGTTTTTGTTTTAAGATTTTCGGTTTGCTCACGTCGCTGAAAGCAACACGAAACAGTTTGTGATTTATAATCACTTTCAGTTCTGTTTCTTTCGCCTTAAGATGCCACGCATCGGTGGCTGATGTTAACTAACCTAACCTGTTACCTGAGGCAGTTAGTTTGACAAAATTGGCTACACTCGTTCATATTAAGACTACAGCTGTAGCTGCTGGCGTGTAGACCTAACAAGTAATTTGAGCAAAGCTCACGTGACGCGCGATAGCAGCGTCTGTGCAGTTATTTACAGGGTCACGTCACTTTAAGCCACCCGGTCGCAGATATGTCAGGCTATTGAAGTGAAAACCGTACACAATGGCTAAACTGTTCAACGCCGCACACAGTACAACTATTCGGTAGGCCACTGGAGTTGTCTGAATATATCTGACAGTCACGCTATTATACCTAGCTAGGGCCTATACATAGCGTCTCTATGCTAGAAAGTAAATGTATTGGCAAAACTAGGCCTAAAGGCCAAAAGTTAAAACGTTATGTCTATAACCCTTTATGGTAACCACTCTAAAAGCACAACACGCCATCTATCACTCGAGATCACGCCACCCGACACGTACGGTGAACGTACCTGGTCTTTTTTTTATCTCAGCGACGCCAACCGGCACTCGATTTACCTACCCCCGAGGGATCGAAAGCTGAGCTGACCTGGCTACTTGCTACAACGCTGCTAACAAGACTAAGACTTGTATCCAGAAACGCCGCATAGCCTACAATGTCAACATGAAATTTGAGCTAATGCTCACGAGACGCGCAAAAGCCTATAGCAGTTCCGGTTCTGTAGTTAAGCTGAAAATTGGGGTGTTCACGCTAAGTTAATATACAAATACCAATTTTTCTATCTGAATCGCATAACGATAGTTCCGTGGCGCCACCTTGTGAATGATATAGACTTACGTCGCAGCCCAAAATTGCCAAAAAATCCATAAAACCCCCTATTTTGGCGTTCAAGGTCATTGAAGATCATTGAATTAGCCGTCAATCGAGAGCCAGTGGACGACTTCCTATTAGTGTTTGATAGTAACCTAGGCCCTATCTCGCACCGTTACTGAGATACAGCGACTTATTGTCCAAAAATCGCAAATTTTGCCCACCCCTCTCCCATTTAGCGCCCTCGTTTGAGGTGACGCCTTTGAATTTATGGAAAAGCTTTAGGTTCCTGAAACTAGAGTTTTTCGTGCGTAAAAATGACAGTTAATTGGCACGAGTTATAATGATACCCTGACATATTCGGTGGCCATCCATTATGCTCTTTAGCGAACACTAGCGGTGCACCTGCAGACATACCACCTCACCGATCAGCCACATTAGATTTTCTCTCCGTTGCCCGTCAGCTTCTACTCATTTCTTTCCGCTGAGGATAAGAAGCTAAGTTGGCCACACTAACAATAACTATCAGATTTTACAGAAATAAAACAAGCGTGTAAAAGCGATCTTGCCATATAATAAAACACCGATAGTAAACTATTATAAATCTAAAGAAAGTTAAGTCAATGTTATGATTGTCGACGCTTTCTAAAACATCTCCAAAAGTATTTAGGGTTATAAAAGCATGTAAAATAAAATGGAAAAATAATGCGAAATCAAGGCCATGGCTCAAACTCCATTCGCTACGATTTCTTGTGGATCTGCTGTACAACATGCTGTACAACAAGCTTACGACAAATCACAAGAAATCGTAGTGGAGTGTCACTAATCTGTACTTGGTAAAACGGCGCTGGGAGAAAACAGCAATTGACTAAAACTTAACTAAATTCAATGATTTTGCGACTGTCAAAACTTTAAAATAAGTTTCTCAGAGATGCAGCGAAAGATTTCTGTCAGACACTGTGTAGATATGAACAATTTCTCGTTTTGCTGTGTGTGACAAGTGGTCGTCGTAAGTTGAAGTAAGTCAAGCTCAAGCGCGTACATTTACAGTTCGCCAGCACCCGTGTGTTAATGAGACACAAATGTAGCCAATAAAGATTAAGGGAAAAAAACTAAAAACATTAAAAACTCGTTTTCGTAAAAATAAATTGAAAAAAAAATTGCAAACGCTTAACAAAAAACATGACCTTATTTTATGCTACTTGACATATTAACAAAATGCATTGCTTTAGAGTACTGTAAAACTTTTTTACATAATTTTTTGCCATTGAAAAGATTCCGCATAATTCTCTGACAGCAAAAATAAGCAGATCTGTATGTCCTATCAAAATTAGCTATTACGGTATTTGCTTTATCAGAATATCAGTAACAGTTTAAGTTTTGTAATTTTGACAACGTTTATAAAACATAAACAAGGCCGAAAATATATGTCGTGATTTCAAAACCGTTTAAACGCGTTTTTGTGAAAATGTAACAAAATCGATGCACGTTCATCACATCGACGTTGCAGAATAGCCACTCGCATATGTAAAGAGAGCAGTGCAGTGCATGATGCGGTTTCAGTTTCAGAGGCAGCCGCACTCGTCGGCCGTCATCTCAGCCATCTCGGTGAGCACCCACTGCCCGTCATCGTTGTTGTAGAGGATGTTGATGGGCGACAGTCGCAGCGATACGCAGCAGGCCGCCGGCGACCGTGGTCCGTCCTCCGTGCTGCCGTTAGAGGCCGCCAGGTATAGCGCTTTCACGAAAGCGTGATTGGACATGATGGTCGAGTTGTCGGCAATGGTTCCAGGTGGACTGACGGTGCAGGCGCCGTCGCAGTAGTTGGCGTAGTAGCCGGTCGGGTAGCGCACCCACTGCGTCCAACCAAGCCGGGCGAAGTCCAAATACCAACGATGAACGCGGCACGATGACTCCGACGACGACATATCTACTACTGTTGCTGCTGCTGCTGCTGCTGACGATGATGGCGATGATGATGATGACGACGATGACAGTAACGATGGTAACAAATCGCGGCGATGTCGACGCCGTTGCTTGGATACGTTTGTTTCCATGACGACAAAATCCGGACGCTGCAACTCGGCACAGTTGCATGGCGTGGCTGCAGAGGGTCCGTCGTAGAACACCAGCAGCTCGCTGGTGACGTCAGTTCCGTTGAAGCCAGGCCTCCAAGTGTGCCAGCTGATTGTCACCTGACTGCAATAATACAATACAATACAATCATACTGTCAAACTGTCAGTTTAATCTAGCACAATAATAGCATAATATCACACACATCATCATAATCATTATTATTATCGTCAACCACACCATCACCACCGAACGCGTGGATTAAGTTTACTGACTTAAGTCAACAAAGGCAAAGAAAGTTATTGCAGCTTATGACCAGAAGCTGTCTTAGATCTCGGACTTCCGCCGATAATGGTGCTGCAACCTGGCGAACACGACGGAAATTCGCACCAAAGTGTCACGAACATGTCATTTTACGAACTACGCTATTAATATCACAAACTAACGAAAATGCGCTGGCATGTTTTTCACTCATGATGTAAAAGTCACGTGACTGAATGCTTAAAACTGTTAATTACGCATACTGTACAGTTGTCGGGGCGTCATTCAGTCACTTGCAAAGCAAAGCGTCTGCCTGAACACTACCAATCAGCTCAGATCCTAAAATCGCAGTGACCACTGATCAATAATCAATTAATGGCACCGCAGTTTACAGCAGATCACTAATTTAGCCTATTTATGTGACTTGAGCTGATCTTCAATAATCTGCGGTGTTTATGCAGACCGCTTGCAAATCGATTGATTAAATCATTTCGAAAATAGGCTGAAATCGGCATTTCTTTAACTTTGGGATAATCTTAACTTGCCGCCTGCAGCCTGCAAGCGATCTGGCTCCTATTTTTTCAGCAGACTCTAAAACGTATCTGTTTACTGCCGCGTTTGATGACAAGTCGTAAACTGTGTCTATATATTTTGTAATTAAAGGTGCGTACAGAGCGACAAAAATGACATAAGGTGAAATGAAATGAAATGTAATGAAAGCCGGAGCGCACGGCTTTTATGTCATTTTATTTCACTTTTGTCACTGTGTTCGCGCCTTAAGATTCTGCGTCGTTCTATAAATGTGTCTTTAACTATCTAACCTGCTTTCGATGTGTTTGCTGGCAGCAAGTCCTCGACGCATTTTGTCGAAGAGCGTTGTCAGGTTGTATCGCTCGTAACGGTTGTTTGGACAGTTACTGCACGTCAGTGCCGGTAGTGTATCTGACCATTCGTTGACGACGCCGTCACCGCTCTGAGTCTTTAGTGTGATTGTTCCTCGTGCTGCTGCTGCTGATGATGATAATGATGATGACGATAATGATGACGTGCAGCTTGCTACCACGAACTCGACGTTGTTGAACGTCTGACGCTGTTGTTGTCCCGTCACCAGCAACTTACCGACGTCGTAGCTAGACCGGTAGCCGTGCCTCGTCGCTTCTTCTGTTGACGGAGAACAATACAACGTCAAAACTATTATAGTAGCATTATGAGTAGCAGTTTAAAGCAATGCAAAGTTCTCCGTCGAGGACAAACCGCGCGATGTTTCGCGTCATTCGAAGAGTTTTTCAAGTTGAGAAGTTTAAACAGGGAGAAGGCAATAATGTTTCCATCACTTTGATCTGTTTGTTTGTTTATTTGTCCAGAAGACTTACACAAAAGTCACTGACCGATTCTGGTTGCATTTTTTGTAGGCGTGGGGCTATTAGAGACCACGATTCAAATTCAGTAAAAAGACAGACAAATCGACAGACCTGAGTAAAACATAACAAATTAATAGCCTAAACATGGGCTCACCGAATGAAGGGCTAATAGCCAGAGCGGAAAACGGTGATTGGTCGAGAGACGATGACGTCATCTGCATGCGACTGCGGACAGTCATTAGTTGTTTGAGAAAGTCGGGAACTTGACGCAGCTGCAGCTGTCTGTCAGCCGGTGGTCTTGGTACCTTGTCTAGGCCCAGACGCTCGAGAAACTGACGCTGTAGTTGACTCTGAATATCTGCTTCCATCTCCACCTTAACACCGTGCACAGATAACTGCTAGAAAATATATAGGCCTGAACGTCAATAAACATACTTTTTGTGAAAGAGGAGAAAAAGGTTTACAATACCTTATATCCATATCTACGCAATCTAATGTTTCATAATCATTTGAGCAAACATGTTTTATGCCGACATGTATGCGGCTGTCCGCCTGTAATTATATAGAGTACGTGTCTACTGCACTGCGTCTAGTGTGCAGTGGGCACTGAAGCCGACTAACGCGCGTGAGCCGGCCAGCCGCCAGTCGTAACTAAACATGTACGCAAGATAATCCGTTATTTTTGCAGAGTTTTTAAGGTTCTGTGACTTTTGGAATTTGAGCGGAATAGTGGCACACTGACCAATCCTGCTCTAATCAACGTTTGCGCCATTTTTGGTTTGTCTGCGGTATTTTTGTTTTTGAGTTAGGAACGCATTCGAGACAGACGGGCAGATAGATAATTTTTATCGAGACAAAAGTATTAAGTCCAAGTCGCGACATTTAGACCCGATCAACTGCAAGCCGTGCACTTACGTCATGGCGTTTTCTTTCCGGTATGGAGGCACTTCCGGTGAAAACGTCACGTGACGTAATCACGCTGATTAACACAATAACCGACTTCGTTATTATAAACATTGTTCCAGTCACGTTTGATAGCGATACGAGAAACAACATAAACTATTATGCCGGAAAAAGAATGTTTTAAAGTTTAAGTATCGTCCCCCTGGACTAATATCAGCACACTGTGTGTTATTTTCGCCAGTGTTTTATCTCGTCACTAAACCATTGAGAACGAAATATAGACTAAGAAAAACAATGCGAGACCCGTAGGCCCGCCGAGAAACAAAAGCTGAAGAGGAATACTTAATGAGTGGACAGTGAACCCCCACCCAATCAGCTGTGCACATTTTGGGCAGTTCGGCCAAATCGGTAACCATTGGGCAAGTAGGCCTAATACGACAAATAACATCAAATAAAGAACGCTTTAGACTATGTTAGTGATTACCAACCAAAGTCAGCTTGTAAGGACGTCATATGCATAGCCCCATCTAAGGTTACCCAAATAATTTTGGCTGTTTTAGAGGATCTTGGTGATATTTGTTGTACATGCCGAGGTATAGCCCATTTTGTCTTAAATTTTGTTGCCATGGCAAGAAGGGTCGGTCGGGCATTTGATGGCCCATTTCCGAAAACTCCCCCACAGATGCAACAATCTCGCAGATATCTCCCAAGTTATAGCCAATTCTGTCCCGACTCTCGTTGCTATGACAACGACGGTCTGTCAGGGGAAAATGCTAAAGGGATTTTTTTACTATTTTCGCACTTGGGATAATCTCTCCTAATTCTATAAATTAATTAATGTTAAATTACAAAAAAAATTGTTTATCGGCGGTCTTTAGAGGCAAACAGCATTTTGGGGAAATTATCGTGTGGCCCAAAATCACATTGCATCCACATAACGATCATGCGGCGCAGCAGTGGAGGCTACGTTACCGCGACATCAAACCACTGATCATGACATTGCAAACAAGACTTATTTGACGACTACAACTACTAATTCGCTTTGCACAAGTGCAAATACAACTATAATTTGCAATACAAAAATTGGACCCATGGCATGCAGGGACAAAAATTTATTTTAAGGTAGCTCGCTTTCTACGGATACCGGTATATCTCATTCTGCTTAAACTTTCTCCAAAAGTATCGACAAAGATGTGAAGTCTTGATGTCTCAGATAAACATGTTTGATTTGATTTGATTTGATTTGAAAAAGCATCAGCCACCAGCAGAATTAAATATCAAAACAAAACTCCCAAAAGCATACAAGTTACTGAGCCATAGAACCCGAAGAACAGCATCCTGAGTCCGAAGTTCGGGCAACTGCTCGTGCGGGCGAATGTTCGTGCGAGTGGATGTCGGTACGGGCGAATGTCCGTTCCCTGCTGGAAAGATACTGTAGAACTAACGGGTGTACAGAAACTGCATTCGCAGCATGTAGGCCAGTGTCCAATTCAGCAGCAAGATGGCTTTCTGTCTTTCGCCTACCTACAACACTAGCCAGATGCACGCTAAAACGTACGTTCACAATATAGTAATTAATCGCATGATTGGGTCTAACGCTACGTGAAGTTACTCACTGGAAATCTCTAGCTTTAACTGACTGATAGATTGATTGGCATAGGCCTAAAGGGTCACCCAGTCGGTCAACGCCTGCAAGAATGTGACGAAGTCCACTAGAAACGTGTCAGAAAGCGTGAGTGCATCGAACTGACTGGCGTGAACAGACTTCAGCGTTCGTAGTAATCCGGCCATTCATCACGTTATTTACGCTGGCCGCTTTCTGCTGCTCCGCCGAAAATAACACATCAATTAACAAGACACAAGAAATCTGAGTTAATGCTCATGGGACGCGCAAGAGCCCAACCAGTTCCTGTTTGCAGGTTGTCTTGGTTTATCTTTATCCATTTCGTCGCAATTCACTTTTGAAGTGTGTGCTGCAGCCTAAAATTGCGAAAAATTCACCGAAGACCCTTATTTTGAGGGTTTAAAGTCTTTCAAGGTCATCGATGTTAATAAATCCAAAAAGCTCGTTACCAGTGTTTGTTATGATATTTGTGCTTATCAGCAACCATTTTTACGCTAGACGAGCCAATAGCGGTAGAATAACGTTTCAAGGGGGTTGTAGCCTTCGTTTGAGGGGAACCCCCTGACCCAGCGGCATCAAATTTCGTCGCGAAATACTAGATACTCTAGGCTATCATAGGGCCTACATGGTGGAAACTGGAAACCCCGAGTCTCTATCTTACTAGGGCTTGAATTGGTACCAGTGTAATGTATAATAATGACCCCCATATAATAATAAATCCCCAGTCATTATTATATGTACAATTTACACTTCCCTAGTCAAAATTTTTACTATTAAGCTATAAACATATACTTCATAAGTAGCAACAACGATTTTCAAAGAAAAAAACTGTTATTAGTCACCGTAATATCAAATAAAAAGTTAATATTATACTAGGGGGAGTGTAAACTATACATATAATAATGACTGGGGAAGTTATTTTTAGAGGGTATCATTATTATACATTATACCCGGTTTAGCCGGACAGACAAACGGACAACGGTCAGGACAGAGTTACCAGTCATGGGAATGAGGAATGAGAAATCAGTGCGTGTAAGACAACAATAGTGGGCCGATAGCATAAGACTTTCGAGCAGTTCCCACGAACTATCGTATGTCTGCTGACGCCAGAGTTGACTTGAAATGTCAATCACGCATAGCCGCAGAGCGTGGCTTCCCAGTGCCGCATTTTAGGCCTGCTAGGTCTATACTTTGTCACAAAAACCAAGTTTTGAAACCGAATGAAAAACTTCGTCCAAGATGTCACAGTTGAGGCATTCGTTTAAATTGAGCTGATTACTTATTATTGGCTAATGTGATCCTTAGGCCTAGGGGCCTATTTTTTTCTCGAAAACTCGTGGACAAGCTGAAAACGCATAGAAATAAGGCTACTCGTATTTTACACGAAAATCAAATGAAAACAATCAGAAACGATCAGAGGCCTACTGGAATATAAAAAATCACGAAACACAATAGATGCAACACAGCGAGATTACGAGAACACTTGTTGGCCAATGACAGTTATAAAAAAAATATCCCGTCATGTAGCTAAAAGAATATCACGTCGTCATTTTCATCAGTAGGCTAGCCAAAAAGCATAATTAAAAGCAAGGTGCGCACCATGGAGAAAAAGTAAAACTAGACAATAGCACATGCTACAGTAGTGTGACAATAGGGTGGCCCAGACGTTGCATTGCTAGTGTTTTACTGCACTTTGAATAATGTCGAAATAGCAATATGTAATTTTCTCTCAGATGTCACGGAGCAGTAACGTAAACACGTCGTGTACGCTGTATACTGGAGTTCCTCGACCTCTTGGCCTATGATGTGCTGCTGCTCTAGCATAGGTTCACGCAGCGCCATGCCATAACAGCGCTACGGCACAGAAGTTAAGCCACAGAAGGCACAGCGTCTGTATATGCCAAACCACTGTCTGGAGTGGGATAAGACTAAAAGTTATACACCCCAGTCAGTAGCTTAACCGACACTTATTCCGCGGTCGTCGACGGTCGGTCGTCAAGTGCACTATCGTTCGTTTGCTCGCACTTATGGCGTTATATATGTAAAAAAACAACTTACCAGTTTACAACTGTGTGTAAAAACGATGTGATGATATCAGTCTTCTAAAACAGTAAAAATCATTTGGGTAACCTTAAATAAGGCTATGCATATGGCGTCCTTACAAGTTGACTTTAGTTTTACGACTTACTTACTTACTTAATTCACTGCAAACTTATTATGGATTTCAACTTTTACCGGCACTGTGAAACCATGACACTAGCCTGGCATTCACGAACCGGGTCAGCGAAGCGTGGAAAGTGCGAGCCTACAGTATATGGCTCGTCAACACTGCTAGGCACTGTAGGCCATTGGAAGCGTATCTTTATACTGTTGTTCTGTAAAACGCTGTCTCCACTACTTCGATCTTTTGCCGACTAGCTGGAGAACAAGTCGTACAACAAACTGTTTAACGTTTTGATATTTCGAGATATGAATCTATCGCAAGCCTTCGATTTTTGCGGATTTGTGTTAAGTTGTACAATAAATTGAAGCAAGTGGGGTTTGGACTTAAGCTCCTACCGCAGTATGTGCAAAAGTCGAACTACCTATTCATTGAATTGCCAACAACAAGGAAGCTAATGACTTTACTTGTGTACAGACGATTGTGACGTATATGACGAAAACTTCGCAGTCTATTTTATACAGCTATAAAATTTACCATAATTCGTAAAAACTATTAATACTGGATACAGCATTGTTTAACTGATAACACTTTCGTGAGGAACGCCTGCGTCGAAGTCGTTTGTGCTGGAATTAGGCCTATATACACGCCAAAATATCTACTGGTCAGTTTATCGTTCGACAGTTTATACGTTCTTCTATTTGACAGAGAAACATTCTTTTAGGTTTCTGGCTCCAATACTTAGGCCTATTAGAACGATCTGCCACACTGGTAACTTCGGATCTGCGTTGCCTGTAGGCCCGCTATTAAAACTCAAACTCCACTTACTTCTAGTTGTTGTGAATTTGCTGTATAACATACTATACGACAGGTTCACGACAGATCCGAAGCCTACATCAACAATTGACAACATCTTCACAATTCATAAGCAGCAGATGTTGAATAGCTTGTTGTACCACTTGTTGCAAAAATGTCTAGAACAAATCGAAGTATAGTGAAGTTTGGGCTTAAGGCATCTTCTTGGAACATGTTCTGGTGCCGTTCCTGGCATGAGACTATACACATATTAAAATCTAACCTTTACTCATCACGACACTTTTATTTGCCGGGGACTTGTTAGATAACAAGTTGGACAACAAGCTGTAAAACTTTGTTGACCTATATCAAGATGTTGTGACTTTGTTGTAGGCTTTTGGTTTGGGATCGATTTATTGTACAAATTGATGTGTAACTTTGATTTGTTGTACATTTGTTGTAAAAAAAATCTATAACAAATTAAAATAAGTAGAATTTTGGAATTTTGCCATTAGTGACAATAGTCTTGTTCTTGGTCTTGAAAAAAAGGTTTCTTTACATCACGGACAAAAAAGTGCACACCGCTGTTTTCTTTAGGCTACAGTCTGTGGTCTGGACATCTGGCTGGCGGATAGTCCTATAGATCCTGGTTCGAACGCTGACTGGAAGTGGACACCGGTAGGATGGCTTATCTAAACCAGGACGTGACGTCATCAGGTGGTGGAGCAGTTGAGCAGACTCAGCCGGAGAAGCGGAAAGCGCAGAAGCTAATCTCGCTGGCGATGACAAATTTCCTCGAGCCGACCGTCCACCGTCTGTACAAGGTCAAAGCTCCGCTCAGAAGTGCCTCCTCCGTGCTGTTTTGCAGCCCCTTCTCCACGAAGAGTTCCTACAGTACGGCGGGGGATCTGCAGCGCAGCGGAGGACTGCTGGTGGCGGATCTGAGTGCGGGGAAGATTGTCCAGTTCTCGGCGTCAGACGGTCGGTACTACTGCGACCTGGTGTCGGACGTCGATCCACACGACATGTGCATGTGCGGTGCCAATCGTCTGGCAATGGTCGACAGCAACGAGTGGGGCAGCTGCGTCAAGGTTAGATCAATCAATCGTCAACGATTACGTGATATGTTACTCATTCATTTGTTTCAAGAATACAATATCATGCACTCTAAACTGCATGTACATGTAAAAAAGTACTAAAACATTGTGTTCTGGAGGCCAGAAAAAAAACTTACAATTGGAGATTTTAACCTTCGAAGTAGTGATTCGGTAGCGCACACAGAAAAAATATTGCAAATGGAAAAAGTGTTGTTACATATAAATAAAAAAAATCAAGAAGCAAGTTACGGAACATATGGGCTACCTATAGCTACCTACAATTTGTACAGGCTATATTACATCGTATTGTATCAATAAATTTGCTCGTGATGCGGATTCTGTAGCGTAGCTTAATCTATTGGAATTGTTGTTAATTTCTTTCATGCCTTTTTTCTGTCATATTTTGTTAAAAATATACAATTTGTTTACACATGCAGCTAGTCAGTGAACATTATACTTTTTCGACAGCATTCGGACCAAATTACATTTTATTATTGGTCTACTGTGATCTGTTGTACTTACTTGAGAAAGTAACCTAAATACTATGACAACGATGGTGATGCTGATGATGCTGATGAAGATGGTGTCTATGGAGACGGGTAACGTTCTGTCGACGTGGGGTCGACAACTCAAAACTTGGACTCCGAGAGCGATCGCTACCACCAGAGATCAAAGTCTTCTCGTTACTAACATTCATCCACAGGCAACCAGCCGCCTGACGCTGTTCACGCCTGACGGAAGGGAGGTAACCACTCTTGATTTTTTCTATTTCTAATAATCTTACTATAATGCGCGAGAAGTTTGTCTGTTTGTTTTTTGTCTGTCATACCCCTATGGCGCTTTTTGTGTTGCACGGTTACCCGGTTGCGGACCCCGACCGCGGCGTTTGAGTCCTGGGCCTTAGGTACGGGCGCCTCCACCTTGCCTCTACCTTCTCTCACGGGTAGCCTGAGGGGGGTTAAGTTGCCGGCCGGCTATCAGTATAATGCTTAGTGCAGCGTGTAGTGCTTCGTGACGCCATCTGGCGAACGACGGCCACTTAAAGGTCTTCTCGCCCGTAAGGGGGTACTTTGCTAGTAATACTAATAGTAGCAATACTGATAGTAATAATAAACTGTTGGCTATACTGTCAACGATCTTAAGCAGGTTTTCTTATTTTTGCCACTAGCTGAGTAAACCAAGTCTTTCAAAAGATCTCTTTGGGAAAACCTTTGAAAATTACAGGAAATCATGTGCTCTTCTCCGTGCCTATACCCAGTGTAAACGGCGTTTGCATCATTTTGTGAATTTGTGTCATCGACAGATCAGTCAGTTTGGTCGCGCGGACGGGCCAGGAGATGCCATCTTCCGGTCGCCGCTGGGCGTTGCCTGTGACGTCACTTACGGTAGAATGTTCACCGCTGACGCCGAGACCGGATGCGTCAAGGTCTACGACGCGCGCTGCCACTACGTCGCTGAGTTCGGCAACAGTAACAACAACAATAGCACTTCCACTTCCTCCGGAAGTCGTCGTGCTAACAGCTCGACCACCGCCATGTTGGATCGTCCTCTAGGCCTGTGCTGCGACGGTCTGGGTAACGTCGTTGTTTGCGATTCCGGAAACCAGCGAGTCGTCCTGTTCTCGTCCGACGGACGATATCTCTGCACTCTCGCTGACTTCAGAACCGCGAGTGGGAGACGATGGCGACTCAAGACGCCACAGAGCGGCGGCAGCAACCGTGGAAGGCTTGTTCCGGTCTGTGTCGGCTTAGCGTCGCCGGGAAATAGAATTGCGATTGGTTTGAACGACATTGCTGCCAGGTCGTCGCGTTGCTTCCGCAAACTCATTGTCTACAGTGTCACTCCGGAACTGTGAAATGAAAACATCCTTATTAAACCTATTTGTTGCATAGAACATAAATAAATACTAGCCTGTAACTAAATAAATAAAATCGACTAAACGTAAAATTGGTTAAAGTGCGTGGCAGAATGATCTTGCATAACGAGCTGGCCTCGTTTTGAGCAATTCGTACATAGCAGTGATACGACCACGCCGCAAACAGTTAGATGACCTGAAATATTGCCGACACGAACCGAACATTGGCAGTGCATGTAAGTAGCCTAAATCAGTAAATAAGCAAAACGTACATTGTTCTTTTGTATTCGCCAGGCGGTAGCACCTATTTCATCAGTAGTTTGAGATCTCTGATGTCATATATTTTCATTTTTTTCACAGGGGTGGGTCGAAACCAACCACCCTCAATTGCAATCAAGACTAGCCTTTATGAGCGGCCTGCGTTTCTGTAGAACTGCAGGCTGGAGCTGCAATAGGCTTACAGGTTGGATGTTGTGTGGGCGGCTTTATCCGCTGGTCTGGCACGTTTATAAATCGACGGCTTTTCATAATCCGCTCTGATAGGCCGCATTACGGCTTTTGCCCTCCGTTTGACTGTCCGTTCGCCTGTTTGGATGGGGCTCCCAACCCGAAAATTGAAAAAGGTTTAGAGAAACCGACATTAGGCCTCTCGTGAATGTTTCCCAGTGTGTCAATATTTAGTTTATAGGGTCAAACACAAGAGTTACCGTTAGGGCTGCACCCTCTAGGTAGACGGCCGCTTATTAAGTCGGCACTTGGCTGACATTTTTCTAGTTTAGACATACTGTCTAAGCCAGGTCTGGTATACCTAACTCAACTACTGAAAGTAAACGGAAACGGAACCGGAAACGCTTTGCAATCTATCGGAAATTTTAAAAACACTGGTTGACTATATGCCTTGTATGCGTCAATGTCGACAGTAGCCGTTACGTGACACCATATAAGCCTAAGAAGACGGACCAAACAGGAGGCGATGGACGGGCTATTTATTTGGCGCGACGGCTCTAGTCTTCAGTAGCAGCCATTGTTGCTGGGCGATTGTTGGAGGCTGGGGCGGACGGAGTTTTAGCGTCAGCGAGTGCGTTGTAAATCGTTAACCGGTCGTCGCTTGACCAGTCCGTCTCCGCAGACTGTCTTGCGTCCGTCTCCTCGCACGGTTCTATCACTTGACGGCACGCTATCCATCCCGACCACATTCACAACACACTGTACACACGGGCTTTAATGTGTTGTAGGTTTGTTGTACAAAGTGTTATACGACAAGTCTAAGGCATATCCAAGTAATAAAGTTTGCATCTTTGCCCTGTCCAGGAAATGCTGTTTTCAACTAAGCTCCGTTTTATAGACGTGCTTCTTGGTGTTTAGGGAATGAAAATTGAGGCGTAGAAACTGTGAGATTCATTAAGCTCCAGCCTCCCCTCCGAGTGAAAACGGGTGCGAGCCCCTGAAAAACGTACCGTACTTATGCTAGGTTCTTCCTGGCACTGTCAAAAGCAGCGCACATAGTTGGTCTATTTTTGACGCCAGCTCAAACATCTATTTTTTTTATTAAAAGTCATTTTAGGCTTCCATCTTTCTCCTTTCTTTTACTTGATTTCCTTAGTTATTTTGGTATTACACAAATTAGTTAGATCAGTTGAATATTGAGTGCTCGGTCTGTAATTTCATTAGACCTTGGCCTATTTCCATTTCTATGACAGCCACTACGCGTGCCTCTGTTACAAATTGTTAAATTTTATTTTACATGAAAGCAAAACAGATAAAAGAAGCAAGAGTTATCTGCGGGCTGTCTCGGCCCATCGAAGAAAGGGCAACGTTATTGTCTGTGATGGCGAGAGCTATAGCGTTGCGTTGCGTCGATCTGTGAATTTAATTCGCTCGACCGGTCGCGCGCCTCAGACGCCAAATTGCGTTTTCCCGGCTGCGTGCCCAGTGTGCACTGCTGTATATCAATATTTCACCGCGGTTTCGCTGAATAATTCAGAGTTCTAAACGACGTCACCAGCTGATCTCGGCTTGTATGTGACTGGTGGTCAGTCAATGGTCAGTGCTGTGGTGACCACTGACCGGAAAGTCGCACCGGGCATGAGTGCGTTATACGCTTGTCACTTCTCTATGCAACATGTTATGCCATGCACGCCCCACCAGGGATGAGTGCTGTCTGCTGCATTCATGCCTGGTGGGTCCACAGCTTCATAGACCGACACGTATAGAATAAAACTGCCGCAGTACTGCTGAACACTTTTTACCTCCGCCAAGGAGGTAATGTTTTTGCCAGACTTTGTTTGTCTGTCTGTCTGTCTGTGTGTGAGCAAGATAACTCAGAAAGTTATGGACAGATCTTTCTGAAATTTTGAGGGTATGTCGGGCACGGCACAAACTACCAGCGATTGAATTTTAGGGGTGATCCGAAAGGAATCCTGGATTCTGAATCACTTTGAAATTTTCGTTACCATTGCGTTAACGGGGGCATAAGGGAACCGATGGCAAAGTGAATATGGTGACGCCACCTGGCAAATAACATTGCCTTGGCGAAGGTACCTGCGGGCTATGACTGCTAGTTTCTAGTTTTATTTTTTGACCGCATTCGTAGAAGGTTTAAGTATCGATATGTTTCAATATAAGCTTACGGACCTAAAATATGGAACGATTTTCATTCGAGTCATTGTGATCCACCCACACATTTGAGTGTCAGGCACCCTGTCCGTGATGAGACTCTTCGGTTGATAAATCTTTCGGGTTTATAGTAGACTGACCTGACTTCATAAGCTTACATGTTCATGTCCTTGTCCCAACCGCGGTACTGTTATAGCAGCGGTTCTTTCCTATAGTAGTGTTTTATAGATTCTTTCGCAAATTTTTCACAATAAAACAATTTTAGCGACACCGGCACGCGACATAGTGTGTCACCTTAATCTTCTCATCACTGTCGCCGCCTTGTCCTGAAAAGTCTCCCCGTGGTTTTTCCTGCTTTTGCGAATACATGAGGGACATTTTAGGCCTACTACGATGTCAGCAAACGACCTATATCCTATTCAGCAGATGCGTTATTATAGGAGCGCCTCTTCGTAAAGAGTCTTCTCGGCGAACTTTCCACGAGGACGGAGAGGAAGACTGGTGTAACACCAGTTCACAAGACGTCGCGGTGTCGGTGCAGACCCCGGCGAGACTGAAGCCTCCCACATGCAGCAGTTTGTCGTGTTGCTTGCTCGTTGCGCCGGGAGGTCAAGTTGACAGCTGTCAGTTCGACTGCGTTTTGTTCATCCCAGGACGTACGACCACACGACACGTTTTGTCACGAGACCGCATCATCGCTCACTGTCACTCAGTCACCGGCGTAAAAGAATTAAAAAGAAATAGATTTTCTCGACGCCCAAGGACTTCTGCGGCTGTCGCACGACGAAAGGGCATGCGGCTCCCATTCAGCAACAGCGTGACCTTCCGGTTATATCAGGACTGTTTATTAAATTTTTAAGCTAATTGTTTTCTTCCTCAGTATTTTTTACTGAAATGTTTCAGCCGCAACCGACCGTCTGTGGCTTGCAGGCCTACCACCTGTCCGGCAAAATATTTTGCACGCTGGCATTTTTTGCAAATGTTCATGGACTTGAAGCCGCAAGCGACAGTTTAAACAAAATCTTAAGATTTGGTTATACGGTTGTGCTTACTCGTAACAGGCGCCTCTGAGAACTTTTGTTCAAGAGCTGCCCAAGAAATTCACGTATTGATTGATTGATTAATTGACAGTTTTGTGAACGTGTTTAAGCGTAAACATCTCTGCAATTGTCTCGGACGTTGTCCGTGTAAATTTAAACACAATACATTTTGGCAAATGTTTTTCTTGTTTTACATAACGGCCTAACTATTGTTAATAATAGATCACAGTGACGTAATAATTTTAGAATATCAAAGAGTCTCACTTGTCGAATATATTAAGTCGTGAAGTTAATATTAAATTAAAAATGTTGTGTTCGTTGGTCAATTTTTTGCTCGTTGGCCAGCGATTTTCCAACAAGCCAAGACGTTACCTGAATCTTCGGCCAAGGTGTAATTTAGTATATATATTTTATGCCAACCGCAACGTGCTTATGCGTATATACAAATCAAACGCTCGATTACTTTGCGTGAAAACTAGCACAATTCACAAACTATTATGCGCATCAAACATTCAATCAATTAATCAATTATTGTAACAACATTTAAAGGCTTATACATGTAGAGGACGAGCAAAGAAGTTTTCTGGCGATGAAGAGCTATCAGTAAGCTTAGGCCTATACCTACTTGCTAACAGTTATACTTGGCTATATTATACTCGGACCTGGCTGGTTGCTTACACCTGGACGGCAGTCATAATGGTCACACGTGACAAAACAAGGCGACTGTGGCTTGCGGCATTCGCAGCAGGCACTTGCCTGCTTGCGGCGCAGTCCTACTATACTATACGTACTGCATATACGAGGCCTGTTGTTGTTGTTGCTGCTGCTGCTACTTGGTGTGACGTCCCGCGTGTCACGAGAGAACGGTCTCTCACAGCGCGTACAGGATCACCTGCAGTGGATCGGAAGTCATGATGTCCAGTGGCGGATTAGCAGTACCGAAGGTTTGAAACCGCTGTTGCTGAGTAGCCGAGCAAGTTTGTAGCAAACGTCGCAGTGTTTGTGATGACTGACGGCATTTTTGACATAATGGGTCAACTGGCAGATCGATGATGTTGTGGTACGCCGCGAGTTTGTGACGACGTCCCGTGTCTCGAGAAGACCTGCAGGATCACCTGCAGCGGTTCTGTTGTCAGGATGTCCAGTGGCGGATCAATTGTGTGGTAGGTCGTGAGTCGTTGTTGCTGTTGTTGTTGCTGCTGCTGCGTCGTAGGCCTATTCATTGCTTGCAAATGCGCACGTCGCGTCCGTCCAGGCCCGTCGAGAGGGAAGGGGTGGATGGGTAGGGGTAAGTTACCCCGGGCCTCGCAACGTTTGTGGCCCCGCCGTCGCTCAAAAAATATAAGGTGCACCATAATGCACCGTTTTAGAAAGAAAAGTTTTAAATATATATTTTCCCCCAGAGGGGCCCCGCAAGAATGTTTTCCCGGGTCCGCTGTGGCTTTCGACTGGCCTGCGTCTGTCTCTCTGTCTGTGTCGACAGATTGCGCATCGTTCAGTAAAGTTAAAAGTAACGCACACTCTCTCGGTGGTGTGATGGGGTCTATCGCTATACTATAGTGAGATCGCGCTGCTGTGAGTCTGATACTTTGATGTCCGGGATATTATGACGTGGGGACTCGAGTACCCGCGGGAGAGTTGGGTGTAAATTCACGCGCGTGCTTCGGAACGCTAAACTGTGCAGTCAACAAAAATTACTGTTAGAAACGGTCCCGTGTGGACGGACGCGTATATTTTGCGATTACGGCAGCGTTACGTAATACCTGACGATTATCGGATGATTGATGGTTACTTGTGATGCATGGTTTTAATAGTGTGGGAAAACAACCCGTACTCGTATATATGTGAACGGCCGCCATTAAAATTCACGTACACTCGTGTTTGCCGGAACTCGTATACGGGAACCCGTACAGTGCCGGACTCGTACTCGTGTCTGTGTGACGTAGCTGGAAATACCGGTTGAATTTTTGCATGTTTTTGCTTTGTTTTTTAAAAATTATAATATATGTAAAAATGAAATAAAATAATTACAGTACATTACAATTTTTTCCAAATTTGTAATTTTCTCAACCACAGAAACGGTAGCAAAATTAAATTACAGACAAATGAGGTAAACAGATGAAATTGTGAGCCGTTTTTTCACGTACGATTGTAAAAAAGCGCATTGTCTTCCTAGAAAACGTTGAGACAGCTTTTTACATCCAATATACAACTGTGCATGTATATTGACGGAGCAGAACCTGATTTATATCAATCCACCATAAACGGTATTACGTATGCAATGACAACGCTAATTAAGCCGGCTTGTCATTGCACCCGCAGCGACGTACTGTCGACGCGTCGCTGGTGTCCCATCTCGTCACAGTGCAAGAGCTGCGTCAGTCCCCGGTGCATCAAGTAGTCGAGCGTTCTGCGCGCGTGTTCGTGCGTCGTCTGCAGTGACACTCGGCAGCAACGGACCAACCGACGAGTCAGTCATCTCGGCACAGACCGGGCAGAGACTCAGAGAGTCAGACTGCTGGGACTCCGTACCGCACCAGTCCACGGTATTACGTTACGTTACGTTAGTCGTGATGTGAGACGGCCAACAGTGCAGGCATACGCCATCAGAGAAAGAGCGCGAACTATTGTACTATATTGTAGTAGGCCTACAGTAGTCGGTCAGTCAGTGAGTTATCCGACGCAGAATGACGTCAACCCAGAAGCAGCAGCAGCAGCACGCTCGACAACTGTTACTGATGACAGTCCTGCTTCTTGCATCCATCATCCCACTCTCCGGAGGTCTGTAAGAAAAAAGTTATACATTATTTCATACGTTACATACATCATATGTATTGATATTTTTTGCTCTGTACTCATATGCATACTGTATACATGTGTCGCGCTGCCGGCTTAGTTGTGGGAATAAACGCTGATAAACGTCTTATTACTACGTGTATTTAAAAATTTTATTTCTCGTTAAACGGTTTTTGTAAGAAAAATAGTCGGTGATTCAAAATAATGATATACGAGAAAATCGAACAGTGCATTTTATTGATTGATTTTTGATTGACTGATAATCATTTATCATTTATTTAGACGCATCAACCGTGCATCACACAGCAAAGCAAGTATGACCATTTTTTAAATTTTGATTTATGCATTTATTCATTACAACAAAACGTGTGATAAATATGAGAAAAGCCGCATCCCAAAACAATGACATTTTGTCCATGCGTTGCGCAAAAAGAGAATATGCGTTTACAAACGTTGTTTTTAATTTCAAAAGTTTTTTATTTTTTGATTTTTTAACGCTTAGTACGTTTATTTATCACCGCTGGCTTTGGATATGTTTTTTATTCAGCTTAAATGTCTTTATTACATTATTTCGATTAACTTGATAATTTCTGTCCAAAATTGGCTAAAGCTGTGGGTACACATAAAACAAAAAATCGCAGAAATATTTTGCAAACAAACTTATTACGCTTTATTTTACACGTATTTTCGTCCGAAACATTTGCGAATACAGTTTTGCGCTAAACATTTACAAAAAATGTTTTAACAAATATGTTTGCTAAAAAATAAGAAAGAACGCGAAGATTTGATGACAGTAAGTGGTTATATTCACATGTGAACATTTTTGCGGCGGACCTTTTTTGCGTTGCATTTTGCTCGTAACGGCGTCTATAAAAGCCGTGCGCAATTGTGCTAAGAATGTTTTAAAATATTTTACAATACTTTCACTCTGCACGTTTGCTAAAGCTTTAAAAAGTAACCGCGGGTTCGGAGATACGTATCACACATATACTATTTTTGTCGAACAAATACTCATATTTATACTAACATCTTTTATTTCAGCTTACCAGTACCTTGTAAATTGTATCGTCCAACATTGCAAAAAGTCGACAGCCCTAAAAATTTTTGGTTACCGCGTTACGAAACTTTTTTTGCAGAAAGTAGGTTACAATTATTAATAGACCACCGTATTAAACTAGAATGTGTTCACACGTTATTAGTGAATTAACCGTCCGAACGAAAAAGATTTCGGTGGATTATAAGCGGAAAATTAACAGCAGATGTTTCGTTCATAAGCCAACGTGGTACCGGCGATCTATAGAGATCAATATGCTAATAATATCCTCAGAGACATGACAGACAGACAACGGACCACTAAATAATAGCACGGCACAGACAGACAGACACATGTCGCGCCAATTAGAATAACCTAATTATCGGTACAGCGCGACAGAACATAGCCCTCGGTGTGGAACGAATTTGGGTCATAGCTGGAAAGGACACAATAGTAGACGTGTTTTCAATTCTGATCTTAAGAGATTTTTCCAACGTAGTTAAGTAAGTAAGTAAGTAAGTAAACAGTTTATGGCACATACACTGTGCCTAAAAACTGGACGCCTGTTTCGTTTTTAAATAACTTTAACAATTCTGGTGCAGTGTCAATAAATTTTGGTTCAAAAAGTCGCTGTTTGTTGACGTTTAAACTTATTTGAATTTAAGGACACTTTACAGAAACGCTTTACGATCTGAGAAGTGGCAGCTAATTGGCATGAGCTAAGGATGCCGCGGTACTATCGGCTACCGCCGCTTCACAAACTGTGATGTACCATGTTTTTATTCGGCCCTATGGCAAAAAAACACATTTTAGACAAAAAATAAATAAAACGTTACGAATCAACCGCCAGCCCTGCCTGCAGAGCTCGACTTGCTCTATCATAACCTAGAGGTTATCACAACCGTTTGTCATGGCGGGGGTCAATTTGATCGATTAATCACACGCTGTCTTTTCTGCCGGTCTAATATCGAAAACCGCTAGGCCTATGGAATATCGATAGATCTATCATTCACTGTGCAAATGTTCATAATTGCGTGCAGTCTTTATTCTGCATTTTTGAAGTTCGCAACATAGTTGCTTTGCAGAGTAAAATATGTTCTCTAGTGCAAACAAGCAACATAAAACAACTGCGACGTTGTAAGTTTGCGCAGTTCAATTAAGTTCAGTTTAGTAGCTTATTTATTCGGTTGCTTAATACCAACATGTCAGTCACCAATGTCACTAATTTTCATGCCTTTTTTGTTTGTTTGGGATTTTGGTCAAAAATTTTGACGTTCTAGCAAACAGAAGTGTGCAAGGTGTTGGCTTTGAGGGGGGGCATGGCAGGTTGCTTTTCGTTAAAATACGCAACTGGCAGGCGCAACCGTAGCACTTCGGTTCATATCTTAGTCTTAAAATAACTAAAACCCGTTTACTTGCACGCTTAACGCCACTAATTGACGTGACATTAAGTCTTTAAGATCATCGCACCGTGAGTGATTTTTAATGCGTCGCGAATGCTCCAGCGGTTACAATTATAACAGTGGCGTGACAGATTAGCCGACGCGAAAAATTTTCACCAGCGTGCTCAAGGAAAATGCGCATTATTATCGGACAGTTTGCGTTTCGCTCTGGGGGAGGGGCCATCGAGAATGGGCCCTTTTGGGATTGGCCATCTTCGCGGATAGTTTTTTTCCTGTCCATGCATGGAATTGCCTATCTTAACGCACGGTCGACCGCGTTCTGTATACAGATGCAAAAAGCATAATCTTCGTTTCTCGTCGGCATCCGTTTAGACTAGCATCATACAGTTTAGACTTTATCATCATGATCATCGTCATCATCATCATCATCAGCAGCAGCAGCATTGCGCAGACATAGGCACTCGACAGAGTATTAAGCTTTACTGTTGCTTTCTGTAAGAAAAAAATGATCGACAAATAGATGCAGATGATTGCTGACTGTCAAAATTAGAGACAAGCAACAGTTTATTACCTCCGCCAAATGTGGATATCACGGTTCTGGGCATATCTTTTTGTTTATCTTTGTTTCTGTTTGTTTGTTAGCTGGTTTACTTGGAAATTATTAAAGGATTTTGACAGTAAGTTTGTGAAAAGCTATTACTTGAATTTTGGTGGCAAATCTTTGGTGGATTTTTTATTATTGCTTAGGATTCTTTACCATTAGCCAATAGAACATAAATTTACATTTTGCAGTGTAGCTTATCTCAGCAAGTTGTAAACGTGTTTTAATAATATAATACAGAGCTGTGTAACCAGTAAGGTAATCATGGAGACTAAGATTTTGGCCTTGAGGCTTCTCAAGAACAAAGTTGTGGTCTTGGTTTTTGTTTTGCCAAAAAAAGCTTTGATTTGTGTATTAAACTTGACTAAACAGTTTAGAGAATTTCAATAACGTCAAATAATAATAATAATTTTTATGGTTGTCGTCAACTGACATCCATTAGCATACATTGCAGCACTACATACTTTTTTACATTTAATCATAAATCATGACTTCTTTGACGAAAATTCTTAATTAGTGAGTGAAATTAATTCGTTAAAATTTGTTGAAACGTTTTAATGCTGCATGAAAAGCTTTGAAAAAAATGTTTATATTAATAAGTGAAACGCTTGAAACAATGCGACTAAAGGGTATGTATAGCTGTGCACAAGAGAAGCCGTGGAGAATAATGTGCTAAAGCTGTTGCAGCGATAGATTTGGCTCAGGTCCGCTGACTTGCATCGAACCGCGGTTTGTATCGATCAAGCACTTGTTACTGACGAATAAAGATGTTTATGGACTTCTGGCTATGTAAAACAATAACATTTTAAAAGGGTTTTTTATAAATGTTTTATGTTTTATTGCGTCTGTAACGACGTCCAAAACAGCTGCAAATGTTGTGCGCTAAAACATTTGTAAAATGTTTTCAAACATTATAACAGGATTGTGCCCGGCTTGGAGATAATAGGTAGTTAATAGTTATGCAGTGTAAACACCTGGTATAAATATTTACGAAATATTTTTTAATGTTTTTTTTTGTATTTTACATTTAACCAATGCCATAAAAATGCCAGTTTAAAAATTAATTTTATTTCTTATTTTATTGTGATTTTTGAGTTTTGCTACAATTAAACAAAGCCGATATGACAGGGAAGATGTTCTTCCTGGGTCGTGATTTTCAAAATTTTGTGCCCAGCTTTTTGTACACAAAACTGCAAAATACTTGTTTTAAATTGTTAAAAACTTAAAATCTTAAAACCTAAAATCTAAAAAAAGTTTTTTTATAGAATATGCTTTTATCCAGCTCTAGTTTTGAGTCACGGTTTCCTGGTGTGTCGGGTACGGTCGCATGTGAAGGCGAGTCAATTTATTCATAGCTACAGAGCCTGCAGGGGCCTACCATCCGCCCACCCGTCTCTTGTATCAGATATACGTCTACACGGATGGATGTGTTTGGTGTCAGTGACATAATTGAAACGGGATTTTTGTTCACCGTGTGATTGACATATCTACCACGATCGACGCCATACATGTCAATACTCGAACGTGCCGCTAAAATTATGAAACATATCGGTGCCTTTTTCCTCACATCGAGCGAAACAACTTGGCAATAGAGATTATAGGTTTAAAGTCAAGAAAAGCCAGAAAAGTAAAGCGCCTAGGGGCAGAAATATATTGGAGGCACTGTGTGAGATTAACTTACAATCATCACACTGTAGCCCCTCAACTATTTTTGCGTGGCGGCATATCAAGTAACCACGCTCGTGTCACTGTAAGAGAGAGAAGCCCCGATTTAAACAAAAACAATTTGTGGGTTAGAAACCAAACAAAATGTGTGCATTGCAAACTGTAGCTAAACCATTAGCGTTACCGGAATAGTTATTATATATCAGTGGCGTATTTAACGGGAAGTGGTGCGGAAAACCTACCATGCTTTTCAGAGCTGACATCTTGCACAATTTTGCTTGCTGAAACATCAAAATTTAATTATTAATTTATAAAAAGACCTCGGCTTCTGTGGCAAGTCCTCCAGACTCCTGCTCGCCGTTTTTTTTTAAATTCTAAATACGTCACTGCTATAGCCAGCCTATACAGGAACATTAGCGACGCCATATCCGACGGCGCCGTCTCCAACACTCTTACGACTTGTCTTTTCCTTCACATGTTCGCAGGGACGCACGGCTGCCGCCTTGTGGCCGCGTGCGTTTGCGGTAGTATTTTACTCTCAGTTACTGAAGCTACGTGAATAATTTACTTATGACAACGTCCTCAGTCCAGGCTTCTATAGAAGTCTTAGAGAATGCAAGTCGTCGGCGCGACGGCGCTGCCACGAAAGTGCTGCTGTGCAAATATTGACTGTGCGAGTTGCTGCTGCCGCAATTGTCGACACGCAGATTGTCTGCGATAAAACACGTTATGCAAACTGAGATCGTTTTACCTTCTTCGAGCCAAGTGAGGAAAAAAGATTATGTTTATGGGTCAATCGATTTTGTCAACTGGATTTTTTGGAAGTTGTGAACGGATTTTTTCCTGAATTTTCTGGAGGAGTTGGCCATAGTTCAAAAAGGAAATGGTCAGATTTCGGTAGCGATCGGTGCTTTTGTGAATTTCGTAGCCTACTAGAAGAAAACAACTGTATTAAATTATGTGTATTCCCCAGGTGGTAACGTTATTTTTTGCGGATATTTAAGATTTTTGATTGCTTCTAGCTTCTGGCTGTGATCATTGCGAAATCTGGTCACCTGATACAGTTTATAGCTGTTACATTGCAACAGTAAATACCGTATCGGCTCATATGAAGTCGTCTGCAAAATCTACGAAAAAAAAATTACAATGAACAAAATGATAAAACAAGATTTTATGCTGCCGCCTGGCTGATCAAAATATACGAGTATTATTACGGACAGACAGTATAATACACTGTGTCCGGAAAAAAGTAAACCCCTAGACATCGTACAGTAGAAATGTCACATTTAAACAAATTTAACTAAAATTTCGTACACCTGAAGAAAACACTAAATTTTTTTTAAATATTATTTTTAGCATAGTTATTAATTGTTGAATATCGACAAGAAAATATCTCCGCTCCGTTACCAATATGACGACACATAAGTGAACCAGTCTGGTGTCATCCACAAAAACCTAAACTAAAGTGTTTTAGGGAACCTCACAAAGGTCGCTGTAACAATGGTCCATTGTTGACGTAAGATTTTATCAGAATCAGTCCTGATGTTGTTTTTTAGAGTTACGCAAATGTACATTAACAGAAGGGTTTACTTAATATATATGAGTTTATTTCGCAAAAATGCAGACAAACATAGTAAAAACACATATCATACGGTCAGTAGTACATACAGTTAGGCTTACATACAAGCTGAAATAAATTTCAGGTTGACGCGATGTCTTATACAAAAAAATGTTACTATGTAACGCCATACTGGTAATGAAGATATTTTGTTTTCGATATTCAGCAATTAACAACTTTATTGAGGAATAATATTTTTAACGAAATTTAGTGATTGTTTCAGTACTTTATTAATAATTTAGTGTATAATAGTTTAGTGTATAATTTAATAATTATAATTTATAATGTAATTTAAAAATTAAAATTAAAAAATATAATGTATAATTTAATAATTTAGTGTATAATAATACAGTGTCGTTGCAGATGATTTCAGCGATGCTTCCTCCTCTTTCTTCTGTTTCTAATGGTAATGACAACAAATAATAGTTATGATAATCTTTTACTCCAAAATAATAAGCTTCAGTAGTTGTATAGTAGTATTGTATTGTGTAGTTCATATTTGTGTTCGCGTGATTGGTTTGATAAAATGTATTTAGTAGTTAGTATCTTAGTAGTCTTTTTATGTTCAGTAGGTTTAGTTTAGATAATTAAAACAGAAATTGTATGTGTTTAGGTGGCCAGCTTTGTTGACCAATATGGTTTTCTGGCAACCTGGCTCAGTTGTATTATATTATGTTATCAACTACTTGTATTTTTGTTTGAGCCAAATAAATTTCTTTTTCTTCTTCTTCTTCTTCTTCAGATATTTGAGAACAGAACCGATATAGCAAGTGTTACGTTGCGCTGGAAGATTTTCTAAAACTATATTAAAAACAAATAAGTTACGTCAGCAAAGACGACTCTCGAGAAGATAACGTACTAGTTGGTGACGTGGCGTAGCGGTAACGCGTTGTGTCTGATCAACGAAGTTGCTCTACCCCGGCCCGGGTTAGTACTTATATGGGTATGTAACCAGCCGCTTAGGTCAACTCAGCCTTCCATCACTCAGGGGTAGAAAAATCGAGTAACAGTCTGAGAAAGCCTGTCTATAGAGTCGTGACGTAAAAGCTCTAGTTCTTTGGGACAAACAAAGACGGCGCTAGGCACTGTATGGTGACCGTGTTTTTGCGAGGTTAGCGCAGCAGAAGAGAGAAAAAAAGTTTATTTTCCATAATCAAAAAAACACAATAACTAAACAACAGTTAATAATACAGGAGGGTTGCTAGAAGAGCATGCACCCATCAAATGCTGGCCACCCAACTGCTGATCTGTTGAGTTTTGTATACCGAGTATACACGGTGTTTCATAAAAAGGACCTCTTTTTCTTTTTTTGTAATTCTCTCAAATGATGATAAATTTACATCAAATTTTATTAGTTGTAGCTGAAGAAATACGGTCTATGCGAGAGGTAGCTTCATTAAACACTCCGAGCAGACTTTATTTACCCGATTCCACAGTGCGAATAGAATCCATCGAAATCGACGATTTACAGCTTCACTATACAGTTAAGTAACGGCTCTCAGACGAGCTCCGTACTTCTCAGCGTTCAGAACTCATGACTCTTTCAAATCTACTGCGCAGCAACTTTCGACTGCCTAGCAACAAGCCTACAATGACGTCAATACAGCTAAGCCGCCTTAGACGCAGCTAAGCGTTCCCAGCTATGACAAGAAATTTGAGCTAATGCTCAAGGGACGCGCGAAAGCCTATAGCAGTTCCTGTTCGCAGTCTATCTCCAGCCATTTCGTCGCGACTTTTACGGGGATACCGCTATTTGATGCCCTCGTATGCAGGTTTCCTTGAACCTAGAAAATCGAGACTTGGACCGTCGAAATCTACGTTCAATGCTGAAAATTTCATATGAGCTTGTCCATGTCTATCTCAATTGGTTTCGGCGCAATTCGCTCTTGCAATGTGCCTTGCAGCCCGAAATTGCCAACAAATCCATAAAATCCCCTATTTTGGCGTTCAAGGTCATTCAAGGTCATTGAATTGGGCGACAATCGAGAGCCAGTGTACGACTTTCTATTAGTAATTAATGGTAACCTAGACCCTATCTCGCACCGTTACTGAGATACAGCGACTTATTGGCCAAAAATCGCAAATTTTGCCCACTCCCCTTTCATTTAGCGCCCTCGTTCGGGGTGACCCCCTTTGAATTTATGAAAAAGCTTTACGGTTCCTGAAACTAGAGTCTTCCAGGCAGCCGACGGTGAAGATTTGGTGATTTTAGCTTGGACCGTTTTTGCCTGATCTACCCATGTGACAGACAGACGGACGGACGGACAAACAGAATTGCGATGGCTGAGACGCGCTGAAAGCTGTAGCTGCTTTCGCGCGTTAAAACCGTCCCCCCAAAAGGGAGCGGAAGACGGCATAGAGCTGGCTCCTGCGCTTACGCACAGCTACTGGCTAAACTCCCTAAATTATTTCAGTTCTAGGCACTCTGCTGCATTCCTATACCTTTGCTCGCACAGCTATCCAGCAAAACCTACTGTAACTAAGTTTCCTAAGCTAAATTCTTCTCTATTTTCAGAGTCCTATCTTCGACTGCTGCTAGCCAACCACACCCAAATGACACCTTCTATTTATACCATAACTCATATACACCTACTCAGCTCTGCTCCATACTGTATAGTATACCAAGCATGAATGATCAAATTTCGGGTCTTAATAGAACACAAATTCGTAATGCTGTACAAGGCATAAAAGTTAAAAAGAGATTCGTGAAAAACAGGGCTGCTGAAGAATATCGGATAAGGCGGAAGACGACCGCACAAAATATCGGCACTGGACCGACACACTTTTCTCTAGTTTCCCCCCCCCGAAATTCAAAGTACGCATGCGCACACCATTCGGTGACGACGAGTTGACGAGTAAAACGGATCACGTCTATCAGTCTGCAGACAGAGATAGCAGCGACACCATGCGGCGGCGCCGTGTACTACTCTAGCAAGTGCTATTGCCCCAGTGTATAGTTCCAGAGCATGCGCAGTGGCGTCTCCAGGGACACGAGGCACTGCAGTCTCTTCAGCAGCTGCTACACTGATGTCTTGTACATCGAAAGCGGACATAATCACCCAACCGGACAAAATCTCCATCTTCTAATTTTTCACTAAGAGAAAACCCACCGAGACGGAAAGTCATTGTTACGTTCGTTAAGGTACGTGAAGAGCGACAGAAATGAAGTGACATGAAAGCCGCGCGCTCCGACTTTCAATTTACATGTATGTCAGTTCAGCTCAGTTTATCTCTGTCGCTCTAAACACATTTTTAGTGTCCGTCCGTATTACAGGTGGTATTCCGTTTGGCATATATTTTGTCCCACAGAAAATTTTCATATTTTAGGGAAAGAGTGCCCAAAGGGTATGTCCAAAATTCATCGCTTATAAGCTTTTACTGTGTTGTGTTTCTCATCCGTGATATTGCCTGCCTTTGAACGATCCTAACTGTTCCACGAATTACCGCGAGCTGAAAAAGTGTTGATGCAGGACTACGTACGGTGGCATAAAAATCAGTTTTGACAGTGTAGTATAAGCTTGAAACCCACACTCCACTAGTTCGACTTGTTGCACTCTGTGTTGGGCAATTGCTGTGCAGCTTGTCGTAGAGTATGTTGCACAACAAATCGCAGTAAGTGAAGTCTGGGTTTAATGAGAGATAAATCGATTAAAAAGTTAAAGGGGTGTATTATTTTACGGCTATTTGTGGAAAACTTATTCAAAGCTACGGAGCGTCACCTGCCATGTGAGATCACATACTATTACTTGCCACCTGATTCAGGAAAACTCGCTCCATCTCTCGATTCACCTTTACCCCGAAAGGATGAAAGGCTGAGTTGACCTTGGTGTTAATTATACACAGATTACCAGTGGTTACCAGTTTGCAGCCAGTCGTCCACCCAGTTAGTGACCGCTTGATAGCCACCCGACGAGAAGTCGAACTTACGACTTTTTATCGTAAGCCAAGCCTCCTACCTGTTACGCCACAAAGTGACTTAGCTCGATGACAGATAATAGTTTTAACGAAATTTGGTGATTGTTTCAGTATTTTATTAATAATAAGGTGTGCGAAATTTTGTTTATATTCGTTCACATTTGACGTATCTACTGTACTATGTCTAGGGGTTACTTTTTCCGGACACAGTGTATTATTAAGTATAATTAAGTGACGTATTCTTGAGATGCAGCAACTTTTTGCTGATCAGAACAGTATTGTATATAGGCCTATAGTTTATAACTTAGCTAGAAGCGATCAAAGATCTCAAACTTCCGCCGAGGATGGTGCTGCCACCCGACGCGGAATAAACCCTACAGCGAATCTTGTGCATGCAGCTGTCAGCTGTTTATGATGTACGTATTTGGTTTTTCCATTTTTGGATCTGGATAAGGATTTAGGAACATTGGAGCCGACAAGTTCTGAACCCGATCGCTACCAAGATCCACAACAAGTAGAAGCCAGCGGAGTCCGCTCCGGACTTAAACAGAACAGCGCTGAAAGTTTTATGTGGTGCCGTGCGAGTCGTTAGCGTAGCGAGTGTATAGTGGCGAAGGCGACGGAGTGGGCGCGTGTCGATCAGTGATAGTAAGACAAAAAGAACAAGAAGCTTCTGATCGCGTACGTCACCCTCGATGCTGCGCAGGCTCTCTCTACACTGTGTCTCAAAAAAAGCATGTGACTACATTTTTGGCAATAACTGGAACAATGAATGTCCGATTATAATAATTTTTGGCACACTTATTAATGAGACTATATGTCATCGAATGGTG
>Ga0056128_1000351_pt1 | contig 38720 bp, 21 predicted proteins | sample WorMetLIZISLAND2_FD_71113 | JGI IMG/M metagenome (GOLD analysis project Ga0056128, IMG submission 71113) | Marine gutless worms symbiont microbial communities from Max Planck institute for Marine Microbiology, Germany - Olavius geniculatus... ... | reverse complement strand
AATGTTGCTGTTAGCTACGTGTCGCACTTCAGCACTAAGTAGTTGACATTGACTGTCTTGAGTTTTGACTTATAGTGTAGTAAATATTCGTTGTTCTGAAATTTCTTCGTTTGCAATAGCACAGCACCTTGAAATAACGTCTGTGGGGCCCGTGAATTTGCAAAACTCTTTCCGTGAATTTTCCGTGAAATTTGACACATTTTAAAAATTCTGCTGTGAAATCATGCATTTTTTTCCGTGAATTTGGTTGGTCCCTAGTGATAGGTAGCATGCCCAGGCCTATCTGCAACTGTTTTCACGAAAGACTGGCCAACAACGGTAAAATAACGACTTTTATGGGGGTACCGCTCTTTGATGCTGTCATGCGTAGGTTTCCTTGAACCTAGAAAATCGAAATCTACGTTCAATGCTGAAAATTTCATATGCAGCTTTTCTATGGCTATCTCAATTGGTTTCAGTGCAATTTGCTCTTGAAATGTGTCTCGCAGCCCGAAATCGCCAAAAAATCCATTAAAACCCCTATTTTAACGTTCAAGGTCATAAAAGGTCATTAAATTCGATGGCAATTGAGAGCCCGTGTACGACTTCCTATTAGTGATTAATAGTAACCTAGGCCCTATCTCGCACCGTTATCGAGGTACAGCAACTTATTGACTAAAAATTGCAAATTTTTCCCACCTCCCTCTCATTTGGCGCCCTCATTTGGAGTGACCCCCTTCGAATTTATGGAAAAGCTTTACGGTTCCTGAAACTACAGTGTAGAGACAACCGATGATAAAAATTTGGTGATCCTAGCTTGCACCGTCTTTGACTGATCCACCCGTGTGACAGACAGACAAACAGACAGACAGAATTGCGATGGCTAAGATGCGCTGAAAGCAGTCCCTGAAAGCAGTAGCTGCTTTTGCACATAATAATTTTCAGAACAAAAATAACAATGTCATGAAATATGTAAGTTTCAACAGCGCATTGTGCCTCGTTACACATGCATAATACACAGTAGACCGCGTTGAAACCTGCACGCAGTAATAGTAATAGTACTGGTAGCAGTACAGATGTTGTCGTCATCGTCGTTGTAGTTGTTGTATTACCTGCTGATCTAGTGGGCCGTTACGCAGACTTTGCCAGTCGAAGTATATACTGTCGACATCGGTCTTGACTGGGAGCACAAATGACAATGCATAGTCATTGACTACACCATCACGCACATAATACAACTCTGCTGCGATGCCTACACATACATGCCAGCATAACACCGTCAATATACACAACTCAATTGAACTCATCACTGTAGTCAACGAATAAATGAACTAATGAATAAGTCAATCAATCAAAACAAATTTGTGCAGCACCGCATCACTGCAAATTATTCGGTGATGCATATAACTCAGGTCTAAGGGATGCCGGCCTTTCTGAGACAGCCATGTATGATCATCGACTGAGCATCAGAAGAAAACAATACAAGTTTCCATATAATTTGAGACAGCCTATAAGTTTGCATTGCACATTCAGTAGCCTAACAATGACCCAGTTAAGTTGCTACAGCACTAGCCAATGTGCAAGATGTCTGGTTTAAGTGATAGTTAGACTTGATTTTGTCATCTAGTCTGTTGTAACTAGAACACTGACTGACCGAGCAATCTTTGGGTCTCAGTAGTGTTGACGTACAGGTTGAGACTAGCATCAGATGCAGAAATCAGCAGCAGCAGCAGACTCACAATATTCAATACCAGTAGATGTCTCATCATCACAGACTCATCATTAGCAGTCCATCACCTGCACCAGCAGCCAGACCTGCAAGTCGCTGAGGTACACAAAAGTGACCCAACTTGAGGCTAAAATGACCCCCAAAACGACGGCAGTCGACTTGAGCACACCCAACTCGACTTGACTTGTCAACGGAATGCCGACTTAAGTCGACTTCAAAGGACTTGAGACGTTCAGAAGTTGTGATAAACTTGTGTGAACACTGTACCCATACTGTAGATGCTTACTCTATTCATAAAGTGTTTTATTCCTTCGGTTGACGTCTTTTGTTATTGTCATTTCTTGAAAAAAGTTCGTACAGACAGTTAAAACTGTGTGTTATATGACTATTTTGGTGCACAACAGCTATGCTATACGGCATCTTTGGCAGCATTGTCGCCAGTCGGTTTGTCCTTCTGTAATGGATGTAATGTAGCTAACCGTTAAACCTTATGGAAAACTTTTTACATGCACAATTAGCTCTGTGTGCTAAACCTAGGCATGCAAAGTTTTTAACGATCTAGTGCAAGGGAAAACAACATAAAAATATGTCATTCACACTAGAGGCTGATTACACATAGGCCGAGCTACATCATCTAACAATTACGGCTGTGCGAAGCGTTGAAACTCGATAATCCGCTTACCCTAATCGGTATACCATTATTTCAAAAATGGCTACTGAAATATGTTACAAATTTCCTCATTCGCCCGAACTCATCAATAGCTGCATTTGCGAGAACTGTTAGGTTAAGATTATTGGTCAAGTTGACTTCTCAAGTCGATTTGAAATGACTTGTAATAAAAACGACAGCGCCAGAAAATTTTGACAATGACGCTGCTACAGACCGACTTGGAAGGCCCAAGTCGACTTGAGTCGACCAAGTTGACTCGAGTCGACCCTACTTGCATGTCTATCAGCAGCAAGGGATGCATTTAACTTTCTAGCTGTTCCCCATAACAACAATTCAAATATTTGGCACAGGCTAGCTGATCCACTGCGAGGGGAAGGTGTACGGAATGTGGATTGTGGAATTTCGAAAAGGTGTATTTTGCAAAATTGCACCTGCGGAAAATCTTTGCGGAATAAGGTGTATTTTGCGGAATTAAAATTTGGAACATGTTCTTGTTGTTGAGTTATGTCAATTGAATAAGTGTACAATTCTACAGAGCGCTCGACCACCATGCTCACAAGCCTCACTGTGACTTACAGGAGGAGATATAGGCTAATTTTTATTATTGTTCTGGTAGGCCCACGTTACCTTGATTTAGTATCAGGCTAATAAATGACTCGCTTTGAATAACTGTATTATGTCAACTGGCATTTTGACGTGCCAAACGTGCAACTCAAAACGCAAATACTCCACAATTGTCGTTGCGATGAATGGCTCTAATATAGTGTCTCTGTCTGCTCAGGTATAAGCCTAACTATCCACGAACTATTCACAGGAGTGGCAGTTGTCTTTGATCATGCGATACAATGCACGATTTTCTTAACTAGACCTAACTGAGCAGATATCTCGACCGTCACCGCGGCGGCAACCATTTTGTGAGTAGACATATTTGAGCGGAATTTTTTTTTAGCTCTGTTTGATCGTGCGTTAATGGTAGTCCGTCAGGCGTCAAATGAAATATCGCAGTAGGCCTTCTTAATGACCTAGGCTACTTGAGTTGACCTTGCATTCGTGTGTGATGTGCCGAGACTCAAATGTATGCCTAAGCCTACGCGAAGTTGATTATTTGATTTTATTTAAATTTTGCGGAATGCGGAAAAAATCTAAGATGTAATTTGCGAAACGTTCCGCAAGTGAAATTCCGCAAAATACACCATGTCAAATTTCCGCATTCCGCAATCCGCATTCCGCAAAGTACAACTTCCCCACTGCTGGGCGTTATTCTTTTTCAGGGTTCAGTCACAACAGAGTCCACCAAATGTTGAGTATCTCCAAAGAAAGCTAAGCACCTCTTAAAAATTACTTCACTTGCATAGTTAGGACACGGTTAGCGTTACCGTCAAATCTTTTCATAAAATGGTAAAAATTGCAATTATGCACGAAAAATTCTTGTTGACGATTTCACACATAGAATAGTTATCTCTTCGTAAGTTCATAACGTAACGTAGCATCGCAATACGTAAACAAACGCACGTGTTACTGTCTAACTGCGTGTTATTGATGAAAAGGTTATTTTCAAGACTTATTTTCTCAAAACTAGAATTTGTTTGTAAATACTGACATTACGAACAAATAATTTGCGGTCGCAGAATATATGCCGTGGCTGCCATGAGTGTTGTCATTGTTTGTAAATCAAGAATAACGATGAAAAACCAGCGCGCTTCAAATACGTCTGCATGCCGGCAGTCTGTAGTGTTCACGGTGCAAGAGTAAAAAAGACGCCTCTGCAAAAACTTCAAATATTGTCAAAACAGTTTAACAGTTTTGTGGAACATTTTGGCGATTATAAAGAAAATAATTTTCTTCGAACGAAACAAGATTTTGAATGCTATATCGATTTATTGAGGTAGGCCTAAAGTTAGGCTGGCAGTCAAAAGGAATTAATAATAATAACGACGAGCAGATAATATGGTCGGAGGAAGGCCAGCAGCAGGGTGACCCATTGAGCCCCCTACTTTTCTGCCCGACAGTCCAGCCGCTCCTGAACTCTCTACAATCGCCACTCGTTGCTGGCTTCATGGACGATTTCACTCTCGGTGGCCCGAAGAATGTTGTGGACCGTGACATTGCTGTGGTGACAAGCACTAGCACCAGTATGGGCCTCCACCTCAACGTGGCGACGTGTGAGCTTGTTCATCCCTAGGGCAGCGGTATAAAGTCGGTGGTTCTGGGCTCTTTTAAGTCAATAGCGCCAGACGAAGCCACGTTGCTTGGGGCCCCGTCGTTGCTAAGCAAAAGCCTAGACACAGCGCTGGATATGACACGTGCTGCTCCAATTTATTGAAGGCTATCAGTCGCCTGAGTCACATCAAGGCCCAAGACGCGCTGGTTTTTCTGTGGTCATGCTTTTGTGCACCGAAGATTCAGCACATTTTGCGTTGTACTCCATGTCACGGTCACCAGGCCCTGACCACTTTCGATGATCTCCTGAAATCAGGTCTCACGGTTGTAACCAACTGCAATTTGTAAGATGTCCAGTGGCTGCCGGCGTGTTTGCCGGTAAGAGATTGGGGTCTTGGAATCTGTAGAACTGCTCCGCTTTTTTGGCTTCGGCTACGGGCACTCTCGATCTCCGGAATGAAATTCTCGTCAACACTGTTGTTTCCATGGACACTCATGTAGCTGACTATGAAGTTGAATGGTCTATTTTGCACTCCATACCGCTGCCTGTATTTCCAACATTTGTCTTTGTGCCACGGCTGGCGTATGGCACTGTCTGTGGATCGGCATCTTCAGATAAATATGCCAATATCTCAGCAATCGAATCGGATCCACTTCGTCTTTGGTTCTAAGGCAGAGTATTCGGAGTAGACCAATCCAAAGGTTATAGTGGCATCATGCCGCTGTGCACAGACAGATAGACAGCAAGTGTGTGCATTATAAAAAGCTACAGTGTCCAATGTGGTCAGTTATAGACGCGCTTCGTCATTTACCATTTGGATATCTGCGCGACTGTAACGACACAAGGAGCGCAGAAACGCTGACAGTGTCGCCGGGTGGTCCGTTAATTTCATGTGCTGCATTTTCAGTCAAACACCCGTGAAAGGGCATAAAACTTTACGACGACGACACAGATGTACAGACAATAAAAGCAAACACCGCGCAAGTCATAACTTCGTAATTAAGTAAAGTCCACAGCTTCTTAAAGATGAATTAGGCCTACTGCAAATTTAATCGCCTATCTCGCACTGTGTTGGTTAGATGAGAATTGCTTGAGTTAGTTTAAAGCAGAAGATAAACATTTAAAGAGTTTCGAATGAAGGGCGGCTTTAACAGCAGGTATATAGAGCTTTTAAGTTTTTCGGGCTCGTTGAGAGGTTTAAGCTGCAAAGGCCGTTATGCTGAAACCACTACTGAATATTTCACGAGTAGCTACTGTAAGCTTACACAGTATCTTCCTTATAGTGGGTCACGGGAGTCGGTTTTGCTGCAATATGTCCATTCCACTTGAGTGCATGACTTGTGAGACATAGGCCTACAAAGAACTCGGACGAACAAACTAGAACTAAACTTAATACACACGACGTACTTGTTAAATTATGTACGCTGACGACTGGTCGCGTCCTGTAGCGCTGTCACACTAAGCGGTGCAATATTGCTATCGACTGAACAGTTTCTGTTGTCGGCGTTTTGCTGTAAGGGGCCGGGGGCCCGTCGACTTGGAATTCGATGCCTGACAGTCTTCATGACCCAGAACTGAGTCTCCACACTTTTAAACGTTAGCTGAAGACACTTTTTTACGAAACGCTGACGACAAAATTTGTATTAAGCGCATTGGAGATTTTAGGTTACGAACTTGCTTAAGATCATTTGCAAATAACTTGTAAAAAAACTAAAATTCACGAGACGACATAAACAACTAAACCACTTGCACCTATACATTGGCAAAAACAACTTGCCTAGAGTTGTTACTTGGTAGCGAACCGACCGGAAGTCGAATTGGCAACCTCTGTGTTAGACCTGACAACCGAAGCCGAAGCCGCAAAAGCTGCGCCGCAAAATGTTCGAGCCGAACTGAGCCACTTTTTGGAGCCAAGGCCACAAAATATTTGAGCGCCGTCTCTCGAGCCACAAAAATTTTTTAGTTCATATTTTCCAACTGTCCGTAATAGGCCTATTCGTATTTTTTGGTCGACCGTTAGGTCGAGCCTATGGCACAATGTGTCTGTCGTCGTTTGTCGTTGTCATCTGTAACGCACGTATTGTAGCCAAACGCTGGGTTTTCCGGAAAACTTATTACACGATTAATTAGCGCGGCTATTACCACGCATAACTTCAACGATCAAGTCGAAAAGAAATATTTTCAAGTTTGCGGTCAAACAATGGTAAGAAAATGTGCGTTTTTCAACCCATAATTCGCCGTATCTCAGAAACGATGAGATGGTTCCAAGATTGCTACTGATCACTAATAAGAAGTCGCACAAGCGCTTCCAAATGACATGAAAGTCGTCGAATTCGGATGATCTTGAACGGTCATTAGACACTCTGCTATGAAAATCGTGTCGTATTGTAGCTAAACGGTACGTCATAGAGAGTCGGCGATGGTGTTGTTGGATAGAGCAATGATGAGTTTCTATACGCTGCCAATAGTAGACCTAACTATGTCTCTATCTGTAGCGGTTTGGCCACAATTTTGAATACCAACTTGCTGCCTGCAGCCGTCACCCATGTATGCCAGATTATCGCATTGTATTTTAGCGTTGACTGTAGTGTTCGATATAGCAGCGTTATCATAGCGAGTAGCCTATGTGACTGCAGTCACTCTGGGAATTCTATAAGCATTTTGGGCGGAGTTTTGCCTAATCGCAACACTGTGACGTAATCGTATTTCACACCACTTCCCACTGGAAGTGGGATACGGGTAAGTTATGGGTTACTGGATCATGCTTTAAAGTATGAGCTGTATTTTGCGCTTGAGTCAACTAGCGAGCCGCAAAAGTTTGAGCGAGCGACTGGCCGGTATACTCTGGTTGACGAATTTAACGCCCTGAGCATTGAGCCACCAAGCCATCATAAGATGCAACAGAGTTGTGAGTTGTGATATGTTTCCGTGCAGGCCAAAGTTAAACGACATTATCAGTGACAGTAAGAAAAAAAAGAAAACCTGTGTGCTATGCAATGTCATGCAGGTCACCGTCTGGGTGTCGCGCTAATAAATTACTTACTTACTTACTCTGTGTCATATTGTGTAGTTTACGTGTGTAAAGATTGCTTTTGTAACGTCTACAATCTGTTTTCGGCGTACTATATCATCGTAGTCAGAGTCAGTAGCAGAAATGGCACAGTCGTTCGTCGCATAGGCCTATGTGTTCATTATGACGGTTATGACGATATAGTAAGCCCCATATGGCGTAAAACGCATTTGCCACACAGCAAAAACTGCGTACCGCACATCTCTGTGGCGACTAACACGTCCGATAATACAGACGATGGGGATCGTGATGCGAGAATTATTCAGGGTTGTCGTGGGAATTATCAGAAATACCTTTTTCTCATATCCATTTGGTCAATTTCTTTCTATCCCAGTCCCATGGTGCATTTGTCCAATTCATACCCAATCCGATGGACCTATTATTCACCAATACTTGGAGCTATTTCCTGGACATCTTGCCTGTTGGATACCAGGCTTAGACAATACCATGGATATGTCGGTGTTATTGCAGCCTGAGGTACACTTTCATAATTCCTGTTATGCCCCCTCCGGCTGTTTTAGTGCCTTATGGATCAGGCTGCTGGTTGCTACGATTTGTAGCACCAGCAGCAGCAGCAGCAGCAGCTGTAGCAATGCTCAGCAGACGAAGCAAACGGTGATGCTGAAAAGCATCGGTGACGTATGGCGTAGTTATTCTGCAGGGCGTCGTTGCTTTTACCGCAGCAATCACATTGCCGCCAGTAATCAGTCGTATACTATGCTGTATTACGCCAGCAGGATATAGGTCTAAGTAGCCTCAGACAGAGGCTGAGCTGGTTTGCTATGACTTTCGTATATATACGGCCTACATGTATTGTCTTCATCTTTGCCGTCATATCATGCAGTCACTGCCGACAACGGGATAAGTAATACCGCAGGAGCACATACGTACTTATGGATATTGATTTGTTTCGCAATAGTAACTAATGCTTCTCTTTGGTTTTTTTTGCAAAACGATTTTGACGCTAATGAAATTGCAAAAAAAATTTTCTAAATGCTTTACGTGAATGAATAGAAATTGTAAAACTGGTTGTAGGTTTTGAAGGCAGGTAGCACTGTCAGCAGTGACGACGATGGTTAATAATACAACTGCAGTCAATGGCAGCATAGTGGCGGACTTCATGGAAGACCAAGTCGCCGAATGGTTGTGGCTGCACGTTGCGCCAAGCCTCATTATCATCGGTCTCGCAGGTAACACACCGTCAACCAGAAAAGTGATTCATTCACCAATTATTTTGCTCGTAACTCCGTCAGTGACCGGATTTAAGAAACAAATTGAGTGACACTTTAGAATTTTGTGCATGTAGTGTATAAAATTTTTGGTCTAAAACAGTTTGTTTTAACTCTTTAAACTGTTTTGACTCGCTTAAAGATAGTTACTTTTCTGTGTGTCTGCAATGTTACTGACTTATGTCAATTGCCTTGTCTATCTGTCTGGCTGTGTGTTTATCTTATACCTCGTTTACACGATCAAGCAATTATCGAGCAAACGTCGAGCAAACGTTGAGCGAATATCGAGCAATTGTTAGCTGGACGAGCCAGCTCGTCGGGCCAGCTTCATCGTGTAAACGGGGTATTACAATAATGCGCGGTAAGTTTGTCTGTCTGTTTGTCTATCTGTCATGTCTGTCATGTTTGTCATACCCTTCTGGCGCCTTTTGTGTTGCACGGACGCGAACCCCGACCGCGGCGTTTGAGTCCTTGGGCCTTAGGTACGTGCGTCCCCATCACCTTGCCCCTACTTCCCCATGGACAGTTTGAGGGGTGTTGAGTTGCCAGATACAGCGGAGTGGACGCGCCCGTAGAACGAAAACTTTCTTAGTGCATTCGTATTGCGGGTAACTGTTAGACCCCCTATGTAAAATTTTTGTTTAAAATATTTTAAATAATAGGGTCTTAAAAAATACAAAATAAACTTCATAGCGGCGTTTCTATTGTTAGAAAAAAAACATGCAATAAACGTTAATTGATCTATACCGATACAGGTAACTGTGTTAGTCTGGTTGTTCTGCTTGGAGAAACGTTTCGCAAAAGTTCACTCAGCGTCACTCTGGGTGCTCTGGCCGTCGTTGATTCGGGCGTCCTGTGTACTGCTTTGTCTCGCCAGTGGATTTTTTCCCTCACTGGTCAAGATATCAGGAAGTTGACTGGCGCCGTAGGCTGCAAAATTCACTTCTTTCTCACCTACTACGCGTCTTGCCGAGATAATTTATCTATATCTGCTTTGCGTGTGCTCAACGTTAATATTATCTGACGGACTCACCTACTACCTGTCTCATTTATCATCATGGACGGTGATCATCGTCACTATTGAAAGAGCTTTCCATGTTGCACAACCATTCAAAGCAAAGGTTTGCCCGAGAGTTACATACTGTTAAACCTATAGGTTTTAGTTTTTACTGCTGGAGTACAGCAATGATACGACGTACTTGTGATGTGCTAGCACAAGCTGGTGCTAAACAGATCATTTTGAAGTGTTTTGAAAGACGTCTGCTAAAGAACTAACCTAAGCAAACTGTTATCCGACACATAGTTGCTTAAACCTGTTGCTCATTGATATTATTTCTTTTGGTTTAGTGGCAGAATAAATGTTGCTCTCACATTGACTACCGTAAAAAATTTGTGTGTTGCATCTGGTACAGCAAAAAAATAAAATGTTGAAGCAAAAACGCTATTGCAGATTGAATCGACGAAACTTGCCGTATAACGCAGCAAAACTACAGTATGAGGCATAAGAAAACCAAAATTTATTGATCGTAACTTAAAGATGGATGATCAAATTTTAATAATTTTTGGTCCGAATACTGCAGACATAACTGACCATCAAATGACCAGACTTCAACCAGCAGCTTCTTTAGTTATTGATATTCCTAAACAGTCCCATAAACTCGTTGCTGCATAGTACTGCAAAATACTGTCTCAAAGACTGCAAAGACTGTGATCAGGGCTGTTAAGGGCTACAGTGTATGTATCTGGAATGATTAAATTTACTGATGTTTTCTTCTTTTTTATCTTATGTTGCATTTGTTCTGTTTTCCCATGTAATGCAGCAACAAACTTCAGGTAAGCTGAGAATTTGAACGGCCATTGGATGGCTAGTTATGTCAGAACGCTTTATACCGAAAACTGTTAAAATCTCGTTATTCTTTTTAAAGTTATTATCAGTAATGTCACGGATGGTTTTTGGCGTTTTTTGTTTTTTTTTCAACGCCGATTTCATGTGTTTTAATTCCCACAGGTAGTGCAGAAGCTTATGTTGGGTGAGGTGAAAACTTAAATAACCTTTTGATGGCAAGTTGTATCGGAAATAGTTGTACCAAAAATTATTAAAATCTGATAATACGCCTTCAAATTATAACTGATAAATTTTAGTGCGTTTTTATGCCTCACTGCGTATATGGCTTAGCGCATGCAAAACGTGCTGCTTTACAACGTTCATGTTTTATAAGTACAGCGCAGCGACGTATTTTCGGTTTGTTGGAATCTTTAACGACAGTTTCAGTTATTTTTAGAGACTCGGCTGGTGAAAAATTTTTGAAAAACCGCTGAAAATTGACAAAATTTTTGATCAAAACAAGGCAAAAAATTTCTTATGAGAGTGTCTTCATTTATTTTGACATTTTTCGTATTTGTCTCGTTGTCTCTTGATTTTATTTAACGTTGAATGGGTGAATGAATGAATGACAGTTTTTTTCAGAGTTATCATTTTTTGGCGCAATAACTATCTCTTGGTTCGTAGCACATTTGAGCTTATTTTACAGTTCAAACCGAATAAAGCGGTAAGCACAGAATATTGTTAGTGTGATGTATAAGTATGATATGATAGGACAAATGATTTGCATTGAGAGAATAAGACAGATATGCTTGGTATATTGTAGTTGATGTGTACACGGCAACGAGTGATTGCGGTTTGGCTTTCTATCGCGCTGATCCTCGCAGCAATCAGCTTGCATTTTTTCGTCACATTTACATACCCCGTATACCTGCCAAACGATCCACAGGCATTCTGTTACGTGCAGCCAGTCTATGAGCGGTTCTTTGACAACGTCTGGCGGTGGATTGACTTTACCCTGCTCGCATTCGTCCCGTTTGTCGTTGTGCTGACCGGAAATTGCGTCATAATCACGTGCGTTGTGCGGGCCGCGCGTTTTCGGCATAGCGACGTCGACTCACATCCGGGTGCTCGATGCAGTGTCGTAAGTTCGACGGCAGGAGACAAGGGCAAGGCGGTGACGTCATCAACTGTGATATGTTGATGACGTCATCGCGCATCTCAGTTGATGCATCAACTGTGATGCTGATGACCGTGAGCGTTGTCTTCCTTCTGACGACGTGTCCCAACGTCATCTACTTTCTCAAGATCGACGAATGGCTTGCCGAGAGCCCGGACGCCCATTCAAAAGCCAGACTGAACCTAGCGTTCGCCGTCACCAACCTGTTGTACTACACCAACAACGCCAGTAACTTCTTTCTCTACTGTTTGGCTGGGTCGCGCTTCCGTCGAGCCATGAGTCAGATGTTCCGCCGTCAATCAAGACAGGAAAGTCACAGACATATGATGGGTGAGCAAGAGCGCCGGTGGACCGACCCGTTAATAGCCGGCAGGCCTACAGTCCCATACGCAGGAGTTAAACGCAACACTCTGGCCACTATCTCGTGACGTTGCGTATCAGTACATCAGGCGACTGTAACGTCGAAGGCTACAGTTAGACAATAATGTAAACCACACTTACCTTGCACTGCTACTTTTTTCTTAATTTTGAGCTGCAGTCGTGCGTCATAAAGCAAACGACGATGTAGCCTGAACAATCTAAGCGTGGTTAAATTACGATACCGCACTGTCGGGAGTGGTATAAGCTCGCACGCGTGCTCTCTGACTCACTCCAGCAGTGCGGTAGCTAGTAAACACAGTCACTGCGTCATAATGGCGACTCGAATCCTGTTTTCATCACGTCTCAAAGCCGTGAGCTTATGATGAGTACGAACCTTGATCAGATTACGAGGGTCTGCGATGGACTAATGCGAATAATAATGTTTTAGGCGTTTAGCGTATGCGTGCGCCTAATTGCCGCTGTCAGAAGACCGAAAGTGGGAAACGCCAAACGTCAAACCACTGACTTCAGACAAATTTTAAATTAAACGTAATCGTAACCTTACATGTAACTCCAAAAACTCAATTCTAAATTTAACCATTAATTACGTATAATATTGAGATGAATTTTGTCAGACTTCTTGGGCGTTTGACATTTTCAATCTTCGGTTTTTTGAGTTGCTTTCTTGAATGCGAGAGTGCAACTTTTCGCGGGACTATCAAATCTGACAAATGGATTAAATGTTCAACAAAGTCTGCTTCAGATAGACTTATCCGGGACTGAACAGAGCATGGGTGTGGTGTGATTAATTATTATCCAATATTTAAACTGCCGTAGTATAAAATTATAAAAACAAAGATTATGTTACGTGGAAAAATATTGCTCTATTGCAACAATAACAATTATTATGCAATAAAAGTAATGAAATGTAATACTGATGAGTAGTTTACCACAGGCACATTTTTTTAAGATAACAACACCAGAGCAACAGATTAATAAACAAAACTGCAAATTTAACTTTTATATTATGTCAGTAACAGCACAGTTAAAATGTTAACATCAGTTGTGCTGTCAAGGGAGAACCTGACAGAGCACCGTTTTCCCAAGTATTTTGGAAGGTCTTTCCCGAAATAATATCGGAAAAATGCGAAACGTGATACAGTAGCGTTCTTCCAAATAGGCCTGCAAAAAAAAAAAAAATGTAGATAAAAGTTAACAGTTTCTTTATTAGAACAAAATGTCTGATGTAGTAGTATTAGTAAATCGGTTGCTGATCGGTTAAAATGGAGCATATTGTAACAGGTAATCTTGTTTCCGTCACGTTTCAAAGCCGTGAGCTACTTCTGCCCAAAGGAAGCGCGTCAAATGTCATGATATAATCAGTGTGACACCAGATGCAGTTTCCGGCGTGCAAGAATGCCGTAAAATACGTTTGCACTGCTGGGGCTTTACCATAGACCCCACGCATCGTCGAGTTTCGCACATCGAGTTCCGGAAAACCGAAACTCCAAAGTCAACTCGACGATTTTCAATCCTCGTCAAGAAAGTAAGCGGGAGAAAGTTGCATTGCAATTTAATTTCGACTTACAGCTAAAAATTTCCGAAGAAGAAAATTATTTATAACAATGCTCAAAATTTCAATCTCGCCTCTAAATTTTTCCAACTAAGCGATTTTTGGTCCCAAATGTTGTGTTTTCTGCAGGAAACTTACCGACAGTAAGAAAAAAAAGTCGATATGACAAAATTTCGGGAAGGACTATTGCTTCTTACTGTCCGTTGCAACGACGCCACTGCGTGTGATTTCAGCCACTGATTGGTCGAGCTTCCTGCGCATGCCAGGCTGCTAGGACTAATTAAGCGTATTTAACGGCATACTGTCAGTAGCAGGTTCTGTATTTTGTAAACCCACCGATAGGGCTTACATGTAACTACTCTAACACTAGCTTGTCGTATCCGGTAGCAACAACTGTCGACTGGAAGTTACCGTATCGGTTATCGGCTATAAAAGGAAGGAGATTACGCTTACGTAGTCTGTAGTATACACGGTGGTTAAAGTTGTTCTGTAGCCTATGTGTTTCTCTGATAGGCCTAATTGACGCTCGTTTTACGGACAGAAGCCAAGGCGACTACGCCGACTAGCAGCAGTTGATAGAAAGAGTGATCCTTTTAAAGTATAAGACATTACTTTTTTGTTTACTGTGATACTGCGCAGTGAGTCTTGCGTGAACAAATCTATAGGCTATCTTACAGAACTACAGTTACAGAAAAACCGACGTGGATTTCAAAGCTGCAGCTTTCTCACCAACTCGCAACAATGGGTATGACCATATTATGACTTTCTGCTTTGGCTATTTCGTATAGACTTACTCGTACAGTAGCTAGACCGGTGCTTATGTACTCGTAGGCTATGTTTGTGGAGGATGCGGCGCGTTTAACTCTTGCAGAATAACTGCGGAACAATTTTTCTGACGAATCTTAATCGGTTTCAACGTTTTGTTTCTTGCCAAAATTGTTGATGGTTGTTTTATGGACGATGGCGGAAATTTCTCAGGGAAGGAAGGGGGCAAAGAACGCAGGCTTTGAAAAATAAACGTCACAGGGTCGACTATGCGAAGGGATCGCACTCCCCAGGCGGCGGAACAGAAGAAAAAAAACTTTCTTATACTTTTATGATGAGCATAAAAGCATAATGATGTAATGTCTACGAAAATATCCTATAATATTTATACAGACTACATTATACGCCATACATGAAAATTATTAGAACACGATTTGTTCCTACAGGGAAAAACGGTTTTATACAACCTATACGCGTACAATGATATATGACAAACAGCGACATCGTAAATTAAGAAAGTACTGTGCAGGAAGTTGCAATTTTTCGATAGACAGCTTCAAATTTCTGACAAAAGAGATTATGAGTGCTCGCAATTTTAATTTTGTATTAATTTTAATTTTTTGCATTAATTTTAATTTTGCCTTTAAACACGAGAGATTTTTAGTTCCAAATTATGTATTTCTAAACGAGGAGAATTTTCCGACAGTGTGAGCAGGTAATTGTTGTTCTTTCGCCTGTTCCTTCTGCTACGACTCTGATGACGAAAACACGTGTTGATTTGTTGGTTTGGAACAGATGACAGGGTCCGATGCAGGCCGCCGTCTGTACCTTGTGCCGACACTTCCGAGAAATCGACCGGCTACTGCGATCAGGGCATCTGCTGCTATTATAAACGACTGCAGCAAGAATCGTGCGTGTACGTCACTTTCGCTTGTCCGACGCATTCGTCGTCGTTGTTCGTTATAATGGTCGCTCAGACCGAGGTTTTGAGATAAAATTCCACTGAGTTTAACTGACGTAGTAGTTGGTGTTTTTTCCTTGCACAACTGGCTTGGAATTGCTTTGGAATTGCTCTGGAATTGCTGAGAAATAATGATCTTGTTTGATTGACGGCAAATTAAAACTCTCCGGACTGAAAAACTATCTCTTTGTTTAACCAACCGCCTATAAGTAACTCAGCGTTCCGATCCTTCAGTGTAGCTAAATCGAATATCAGCCGGCTTGGTTGGGATTATGTTAGAGCGCGTTTGCCGCTATGTTAAATAGCAGATAACGTTGTGTGATTCCATATGGCAGATGACGCTCTGTAGCTTTAGATTGGATCTTCGTGAAGAGATATACACTGTGTCGGGAAAAAGTAACCCCCTAGTCAACGTACAATTGAAATGCCAAATCTGAATAAACCTGAATGAAATTTTGTACACTTAAAACCAAAATAATAAACCTCTAAAGCAATAACTAGATTTCCTTAAAAATATTATTTTTACTGGAGTCATTAATTGTACATTTGGGTAACTCCAACAAACAACATACAATTTTGGTAAAAATTTTACGTCAACAATGCATTGCCTATTGGCAATCAAGCTTCCGAAATTCGTTTAAATCTGCCTACAAAACAACAATTACAGATACTTTTCTGATGTCATTCCAAAACACTTCAGTATCAGATCTTTGTGTATGACCGTGACGTTAGACGCAAAGACCTGAAACTGCAATGTTTTGAGATGACCCCACAAAAGCCAATGTAGCTATTGTTTGCTTTGGCAGATTTAACTGAAATTTGGTACTTTGATTGCCAATAAACGCTCCATTGTGGACGTGAAATTGTGCAAAAATCAGATGTTGTCTGTTGGAGTTACGCAAATGTACAATAATAGAGGGGTTTACTATTGTGTCGCCATATTGGTAATGAAGATATTTTATTATCTATATTCAACAATTAATAACTTCGTTAGTAATTAATATTTTTCAACGAAATTTGGTGATCGTTTTACCAATTTATTAAGGATTAAGTGTACAGAATATTATTCAGATTAGTTTAGATTTGACATTTTTGTTGTACGATGTTTACGAGGTTACTTTTTTCCGGACGCAATGTAGACTGCTGTAACCTACTATGCTGTGTGATTTGCACGCAGATGCTATCCGCAGTACACAGGAGAGAGATGCGACACTCGTTCGATACCTCGCGATGTTCTACGCACTCGACGTGAGCATCATCGTTAAGCCATAAAAATCCTCTCTTTTCAGTTGCTGTCTGGCGAAAAATAGGGATGCAGAAAAATAACTATTTTCACCTCCGCCAAGGAGGTAATGTTTTTGCCGGTTTTTGTCTGTCTGTTTATCTGTGTGTTAACAAGATAACTCGAAAAGTTATGGACGAATCTTTCTGAAATTTTAAGGGTATTTTGGGCATGGCACAAGCTACCAGCGATTTAATTTTGGGGGTGATCCGGCAGGAATCCTAAATTCTGGATCACTTTGAAATTTTCGTTACCATTGCGTTAAAGGGAGCATAGGGGAACCGCTGCAAAACCGAAGATGGTGACGCCACCTGGCGAATAGCTTTGCCTTGGCGGAGGTACCTGCAGACTGTGACTGCTTTCTAGTAATTTTTTGTAATCTTACACACTAACTCATGAAAGCAAAGTGACACACTGTAGTGTTTGTGATGACATGGTAAAAATACTGCAACACAACAAACTTGAAGCAATCAGTTTGTTTCATTAAAACTTCGAAAGCAAACAAAAAACTGCACCGATATTTTGATGTTCCATAATTGACTGTTAGACGAAAATAATTCGAGACATTTATTATGATTCGGACCGTAAGTCAAAAATTATGATAGGCTATTAAACTGTCGTTCGTATCTTAATATTTAACTTTTAAACGTAATAAAAACTTTAGTGTTGCTGCAATTGTCCGCCAAGTGTGTCAATAAAAAATTATGAAAATCGATCAAAATCGGGAGAAAATATAGAAAAAAAGTTTAGTGCCATGCTGTTTTGAGTTTTACGGTGTTTGTTAAATATTGGACAGTTATTGTTGGGAATACAGATAATGTAGACGAGTTATCGTCTTCGGGCGGTCAGTGGATAACAATGCTAGTGATCGTGGTTAGCGTCATGTTTGTCATTGCTATCATCGTTGGTGTCGTCGCCTACTACCTTCGTCAGCGCAGACGGCGGTAAGTCACTGTCATAAGGTGATCTCAGACGGCGGCATCGTGGAGTGGGTTGAACAAGTTAGGGGAGGAGCAAGTAGATGCAATTTTCCAGCAGAGGAGATATAGATCGATGCTCAATGTTTTGAGTTTGCCCCTGCATGTTTTCCAAAATTAGGGATTTTTAAGCCCCATTTCGTCTATTTTTGGAAACCAATTTTTCTGACAAGAAAGAAATTTTCCGACATGCTAAAAGTTAAGAGGAGGGGCAATAATTTTCTTATTTTTGTCCAATTTGATCGCAGGCTTAGTCATTCCTTACAAAGATTGTTTTCTTTTGCGTGCATGATACTGCGGTTACCCGCGGGCAGTACTTAGCTTTGAGCAAAGCTTTACAGTCTAGGTCCATTTCAACCATTTGTCTTCGATACTTTTTTGCCGTTGTTTAGTTTAGTTTTTTAAACGTATGAATAATAATTAGTTATTGTTAGTTGAAAAACTTATAGTTTTGCAAACATTTTCTGTCTGTTTTCAGACTACTGAAATTACAATTTGGATTTAAAAGTAACAGCCCTCAACCGATTTCTGTAGCTTACTTTTGTGTTAAAGGAAACACTAGCATTAGGCTATTACAGTAAGAATAAAACACCGTAGGCTTATTCTGTATTTTTTGGCTGTCACTAAAACATCAAACGAAAAAAAACGTCGCAGACTGCTGAAACGATGCTGTTTTACTAGAGATTTATCGTTCCTCTTGAGCAACTACTGCATAGCGTCTCAAAAAACATTTACTTTCGCGATACGTCATAAAATAAGTCATGCAGTAATGGCTTAAAAGTTAAAAAAACTCGGGCTCGGCAATGTTAATATTGCATTTTGCAATAAAAGTGAGTAAGATTAAATGTTATTATGTAATCGTAATACATAAACATTAATATTAAAGCAGATTCGCATAGTGCCATTAGTGTAAAAATATAACTACTGATACAGTTGTAGATTATGAATATCTGTGACGTAATATTCTTTACTATATGTTTTATTCGGTTTTTGCGATGTGCTGTGCAGAACTCTAACAGTTAATTAATTAGCTGACAAGTCGATGTGCTCCGTGTACTGCAGAATCTAGGTAAAAAGTTGTTTTATGATTGGGCATTGTAAAACATTTTCCGGTATACTTAAGATTTTCGGCGTGGAGTAGTCAACGAGAAGGGCGGTGTGCCAGATGCATGCAGGCGCACGCTGCAGGACACTTGGGCCACGGTTTAGGACGATGACTTTACCGGTAAGCCCAACTGTGTAGTGTGTGTGGAAAGTACACGACATTTGCAGCCATTAGAAACGTTTTCTGGGTTCTTAATGCGCGCAAAATGCATTGCGGTCTGGGCTAGTAGGTAGGGCTCTTTGTTCCAAGAACTCTCGTCCCCTGCTGCTCTCAGCCTTCGACCCCTCGAATTTCGACCCTTTCTGGCACAAGACTGCACTTCGGACAGAAATTTCTGGTTACGTCACTGAATCCTGTAATTATAACGTATTGTATTATGTTGCTGTTAATGATGTTATAAAACTTGTTTTTCAGTGCTACAAAAAACCCATTAGAAAGACGCCTTTTCGTGCGGTCATCTTAATAGGCCACATTACGTGTCTTGCCCGTCTGTCCGTAGTCTGTCCGTCTTTCCTAACGTATCGATGTGCTTGCCAATCGTCAGTTCAGAAAGTGAAAAGTTAAGCGGACGGACGCATATTATTTGGCACTGGGCCAGTATGTATTAAGTCTTAGTTAATGTAGTGGACTTCTTTATTGTAGGAGTCGGAAATGTGAAGTGGACGTCTTTGGTTGACTTGATTTTTGCTGTAACACTTTTAGTCATTTGTCGTGCTGTTTCTACAGAAAACACCGATCGAACCTAATCGGTTGGCCATGCAGTTGGCGGGTGCGACTCCTCGTCTTTAAATGTGATTTTGCATTATAAATAATTTATTGCTAGTTAATGGTGTGCTAGGTTTCCTTCGGATCAGCTGATTTCGTGTTGTGATTTGCAGTTTCATCGCAAGAAGCCCGGCGGCAGTCCTGTGAACTTGGGCGTGACGCTGAACTCATTCGTGCTGTAGACAGATGACTTTCAGTAATTCAGCGGCGTCCACTCCACTGACATCTGGAAGCAGGATGCTTCCTGGAAAAAACGCCGGGGGACAGTTAAACTGGAATGGGGATCATTTTTCATTTGATAAATCAACAAACCATATTTGCATTGCACATAAACGATTAAAGTCTTGCCAAGAGATGCGTATATCGTTATATCGTTTGCGGCCGGGGCGGAGAACCCAACGTGGAAGCTCACAGTGTTCTCCTAGACTTCTGGTTGAATTTTTTGGCGTAAAAAAGGGATGGAAATAAGAGTAGAAGAAAAAGGAAGGGAAAGAAAATGAGCAACGAAGGGAAGAGAAAAGAAGGAAGGATTGGTGCGACTGGGAGGAGGTTGCTTTCTGGTGCTAAGGAGGATGGATCATGGATGCCGCTGAGTATAAGTACTTGTACGCACAGAATTTGCTTTATAATAATACGAAGCAAGCAGTGCTCGCTACTAGCTCAGCAAATAAAACATATGTAAACAGAATAAATTAGTTTGTTTGTTTTATAGAAAGCTACAACGAACAAAATTATCTTAAAAATATCAAGCACTGTTCGGTCAAAAATTAAAACTATTTTTGTCCCCGAGACGCTTCGATGCTTAGTCTGTGATCTCAATATATCACTTAAACAAACTTGCAAAGTTGTTTAATTTTTAATTTTGATGGTTACAGTGGTTACTGAGCAAGAAAAATGCAATTTTATCAACTTTTTCAAGTTATTCATCTAATAGCTGTCGCAAATGCACTGAGACAGTAGGTCTAAAGGCCCTATTATCATTACTATGACCTAAGCGTTTGCTATATTCAATCACGTTCTCTGGAAATTGTGATTTGTTTATCAAATGCTTGTCATTTGTGTTAACTGTTACTATCGAAGTGATGTGACATCAATGGAAAATTTAGCCAGTAAAATTTTTGCTGATTGGTCGGGTGATTAATCATTAATTTCAAGAGCTATTAGTAGGCCTATTAATTGAGAACTAGAATCTCACTGCAGTCTAAGCGTGGCTGGTGTTTTGCAATGACCACGTCGCTGGGTCATTGGCGCGCTACTGTCGCCTGTGTATGCAGGTACCGTTATAACGGTGCGACTAACAGCGACCCGTGGACAATAGCCTATACCGGCTACTGATGAGTGCATTGAATTGGGTGCCAGGCCAGCTAGCGGTTTACAATAGGGCTGTGCTATCCGAGTAATTTTTGGGCCGACCGTTAAGCTTAGTTAAGCCTGTCTGTCTGTCTGTCTGTCTGTAACGGATTTATTGTGGCTAAACGGTGAGAGATGTGGCCTAGGCTGCTATTGATCATTAATAGAAAGTCTCATATTGCTTTTCAGATGACACGAAAATTTTTCATTAACCTGGATGACCTTAAAGGTCAGTACGTCGTATCTTAAAAACGGTGACAGATAGGGCCATGGTTGGTAATAATCACTAATAGCCGTTTACATTTGCTGCCCTTCGGACACCGACATACGATCGGCCTACCTTAACGACAGCTGGGCTTCTTGTTTTAATACTCGACGACTCGCGCAGTAACTTAACGACTCGAGTACTACACTGCGTCCCAAAACGTCCCAATTTATGATTGTCTATATCTTCGCCAAAAATGAACCAATTTTTAAAATTCTTTCATCGGTACATTTTGTAGACAATTAGCAATAAAGTAGTTATTGAATATCCCGCCGCACATTAACTGTGTCACTACACTACTTTGTAAAATACAAATGCAAGAAAAACTAACAATAATAGACAGCAAGCATGTTGGTAAACAAAATACACTTCTGACCAAAAATGCAGTGAATGATATGCACGATGCTACACTTTGTTTGATTTGTTTTCTTGGATATATGGCGTGTTGGACGACATGTTTGTTTCTGGCCTTTGTGGTTTAGCAGTGATTACGTTCTCTTCAGTACGTGTATGCTTCAGTTTGCCGGTCTCATGCCTTTGTTCTGTGCTGCATGTTTTCTAAGTCTCTGTTAATAACATTCCCACTTTTTTCGATATATGGCGTTATCGGTATCGCTTGAATGCCATTTATCCTGACTCGAGTATTTTGCACAGCTCTAATGTGTTGCGGATCTGTATTATAGCGCTAAACGCTGCATGCTTGCTATTAAGACAGCCACAAACTCGACAAAATCATTTTATACGTAGGCGCCTAGCGCATTAGTTCACCATGTAGACTGCAGAGCTGCATCAACTTTTCCTGCAGTCTGTCATCAGTAGGTCAGTGTTGAAGAGTCATCAGTCAGCACTGATAGAATACAAGCAAATAAAGCAAAGACGACAGATTCGCTTCACGGCTGGCCAACGGTTCTAGACGCCGCCTTGTGTCCAGAAACAGGAAGCATCGAGTGAGTTATTATTATTATTGTCATTGTAAAGTAAAGAAAAAAACTTAAAGTCCTTCCCGAACCCTAAAGCTTACAGAGGGGCGCCGATCTCCGTTTCATTAGTCCTCAGCCGTACAACAGTTTACATTGTGACTGTGAGACCACGAATACGGGGCAAGTGCATCGCGCGGTGTGCCTGTTTACGTCCTAGCTTTCGCTGGTATTATTATGAGCGCTTACCCACAGAGGGGCGGCCAGGCTGAGTTGACCTGGGTGGCTGATTGCATGACGGTTTAACCGTCTGCCGAAGGTCATCCATCTAAGTACTAATCTTCTCCGGCGTTGATCAAATCTGTTGATGCGACGTCATCAACTAAATAAGCTACGTGCAGAAAAACAGTCATCGGCTAACTGTTAGCCTATACGTGATTATGTACATGTAGGTTAAACCATATAGCTGATAAAAGTGAGTCTCCAGTTTCATTTTAAAAGTTGACGAAAACGTGGAGTTACAAATCATCTCTGAGACTTTGAGACTTGAGTGTTAATTAGTTACTTCTTATTTTTCTTCAGAATACAGGTCAAGCGTTCTCAGGTTAAAGACTTCTGGCCGCTACAACACGAATCCGAGCATCTCGAGAATCAATTGGTGCAGTTGCTGTTATACTAGAGACGAGCGTTTCTGGCTTCTCAGGGAAGGGTCGCGACTGTCTTTTTGAAGCTAAAGAAGTATTTCGGGGAAATCATGAAAATCGTCACGCGTATGTGATTTAAGACCTTCTTGCCCGCGTTATGGTCGTCAAGCACACGCGACATTTAGTGGCTGACGTTTCCACTGTAATTTTAGCAGTTTTTGTTAACTTATAGGCCTACCTACTCAAATTGATGTCGACTTCAATCTCGTTATTTCTCGTTGCTTCATGCGCGAGCGCGAGTATTATTATGCAGCCGTATATACTTCCTACAGGCCGCATTATCACACCTTACCCGTCCGTCTGTAACATACGCGCTCCCAAATCGGAAAATCGGCGTGACGGGCCCGCTAACGGGAGCAAAATTTTAGTGCGCAGATTAAAGGCCCAGGCCATAAAACTTCATGAGTTAGGCACAGGACATTGTCTCGTCATCTCGCTATTGCTTGGCGGTGACTTAATTTACTGTCAACGCCTGATACGCTTGGCAATCCGACGGACGGCTGCATGTCATGTCGACACTCGGCGCCGACAATCGACAATGCATAGACATAATTGCATGCATCGTAGGCCTACATGGGTATAGCCTACCTACATGTTGAAACAGGCTCGCAACGCTATAGGCATTTTTGTAGTTGGCTGGAAAATGACAACGTAAAACGTATATAAGGTTTTATAGCTTGCCAAACAGACCGACTGCGCTGCTAAACGTAACGTATTTTGTACGCCGTGCCAGTTTACAATAATTCTGCATTTGACTTCACTACTTTATGTAATTAATAAGCTTACTTCCAAAACCTATTAAGACCATTTTGGTCAAAACTCATTTTTCCACTATAAGCAAAATCGACTTAATAGGTTTTGGAAGTAAGCCCTTCAATTATATAATCCGTACAAAAAAAACACAAAATCGAGGGACAGTAACTTGAGCGATGAATGCAACTTGTCTAGTCCAATAGTCGACATAATTATAGTGGGCCTATAGGCATGTTATTCTTTAGTCAACAATCGATAATAATTTAAACTTGATCATATAGCCCGGAGCAAGCGCCATACAACAGTAACGGGACACGTATGTATTCTGTAGCAGGTGGTAATTACTATGGCATAAGTAAGAGTTCTTGACGTAACCAGGGTAGCTTCCGCAGTATGGCGCGAAATTTTATCGTATTTACAATCAGCCAGCTACGCGGCCGCAGTTTGCGTGCCAGCAGTCTGTTCAGTACTTGGAACTCGTGCTATATGATGACACATCGGTTAATTTATACAGGTAGGTAAACACACTACAGGTACGGGATACCTGTGACGGGCAAACAGCTCTACCCTGGCTAGCTGGCAGAGTTTGCGCGTCCCTAGCTGGCTTACTCGTGTGTGAGCGTGTGCCATATGGCCATCGTGTAGCGGAGATAACTTATGATTGATGACCGACCGGCTCAATGAGCGACTGCCCAAGTACCACTACTTCAGGGCCTAAAATAAGGTATTTTCCGACACAAAATGTGCCGCAGGATATGGCGAGCGTGTAGTAAGAATTTGCCTTATGCGGCATATAATATGTACAGTAGCATTTTAAGAATGAGGAATAACTGAGTCGTTAGTGCAAATATTGTTAAATTTTGAGTCAGATAGGACTACTGAGAAAAATCTTTAAAACTGTTTCCACCAGATGTCATCTTTTAAGGCTAAAATGTGACAAATTTGATTTCGGCTGAGGCTTTTCCCCAGATCTCGCTGGGGAGCTAACAGCGCTTTTCAGACTGCTAACTGGATTAGGGGGACCTACTTCTGAAAGGGAGGGGAAAGAGTCGAAAGTGAAAAGCGGGGAGGGGAGGAAAAGCCGCGTTATAATGGGGAATGGAGAGGAAGAACAGGGGAAAAAGAGAGGAAAAAGAAAAGGGAAGGAGAAGATGGAAGAGGAAAGTAAATGGTGAGTAAATGTGCAGTAGGAATTTTTAATCATTTTAGCCTCTGCGCTACTTCGATTTATTGCAGATTTGCCGGACAACACGTCATAATTTAAAATTCCTACTGTACTCCGACCTCGATTTGCTACAACAAGCTGTAGGGTACAACATCTTGACGTGTTGGGATATCGCGGATTTGTTGTTGACTTTCGATTTTTGGCGGACTTGTCGCACAACTTGTTTGTGCAACATATCCACAAAAAATTGAGCAAGTGGAGACTGGGCCTTAGCAGCGGTGAAGCGGTCTCTTACCTGGACTGCACGCGCACGTGTGCGAGCGCTGAGCAATGTGTCAACAGATATAGGCCGAAAGAAATGATGGCAACCTGCCTTGATGCGTCGATTACTATGATGCGCTGACTGGCGCAGAAAACCGACTTAGAATGCATCGTTTGACTACTCAAGCAATGCGTTTTAAGTCGTAGTACGTTTTTGGAAGTCTCGCTGAAATTCTCATAGCAAAACCGATCAAAATAGCACGAGTTATAACTAAACCGAGCTGAAAGAGCCGAAGCGTAACTTACTTAGTATAAAACGCACATGCTTACAAAACACGAAAAAAGTATCTATGTATAAAAGTAACCATTAATAAAACAATACTTTTTCAAAACGTGAATATTGCAAAAAGCAAACCCAATATATGTACTATGAATTTTGTATTAGACTTATAATTACAGATTTCCGCTATTAGAGATTACAGATCGGACATAAAATTCTCAACGTATTTTCAAGGCCGCTTACCATTAAGCAGTCATTGTTTTGTGTTAAAAAATTTCATTGAACTGCGCTGAACAAAAGCAATTAGAAGAAATAACCAAAGCATGCAGCAATAGCGTTTCGAAAGATAGAGTAAGGATTCTTAATGATAGAAAAATTTCGCAATATCAGCCGTTTAGTATACAGTCAGTAATACATGTGGAGAGATACCTAGTTGGAATCAGAACCACAACATTTTACATTCGTGTCACTGGACTAGGCACCATAACACATAATTTATACCGGCGCTATTTGCGTGCATTCAAGTGTCATGTGAATTGAAGCCCTCGCTAGGATGGGCCTCTCTTGATTCGTGTATCTGGCGCGTCATATATTCTCATAATCTAATATCTCATGACTTACCTGGATGGTGAATGAACTCGACCCTACCCGGCAGTTACCCTGGCTGACTAACCCCGGGTGACCTGGATGAGCTAGCTACGCGTTGAACTCTGGTCACGTGACATTATTGGTCTTCAGGTATACCAAGTATCAAGTACCGACACTTCAGATCGTTAATTCGTAGAAACTGCAAACATTGACCTCTTGGTCTGCCGATATGAAGAACACTCAACAAACTAAGACGTAAAAATTGCTGAGGATCTGTCTCTGAAATTTTTATTAGATTCTCAAGATATCGGTGCATCTGTCTGTCTCTCCGTCTTAACTTCACATTGCGTGGGTGTGGTCACCTTTCGCTGAGACTTTGGTCTAAAACCAAAGCTTTGTTTATGACTATGACCGAAGTCAAGACCAACAAACTTTGTCGGTATAAACTAAAGGCACGTACGAAGTGAACGAAATAAATGGAACTGAACTGAACTGTATCAGCAGAACTGTCAGAAGTAAAAAAACCGTGCTTCCGGATGCAACCGCCAAAAAACAAAATAAGGGGGCGGCGAAAATTTTTCAGTTGTTTTTTCTTTATATCATGACGTGTAACGTAATATTACCCAACAACTTATAACAAGTAATTTGAGCAAAGCTCATGAGACGCGCGACAGCCTTAGCAGTTTTTATTCGCAGGTTGTCCATTTCGACGCAATTCACTCTTAAAATCTACGCCACAGGCACAAATTGCAGAAAAACATTAAACCTCTATTTTAAAAGTTCGAGGTCATTCAAGGTCATCGACGTTGACACCAATAAAAAGTTTGTCATGATAAGCAGCATGTATGTGCCAATCTGGAACCGGTTTCACTCTACACGAGCCAATAACGGCATATTAACCACTTTTTAGGGGGGTAGCTGTCTTTAACACCCGCCTGCGCCGGCTTCCTTAAACCTAAAATCTATGTTTAATGGTAAAAATTTCATATACAGATTGTCTTGGTCTATTTCCAGCCATTTCGTTGCAATTTACTGTTGGAATGTGCGCTGCAGACAGAAATTGCGAAAAAAATTCACCAAAACCCCCTTTTCAGGGGGTTCAAGGTCGTTCAAGGTCATCGATGTTGACAAATCTGAATAGCCTATCACAAGTGCTTGTTATGATAAGCAGCATGTCTGTACTATCTGCAACCGTTTTCACGCTACACGAGATAATTGCGGTAAAATAACCACTTTTTAGTGGGGTAGTTGGGTTTGACGCCCGCCTGCGCCGGCCTCCTTAAACCTAGGGGGTTGGGACTTGGACTGATTGAGTGAGGGAGTTGGCTGTTTTTAAAATAGCTTAAGGAAGTTGACTGATTTTAAAATTTATTTTCCTTTTGCTCCGATAATGCACAAATTTGGAAAGCAAAGTTATGTCCAATAGCACATACTGTAAAACATTTGCAATAGTGTAATTACCAAACATGCACCATACCCCTTATATTCAGTGCGTCGCTAAATACTGCCTGGCCACATTTGACTCAAAGTGTACGTTTGTCACGTGCAAAATTTGTATAATTAAGTCAGCAGGAAAAATAACACTGCGTCGAGCCGGAATGCTTTATGCTCACAGTGGCGTATACGTTTACTGCAACATTCCGAGCTCTGTTTGAATGCAATGTCCCGCTGTCTGTGAATAATCTATTATAATATGCCCCATGTCGAAGCAGAACTTTGGTTGAGACGGCTAGTGTAAAGGATGAGCGATTAAAGTGAGTTAGCCTACCTATTGACGGAGCAATAATTATTGTAAAGCGACTGTCACCATAGCGAGCGCCTTTCACGTGTGCATGCAAGGCCAGCGTCATAAAAGTGAAAGAGGAACGTTTTCCGTCTATGAAGCGGGTTTTGATTAAAATTTAGAGCCAAAATTTTTATTTCTGGTTTGTTTTCAAATGCGTTTTTCCTGATTTGGAATAACCGAAATCGATGGCGGTCGGGGCTTGGCTCCAAACCAAGATAAAGGAGCTTAAATGCATTTAATTTCTCCAGACCCCATAGTTGGATTTATGGAGAAAGTATATATATTTGGAAAGGAAACGAAATTGAAAAGATAAAAAAGACAAGGAGAAAAACAAAACTCTTAGCTGTCGCTAGGAAAGGCGCGCTACAGCCCGTTGCAGTACTGACCTTCAAGGTCATCCAAGGTCGATGATTTTCATCTCATCTGAATGGGCGTATGCGATTTTTCATTAACGATTAATAGCAACCTTGGCCTTTTCTCACACCGTTTCGCTACAATAAGTCTGTTACGGACAGACTACGGACTGGCAGACAGACGGCACATTGTGCCACGGACGCCGTACAGCATGGCTGTAGCGCGTCAAAAAGAGCGACGTTATGGATGAACGGAGAACTGTGTACAAAGGGAAGAACTAGATGAAACTTCGCCGATAGATAGGAATATTTGAGCAAAAATTAAATGCTGAAATTAGTCCACATATTATGATGTTGTGTTGCGATTTTTATGACATATTCAATTTGCGATTCGTGTATCATTTGCTTTAGTTAGAGTTCACCGTGTAAGCTGTAAGCATACACTAAGTGCGTTGATTCACTGTCCACTCAACTCCATGCATAATGTATTAGTTACTGACTGTATTTGCTTTGGTGCGGACGTATATGGGGGTCTAAATTTATCCAAATAAGTAAATAAGTAAGTAAGTGTCAGAGTTAGTCTCTGACCTGTGTCAAGCCTTGTTAACGGATGTTGTTCATTATTACTATTGAAGTTCTACTGATATCTTCTTCGGAATACGTGCCAACTTCAGTATGCTGAAGGCCCCGGCACTGTAAACAGCACGGTAGTGATAGCCTATTACGATTACTAAGGAATTATCACTGCAATAAACATACTAATTACTGTAATATTATTTTTATATTATTATTATTACTGAACGTTGCGTATTGTAATACTAATAACAGCCTGTTGTTGTTGTTGTTGTTGTTGAAGCAGCAGTGCAGCTGTCATGAGTGTGGTGACGCTGGACATGACTCATTCCACCTTTTCCACTCATCATCGTGACCTTGACCTTAATGACCTCGGCACTGATGACCTTGACCTGCAAACCGTTGACCCAGATCATCATCATTGTCGCGCTGCCTCTGGGCACAGCAAGCGGCTGCGTAGCGCCAACCAGTCAGCGACCGTGACGTCATCAGCAATGACGTCATCGCCCGTGACGTCATCACCAGTGTCACGTGACCAGCATCAGCAGCATACATTAGCGACATCTCGCGGACCGCTCACCAAACTCAAGGTATATCGATCATACGCATTTATACCCAGCTCAACTCAGTCTGCTGATGGCCATCCCTCCAGGGTACGTTTCGTATCGACCTCTCTCGCTAGGGTTAAGGCACGAAGCGTTCATCTGTCAGATAATATTGCAGTGGGTGATTCCATACGATAAATTTTTTTATATAGCCTATACTGACTGACTTACGTAGGCCTATACAGTACTAGCTATGTTTTAGTCACATGACTTTTGGATAGAAGACATACGTATTCATTTCACCTGGCCACGGAGGGATGGCCAAGATGAGTTGATGTGGATGGTTCACCTGTTGCAGACAGTTACTCATCAATTACCAACTGGGCCTGGCGTAGAGCAACCACGAGGGTCATCCCAAAAGTTTTTGGCCTCGACATATTAGACAATAATATTTTCTACAATCTATAAATTAGTGAAACGTACATCCTTTACGAACTCTGATGAGTCGGTTGCAGATATGATGTCGTGGTAATTTATGACGTCATTATAGCTCTAAACCGAAATGATTTGGAGCGCTAACGCAAACAGTATAGAATCAGGCTCACTGATACATGACAATTTTTCAATTTTATCTAGTTTCACCAAAGTGGAGCCCCGTAGCATCTGATTTGGTAAAAGCCCTAACAAATACGTTTGTGAATTTCTTATTTACATATGTAAATATACAGTAGCCTACATTGGCGCTTGCCGCAAATAAAAGCATTTGAGTCAATTACAACTTCATGCAAATACGAGAAAAGTTTTTAGCCTCAATATATTGGACAAAAATTCTATTGTCTATATATCAGTAAAAGGTACCTACCTTGCGTATTCGTGTGAGCAGATTGTGGAAGTGATGTCACTGTAATTTATGACGTCATAGAGCATTAAGCTGAAACGATTTGGTGCGCTAACACAAGCAGCATTTGAATCAGGCTGATTGTTGCATGAAACATTTTCAGTCTGTAGCTGGATTTACCAAAGTGGGGCTTCTTGGCATTTGATTTTACGAAAGCCCTGACATCTACGTTTATGAATCTCTCATTTGTGTCTGTGAATATACTGTAGCCTAATCTGTGGTAGCCAGAAATCAAAGCACTTTAGCCAAAATACGACGCAATGCCAATATCTGATGGTATCGGAAAAATTTTACTAAAAATTTAACAGTTAATTATATCATTTGTGCTAATGAAAGGCCAATCAGAATTTGTGATTAAAGCCCCTGATGGGCAGAGGGGCTGGGAGGGCCCCGGGAGCAAGCCTTGCACAATTATCCCAAATTTCAAAAGTGCAGTCTAGTCCAAGGTCTACAGTTACCCAGCTGGCTGTTCATAACTATGACTATGACTATAACTATGACTATAACTATGACGTCTACATCAAGAGCACTTTGCATACAGCAATGACCTTACTCCCAGTGACTATTATTTGTTTTGAAATCTGAAATCTGATAATGATGATGTCCGCTATACTTGATGATGAATGACTCGAGCCTTTTTCGTTGACGCTGGAAATCCGTTCTATTTAATGCTCTGTGACGTCATAAATTAAATACAATGACGTCATATCCGCAACCGACTCATTAGACTTTGTAAAAGATGTACGTTTCACTGATATATAGATTGTGGAAAATATTGTTGTCTAATATGTCGAGGCCGGAAATTTTCGGGATGGCCCTCGTACCTTGATCGGACGCAACGTATTAAACACTGGACTATGTCGCCACTGAGGCTTGCGAATGACTGCTTATGCCGCGTACGGAGCGAGCGAAATGCACTGAACGGAAAGGAAATAACATAGTTCTGTTGTTTCAGTTCAATTTATTCTCTTTGCTCTGTACGCGCCTTTACAGGCTCACAGCTTTTGATGATATTGAAACCTCAGACAATATTGAGAAAATGATGATGGCGATGATGACGCAATGTTTGCGTGCAGTTGAAGCTGGTCAGATCGAAATCTCTCAACAAACAACCGGCGACTGCACCAGCAGCCAATAGCGGCGCAGCTACGAGTCACATGGACAAACATAGCGCACCGTACCAGTGGTCAGTTAGTCTCTTATAATTTATTTATACCACTCCAGACAGTGGTTTCACTTATACTTATTGTACGGTTGTTGACGGTTTGTCTTGTAGTCTACGCCGGCGTTCGTATGATCGTTTCAGCCATTGTATGCACTGGGGGTGGGGTGTCACTCCCTCGGCTGAATTTCTGGCAAATCAGCACCGTGTCTATTTTGGGCATAACTTCCAGGGAGTAAGGGGGCTCTATTCCTCACGCAGTGGGAAAAAAGTTGTTAATGTGTTTCTGTCTCTAAAATTTAAAGAAATTCATAATTTGACAGAACTGAATTATTACAATTAGGCTATTACAAGTCTCTCACAGAAAAATTTGGCTTTTTCCTCTACAGTATGATAATGATGAATTTCGTCGCAAAGTTTATGCCAATGTTTAATATTGAGTTACAATCGTAAAAATATTCTGAAAACTAACTTCGTCTTTCAGATCCTTTACTAGTTCTTCGCCCGTGAACCCTTTTAGATGTTCTGTCCCAGACGTTCTCTCATAATAATCTCTCCGCCATTGTGGCTGTCAAAGTTTATTGGCTAGATGTAATGTAGTGCCTGTGATACAAGGATGTGAGGTGAAATATTTAGCACAATCCATCACTAACACAACCCATCATTAATGTGCGTTGCAGGTGGACGAACAAGGTAACGGACGAAGATTCGAACCAGAACATCAGCGAAGTCACATCACTAAAGCCAGTTGAAGAACAGTCAAATGACACAAAAAGTATGTTTTTAACAATATGAATTAAATAATCATATCCGTGCACTTTCATGCGGTTTTATTTACCTTGAACTATCTCAACTCAGTCTAGCCATTCATAGAGGTAGTTAAATCGAACACCGGCCTACAGGGGTTGGGCTTGAGGAGGGGCGCGTTTACTCGTGAGCGGCAAGCATTAACACGGCGTGATCTCGTATTTATGGCAGGTGACGCTCCGTAACCGTTTGATGGGTTTCCACGAATATTTAAACTTTGTAACTTGACCATGGTTTGATTTACAACTGTAGCTATGCACTATACTAATTCCTGTATCAGTCGTTCTATGCAGCGTATAATTATTAATTACAGTAATGTGACCATTTTAAGTTACTGTCGTACTTTGTGTTAGCAAAGTGCGACTCGGTTGGACACAGAGAGATATGCAGACACTACGATGTAGGAGTGGTTGCCAGTGTGAGTAATTGAGTAGGGTTTAACGTCCCGCCCGACACAATATACGTCACCTCGGGGACGGCCTTTTCAGGCAAATGCACACTAAAACACATCAACAACACAATGAAACGCATAATTTAACCTTTACAGACAAAACACCAAATATAAATCCTAACCTAAAATTGTAAGGACTTACCGTTATAAGCGTGCATTTGTAACAGTAATGGCAGTTCTAATAATCTTCCCTGTTATCGTCCAGACAGTCATATTATTGAAGAATGCTGTCTATTGGAGGACAGGGGAGAACTTGACTGACCCTGTAGTTCATAACAGGGAGAAATTATAGTTCGTTACGTTCTTATTCGATTACAAACTGCACGACGACACTTGTGGTGTATTGAGTATGTTTTAGCATAATAAGCCTCTCATTATCAATTTCTTATTGTTATGATTGTTGAGTAGGTTTAGAACAAATGAGTCAAAGCAGCGTTCCGGTTGAACAGCAGCAGCAGAATGCGGCGTCCTTGCCTAGCTTCAGACCAGGGTCTGCAGTAACTGTCATTTCTCTCATTGCACTCAAATTTTCACTCTTTGCTTTGACGTTGTAACGATCATTAAACTTCCCAACACACTTCAAACTAAAATCGCAATAAAAATGATTCGCACGAAACCAGCTTGTGCTGCTCGGAGTATTGAACGATAAATTTGTAGCTGGTTTTGCTGGCTTACTATCGGCTTATATATAGACCTACCGTGATTACATTCTTTTTACAGCACACTGTATCTCAAAAAAACATCCCGGACATTTTCGACTGTAACTTGAAAACCAATTATCAGATTTTAATAATTTTTGATACGAAATTCCTGACAACTTTCCATCAAATGACCGTTTAGTTTCCCACCTCACCCAATGTATGCTTCTGCACTACCTAGGGAAAGCTGATCCAGCGAAATATGCGTTAAAAACAGAAAACCTGAAAAAAACATCGCCAACATTATCGATCGTACCTTGAATAAAGATTAGCAGATTTTAATATTATTTAACAGAAATATTTCTGACACAACTGGCTATTAAATAAATGTTTTAGTTAACACCTCACCCAACATCTGCTTTTACACTACCTGGGGAAATCAGCCCAGGCATAATACGTGTTAAAATGAATGGAAAATCGTTAATAAATTCCATCTGTGCTAATCTTTGGGCCCCAACAGCAGGTCTGTTACAAAGTATGACTGTCTTGCAGCAGAATGTCTGCCAGATGAAGTTTAGGAATATTTGTAAAGTCAAGAAGTGACTAGCAAAGCCTGTATTGGTCCGGAGCAGAACATTATCGATACTGCTGTCAAGTGAAGGGAGAAAGCGTCTCCTTGCCTGTGTTCGCATAGTGGGCCAACACTTCAAGCAATTTTACTGCAGGCAGTTGAAAAATGCAGAACTAAGTGAAATGTCAACCACAGTGTCAGAAATGTGAACAAAATGTGTTTTACACATTATGTTAATTAAGCAATCATATCGCATTAGATAAGAAGTGATATTTCGCTGGTTGTGCTTTCCCCAGGTAGTGCAGAAACAAACGTTGGGTGAGGTGAGAAACTGAATAGTTTTTTGATGGCAAATTGTGTCAGGAATATTTTTATTAAAAATCATCAAAATCTGATAATCGTTTTTCAAGTTACAGTCAAAAATGTCGGGGATGTTTTTTTGAGACACAGTGTAGTTTACGCGCGCTTAATGGTGTGCTTCGATTGGTGCAATTTTCTTTGAAAAAAATTGTGTTATAGATGTACAAAACATCAGTTTATACACTTTTTAACGGCAACATTGGAGAACTCGCACATCAAAAACAGCAAAAATCACAAAACTTGATATTGCCCGCATCATGCTGACTATGTGTCAATGTGCTGCTGATGCAAAATTATAATATATAACTCTCCTCCTCCCCCCCCAAAAAAAAATCACAGTCCCTTGCTATTTTTCTTAAAGCATTTGCTCAAAGGATGGTTGTAGACGCCCCTGCAATCATCAGTTGGTAAGCATTTATTTTTAGTTATATATATTCAGTTCTTTAATTATTTCCATTTATATTACGGTATCTCGGGCGATGTCCATTGTTGTCAATGAAGCGTGGCTGTTGTGAAGGCGAGTTTGTTCCGCGGTTATGGGCGTCAGCCTCACAGCTTACTGTAGGCCTTACTTGCATAGTTCGAATATCTGCTTTTATCTAGTTCTTTCCACTTGTTTTATTGTAGAAATCGCATTGAAACTAAAGAATTAATTAAATTTTTGGTCAGTCGGCCGCCATGGCGTTGTGTGATCGAATCTCAATCATAATCGTAAACATTGCAACAGTGAAACCAGTAGTTATAGGCCTATTTACACTATCCAATAGACTTGTGGAAGTAGGCGTAGATAAGAGTAAATGATAACAGAGCAAATATGTGTGCTTTTAGCGATGAATATTTCGAGTTTCCGTGCAAGTTTCAGTGTCCGCCACAACAGTTCAACTTCTTCAGTCCGCACAACACTCAACCCAACTTCCAAGTCAGTATACTGCTTTCGCTTACTGATCTACACGATCAAGCATAAGCTTACGTCAAGCAAATGTATTCAAAATACACGTGCTAATTGCTCGACGTCTGCTCGACGTCTGCTCGATGTTTGCTAGCATTCATCCCGCTAGCTGGTCGAGCTATGGTAATTAGCATGCGAATTAGGAGGGCGGGCGGGTTGTAATCGGAAGGCCTATATAGCACGTGATCATCTGTGGGCTGAGCCCACAGATATATACCCTTTACCCTGCCTTTAAAGGGTATATATCTGTGGCTAAGCCTAGGCCTACATTTGAGTCAGGGTCGGGGTTCCATCAAACCTGCTTGATATTTGATCGATGTTTGTTTATGGCAAGAACCACACCCTCGCTCTCAGCCTTTGATCTTAAAGTGCATCCCCAACTCCAATTTCTGGCTACGCCTATAACTACAGGCTATTAATCGTTGTGTTGATACCCAGGCTGAACGTGATCGCGGTGCACTGGTTAGCAATTCGTCGTCAGTACAGCGCGGATCGCCAGACGGTGCTGCTAACGTGACACCCGTAGTTAGTGATCGATCTCCGCTGATAAAGCACGCCACGTCGCCGCCGCCGCTCATGGCCGATGCCGTCGTTTTCGACAACGCAGCAATCAATGAACCGCCACCGCCGTACACGCCACATGCTACTTCCGGTTCCGGTCCACCTGCTTCCGGTATGGACCGGAAGTTAACGGACTCGCCACCAGAAGCAGAACGCAGCGTTTCCGGCGGTACGGAAGCGACGCCAAAGCGCAACAAGAAACGCAAAGTTCTCAGTATCGTAAGTCAGCTTCGTTCTCGATACGCAGACTGGACCAGATCATTATTTGAAACTTTGAAGTCTTTTGGGTATTAGAAAGCAAGTCGCCAAAATTTACATGAATCGAATCAAAACTTGTTTTTTTTAAATTATTATGATTCGAAACGAAATCACATTGTCGATCACATAAGGCAGGCTGTAAATGTACCGTCGACTTCGCCGCATTCGCTTGATTTAGTTGCAGTATATTTTGGTCGCCAGAATGCGTCTGATTACACATCAAGCAGTTAGACCACCCACATGTCGTGTATAAAATTATGTGTGCTGTAACTACACAATGCTGTATTTGTACTTTGTAGATAATTCCCGGCTCCAACTCGAAGGATCAGTCTGGAAGTAGCAGCGGTGGTATACGTCAGTTGTCCGAGGCCGAGGAACATGAGATAGACGAAGCGATGAAGCTGGCCAGCTCATTCGCGCGTCTGATGAGGACCACCCAGCAAGCTAATTTAGACCACCCGCACACTCCGCGCTCAGCGTGCTCTACCGGCTCGTCCAAAGAGTCGCTTGACTCTCCGGGACCTGGAACCGCCACCGGAAATGTCTTCAGGTGTGTCATTTTTAGCCGACCGTAGGCCTATTTAAGTAAATGTTGAGCTTTTAGTACGAGTTGTCGTCCTTCTGTCTGTCTCTCTGTCTGTCACGGGTGGGAAAACGTTTTACACAACTAATTAGCCACGTGTGTCATGGCTACGCAAGGGGAACATTTTCATATTGAGGATTGAATAAGGGGAGGGTACGAAATTCAATGGGAAACTGACCATATATAACGGTGAGATAGTCTACGGCTAAGGTTACTATTAATCAGTAATAGGAAGTGGCATACGCCCTTTCATATGAAATAAAAATCATCGACCTTGGATGACCTTGAAGGTTACTGACAACCAGTACGGTCGGCTATCCTAGCGACAGCTGGATTTTTTGTAATTTATTGTTTCAGTTTCAACTGCGAGTTAACTTTTTCAATTGCGCAATGGAGTAATTCACTATATTGATACTAGTCACTTCGAAGGCTGACCTTTTATTAACTTTGGTGACGTCAATGATATGGCAGAGAATAATGCAAGAGCAGAACGGTACTATAGAACGATCGATGTCGACATGGCAATACTACCGATAGTAACTATTATTGTCAGAGTATTGGCTTGCAACGAACTTACTTTTTACAGGGCGTCATCTTAGCTACATCATTCTGTCTGTCTGTCACACTGCTGTATTGTGTCAAAACGACTCGACCTAAGATTCACAAAATCTTCGCTGTTAGCTCCGCAAAAGACTAGTTAAAAACTAGTATTGTATTGTATTCGTTTATTCATTCATTCATATTCGTCTGAAAAACGTTGACAAATCGCAACGAATTACATGACATACAGTAATATATGTAAGAGTTTAAAAAGCGATAATAGAGTCAACGTCTCAGAACGGCGTCAGTGAGATAAAACGTTTGAGTATGATAAACTACAGGCTGGCTAATAAACGTCAAACAATGTTCTTATTATAAAACGTTTATTGTTCAGATATGTTGTCTTTTGCGTCAGTTGTAGTTGATGCCGTCGATTGCGGAGGTTGTGGTGGTGGTTGGACTGGTCCGGCACTAAAGGCTGCAGCACATGGGCATTAGTATTCGCAATATATTTTACGGAGTGTATTGGCATTTCCATTGCGAGTACCTGTTAAGAGTATCAAACAACGGTGATCTATGTGTTTAGGTTTAGTGGTCTAAGACGCAGGGTAGCTGCAGCAGCTGCTGCAGCCGGTAACAAAGAAGAAAAGAAAACGTTTGTTGACGGATTTTCACTCACTTGTAACGCCACCGACATTTTTACGCCGGACGCACAGGTACAGTACAGAAGCCGTTTTTTTCTCTTATTGGTTTGCTGGTTAACACGTTGTATTTCCCTTACGCCGGGACCGGCTAGTAAATGGATAGGTGACTGTCTGCGGCCATGTAAACCAACTCGGTATGAAACCAGCCTGGCAGCTACACAGGCCAACCCAGTCTTCTACCCTCAAGTGATCAGTAGTAGTTTACAATTTACGGGGTGAAGGCCTAGTGTGCCTGATTGGGGCGGTGATATGTCTGCTGGCTGCACTACGGGCCGAATTGTTCGCTTTCGTTGACGGCCTTGACCACGCTGGGGAAGCTCACGACATTCCCCAGATTCAGTCAGATAGAAGATTATCTCTAGTCGCTCCAGTGCTCTGCTTAATGCTTGAATATTATATTTCGCAACTTTTTTGAAAGGTAAGCAGGTTTGCTGTAGATTTGATACCTGGTGATGCCACAGTAGTAGTAGTAGTAGTAGTAGTGTAGTTGTTGTTGTTGTAGTTGCATTGGCAGCATTGCCGTCTGTTCGTAGGCGGCTTACAACCAGCTGGTGTCTGTAAGTCCGACGGTGTCAGCAGCTGCCACACAGATCACCACGTACAAGCTGCCCAGTCGTCGTGACAGTCGCAGAGCGCACAGGCCCGGGCCGGGATCGGTTATTTCTGACATGCCACTGCCACGTGCTGCGACCACTGGTCGGCGTCGCAGCAGTCACACCGGTTTATTCGCCACCCTACGAGCCCCCGCAACCACCACCACTACCACTACGGGCACTATCCTACCCTCATCGCCACTACCGGCCGCTACAACCGGTTCAGCACGGATGCTGTTTAGCCCTAGCCCTCGCCCGCCTACCTTCCTACCTTCCACTACTACTACTACTACAACTACAACAACGACCGCTACACCCGGTTCTGCTCAGACGCTGCCTCGCCGGACCGGCTACCAGCGCTCCATGTCTCTGACGGAGGAGAACGTGATGCATGGAGCGAGGTCAGCCCACCGCATTCACGTGGTCAGCAACGCGTCGTCTTCCGAGTCGACTCTTTCACCGACCACCACTGTCTCC
>Ga0056128_1000350_pt1 | contig 38757 bp, 23 predicted proteins | sample WorMetLIZISLAND2_FD_71113 | JGI IMG/M metagenome (GOLD analysis project Ga0056128, IMG submission 71113) | Marine gutless worms symbiont microbial communities from Max Planck institute for Marine Microbiology, Germany - Olavius geniculatus... ... | reverse complement strand
TGCTTGCAGTAATCCTCAAACAACGGTAAACAAAGCTGCTCTCGCCATCGTAACATGCCGTCTGCCTGAGCTAATCGAGCGTGTGAGAAATACAGTAGCCAGCCGGGCCGATAATTTCACAGTTCAATGATTTCTCGACATCTCGCAGCACTAATAGGCCTACTCTGCAGTTGCTCATGCGGATATTAGGCCACTATGACTGCTTGCTGAACTACCTGGCCAACTTGGCAACATTTTCTTAATGTAATCGTCACATTGTGACTTTGTTTTTTTACTAGTCTTTTAAGTAATATACGCCTAATTTTTGACGCGCTACACCTATGCTGTAGAGCGTCTATGGCACGATGTGTCTGTCGTCCGTCTGTGTCACACATGTATTGTGGCTAAACGGTGCGAGATAGGGTCTATGTTGCTATTGATCACAGGAAATCGCATACGCCTTTTTAGATGAGATAAAAATCATCGACTGTGGCTGACTTTGAAAGTCAGTATTGCAACAGGAACTGCGTATGCTGTAGCGCGTTTCCTTAGCGACAGCTGGGTTTCTTGTTTTTCGTACTCTGTATTTTGTCGCGAATAAAATTAAGCCTAATCAATCAATCAACAAATCAATCAGTCAATCAATCAATCACGTTCAACCACTTCACGATCGAAATTTTGTCAAAATTAGTTTTATAATAATCCAACCAGCAATCAGATGGACTTCGTGGCAAACGTGGAATGCGCAAGTAAGTCCGAGCCTCGGAGTCTGGCCTATGCACGTACTCAGTTGGTGGTCGAGCGGCGTCAACGGTCTGCGGCACATCAAGTGGCTACATTGTCTGCGACGCTCACTCGGTCAGTCGTTCGCTGGCTCAAGGGTGGTCGGGATTGCGACGCGTGTCGGTCGCGTGCCACTGACACGACTCAGTCTGATCGAGTCTTTAGAGTACTAAAGTCTTTAGCAACTTTTTTCGTTCTAATCTTTCTACGTCGCAGTTTGACCACGCGACAATCCGCACACAACTCCCACAACAATAATCTCACTTCGACAAAATATGCCATGTGACATAATTTTGTTACGATTAATAACACTTTGCTACTTTAAAATGTCAATTACACTCACGTCAATAAAAACGTTACGAAGTACCGTAGACACAGTGATGTTAACTATCGAAAAATATATTCATTGTCAGCTCTGATTATTTTAGCTGCATTCTCTTGCAGATGTCTTGTGCGAAACTTTGACGTAGTATTAGTCGGAGCGTATCTCGGCATGTTCCGGCGCCGCGCCTCAAGGCCCTCAAGTAGTCTAAAACTCTAAACTCTAAAGTCGTCGAGGAAAGAAGGCAGAGCACGGCCGGGAAGCTGGCAGGGTACTGTGAGTAGGCGTAGGATAGTCGTAGAGTAGGCAGCACTTGGCTCGGTCGCAGTCGTGATCGGTTAATTGAATCTCACACGTGAATCTGACAAGTTCATCGCGCCGCTGTCGTTAACAAGTGCCGCCACACGCCGCAAGCCAGCTAACGTCTTCACTGCTCCACCGGTTCAACCCTTTACGATTGCTGCATGGAACATTCACCATTTGTCTGACCTGTTTTGTTTTACAATAAATATACTGTCTGTGCCAAAACAATGAAGCTATCATTTTCCCCACGCGATAATTTTTGTGTTGTGATTATATCAGGCATAGCCAGCATGTGCGTAGGCCTATAGTATCGGGGGAGCGAGGCAAAAAGAAAAGGCACAGATTCGTATGAATTTGAGATTCCCGTGCACGGCGAGCGTTAATAAAAAACAGCTTTCAAGTTTGACTCAACGACAGATGCGTTATTAGGGAGCGTCTTGAAGGCTGGTTTCTTAGTGTGCTAGCAGATCTACACAAAAAAGCAGTTAAACCGCAATTCCAAATGCTAGCTTGTGCAGTAAACATTATACTCTTGTACCCGCTACATAAAATCATAATGCTATGGAAAAAAAAGCATTACGTGGAAAAACATCAAAAATTGCATTTACGGCGAAAAGACTGTGAGTCAAAGTTAACCATTACTTAATCAGAAATGCTCAAAAGTTGTATGAAACGTTTCTGATTGTATTCGCTATATATAGGTTTACTGCAGTCGCTTTGGCATGGTCATCAAAAGCCCGACTAAACACCACTTGCTTTAATTTGTTGTAATGTACCACTTGTTGTTTAGCGTAGTGTACAAGAAGCTATGCTGTACAAAAAAATTTACAACCAATCGTGTAGCAAGTGGAGCGCAGGTGTAAAGGGTTAGTGGTCAGCTAATCGGCGTGCAATCATACGCGTGTCGTCGAGAAGTGTAGCGGCGACTGGAACAATCAGCTGACCGCACGTAAGCTAAGCACGGCGCCTGACAACGCGCTCGCAGAATGAATTAGCACAGCGACGACAGCGACAAGATTCTTCCTATATAAACACAACGCCCGGCCGCGCAAGATGCTCTTCGACAGCCGATTAACGTCGTCGTCAGTCACTGCCAGCCAACTAATCGTCGTTAGATCTTCTACAATTGGCCACCGATCTGCATTAATGGTAGTTACGTACGCCTACTTTACGAACTTCTATCAGTTATTCGTGCTGCTCAGATGTAAGCCGACAATTCTTGTTTCATTCTAGAAGTCACGTGACATGTTTGTGAGACACACTATGAACGTACATGATACATCGTACTTTTTACACTTTTATTATAGGCCTACTTATTCAATTTACGTTATTGCACCGCACGTTCTTGGGTCATGACAAGATTGCTAGCATACCGGTATAACGACTAATGCACAACGGGGTAGGTATAAAATGTTTATTGGTAAAAGAGCGTAATCACTCGTAACGAAATTACCAGGTATCTCTGTTTCGGTGCTGATATCGAGTGACTGACGAGGCATAGTATTCAATGGAAGCCACAGTTCACGACCATGCTTACGGCATAGGTGCGCTGATGACGTCATCGGCTGGTGACGTCATTACTCGTGACGTCATCGCGCAGTCGCTGCAGCTATCTCACGTCAGACAGGAGCAACAGTTCAGTGTTTATTGCCAGCCGCCGGCCAGTTCTATCCACTACACTCTCAGCCAGCAGGTATGTTTTCTGATCCGTGACACAGTGCTAAAAGGCTGAAGTTATTTAGGTGCGAACAAAACGACAGTAATGAAATAAGATGAAATGAAATAAAATTAAATGAAATTAAATGAAAGCCCAAACGCGCGCCTTTTATTTTGTTTTATTTTATCTCAGCTTAGTTCATTTTATTTCTGTCGCTCTGTACTCACTTAGATCAGTGAGGCCTAACGGTTAGCCTACCGAATAATATACCTCAACTTTTTTAATGATTTCGGAAAATAAATACGGTGTCGGTGTAAACAGTGATCATAATAAATGGTGATGTTCAGTGTTCGCAAACGGCCGGTGTCGGCAAGACTTCGTCGTTCAACCCGGGTACGGCCCAGCAGCAGCAGCCCGCTGCCGATGATGAGTTGTCCGCTGCTGCAACCGCAGGACCGAAACAACCGAATTACAGCCACGAAATACATCCCCAGCATCATCGACATCATCATCATCAGCAGCAGCAGCATCAGCACAGGTCAGGGCCTATATAACGATTTTTTTTAGATTTCACAAAAAAGTTCAAGATGCAGAAGGTTTAGAGGTCAACCTTCACAGCGGTCCGGAGGCAGACCCCAGTGGGGTTTAGAAACGAGTTTCCCAGAAGTTGGTAATCAACGTTACTACAAATTTACGGCAAATCTTCTCTTCGGTAATTTTTACTGTAAATTTAAACCCATAAACGACAAAAAGTTTTAAATCTATTTTGCAATTCTTGTAGAAAACGCATTTTCAAATTCGGTGGTCTACTTTACTTGTTTGGACAACACATTTCACTTGAACGAGCGGCGTCGCGAATCAAAACATAGGCCTATGAAAATTGCATTATTGTTCGACACACACTGCAAATTTCAGACAAAATTTTGACAGGCATTTGCAAATTTCCGATAAAGGTAATTCATTTTTTTCAATTACCACGAAAATGGAAGTTTCGGCCCAAATTTCGTATTTTTAGACGAAAATTTTTCGGCAAGAAGATTCTTCGACATTTTTTCGTCGGCCAAAAATTTAGGGTAAGCAATTTTCTTTCCTTTTCCTCTTACGACCCCACTAGGTTGGACTGCGCCCGTAAACGCTCGTACATCGACGAAACTTAATTAAATTGAACTGACACGGTTTAGTTTTTGGCGAACTGACCAACGGGTAAGCAGGGCGAGCCCGGTGGTTATTGGTTGGCGCGTACGTGAGCGTAGTCACATAGATCACCGACGCCGTTAGACGGTGCCCAGTGATATGCAATACTGTTTGCTCATTAGTCAGCTCCTCAAAATTAAGCGAAAACTAAACCATGTCAGTTCAGTTCAGTTCACTTACGACGCTGTGTATAGGCCTACGCGTCTTTAAACTTGCGTTGACTGTCGTATAGGTTCGCGGCAAACGTGCGCGAGCGTCGTCGCATGATGAGCATCAACAGTGCATTCGACGAGCTGCGGCATCACGTGCCGACGTTCCCGTACGAGAAACGTCTGTCCAAGATCGACACGCTCCGACTGGCGATGGCCTACATCGCCCTGCTCAAAGATATCCTCGACTCAGATCGGCAGCCCCTCGAACACATCCAGCTGTCTCTCAGAGCATGCAGAACTCGACAGGCTCAGGTGCCCTGGAACATCAGCGGTACGTACGTAGGCCTAGAGGCGTCCTGGTTTAGACAAGTAGCGGCCGACAGCAAGCGACAATTTTTCCGATTGACACGCTGCAAATAGGCCTATCCGACAGACAAGATTATGGGCGTTTAGCATTTCAACTTTTCCCTGAAGTTTCCATCCTCAAGTTTTGTGTTGTCGGAAAAAAACATTCACCGACAAGAAAACATTTTTCCGACAGCCTTAAATTTACCCCTCCTCCAACCTGCCACTACGCCGCCGATACTGCTTATTACTGCGGTATTGTCGTGGATGGTTTTTTTTTGTTGTCGCCAGCGTTTGACGGACATTTGAGCTTTGGTAGCTCAGCGGTTAGCGATTCTAATAAGTCACGTTATTGGTCTTTCCCGTCCGTCTCTCTGTCCGTCTGTATAATCTTGATGTATCGTGGTGGCCCATTCACAGAATTTCGCATTTAAACTACTGCGGCATCGTGCGGTGTCCTCGCGACAGCACGGCTCGGCATTCTTGTGTTGCAGATCTAACGGCGCGTTTGTCGTGGATAAAATGGGAAAACCTCGGCGTCATTGGCTCACCTGCGCTGACTACGTTCGCACCTATACAGAGATGATCAGTCGCCGTCAGCTGTGCATTATATTATAGCTTCGTTTGCTTCAAGCGCACATGGCCTAGTAGATCTGTACAGTGAGTGACGTATATTGGCAATAGAAACCGATCTTGATTGCGACGTAATTTTTTTCACGTGAGCGGAACAAAACGACATGTAGATGTCGTGAATTAATGTACTAACACCAAACAACAGAACGTAAAAATTTTATGAATAACAAAAATAAGACGAACGAAACGCAAATTATTTATACATAAACACAATAAAACAACGTATTAATCTTAACTGTTTGGTGTCCTAGATGAATTACGACAATGCAACATCGATTTAACCCTCACAAGTCATTTGTTGCGTTTTTTCTCGTTATTTTAGTGTGTATATTTTAGTACTAGTGTTTTGGTACACGATTTATCAGTACTCTATTTTTATGATTACGATATTATAAACATAATAAAGTTCACACTGCTTGCAGTTTTAATTCTTATTTTATTTTACTGGTCCAAGTGTCTACCACTTCGTTGTCTATTTACTCCCTCACACACATAGCCTAAGCGCTTAGTTTTATAGATGACTGCGGGTTAATGTCCCTTCCCCATTTTTATCCCCATTCTTCCTTTCTATTTTCCGTCCCTAACGTCTGCGTCTCTCACTTCTTTTTCTCCCTTTCGCTGTTTCTCTTTTTGCCCTTTCTCTTTGTTGGTCTAGATACATTCCAACTGTACGCAGGCCTACACGTACGTATATGCAATGTCATGTACCGAGTTGCATATAACAAGGGAAACATGCATGTTTTGCGTGGATCGAGCAATCGGAGAGTGTCGGAAACGATTAGTTTTAATCGGTCGGTCATGTTAAACACTCGAAGTTTCAACACAGCGTTTAATATGATCGCCCTTCACTGCAATGATCAAAGTTAATCGAATCCGAAACGGTTCAATTGTTCGATACGCAAAGCATAACGTTCCACTTCTTAGGTGCCACCCGGTATGCTAGCCTGCCTGCCTTAGATCTTCCGTATAGTCTTGCATTTGGGTTGAACCAGACCCCGAGATTCTACTGTTGCTAAAGTTCGTCAAAAATCAATCATCACTGAGTGGGAGGGAGTGTCGTCCTCGTAGGCTTTTGGCCGTGTGTGAGGGGCTGAGTGGGCGCCTATGATGCGGGTGGCGGAGGTGCCCGAAACGACGTGTTGAAGGCGAATCCATCTCCGTCGCGACTGCACGAGCGTGAAAACAGGCAGCGCGTGACGCCGAACATTTTCATCACCAAGAACGACAGCGTCTGAACAGTGACTACCTCCGACATCGCGCCAAGCGCAGACACGTTGCTCTTCACCTTAGCTACTGAGCTCACCACATGCGCAGCAACATTCGCCTCCAGACCTAAAACCATATCAGTTTATCACAGAAATACGGAATGAAGTTAAGATCGACAGAAAGAGAAAAATAGACAGCGGCCTAATTAACTAATAGTAAACATCGCTTTGACAGTTACGACACAAAGTTACAAATAATCTACTGAAAATTGATATATAATGCATAAAAAGTACAATTCGATCAAAATAAATTGTGCAAACGTTTCAGACGTGGCTACATAATTTTATGCCTATACGCTTAAAAATAATACGCAAAGCATTTGCAGCACAATATTTAACGCACACTATTATACGCACAGCATTATTTTGGGGATGAAACGGCATTTTTTGCTGTTGAAAATAAAGAATCAACTAACAACGCTTGCAAAATCGTGTTTTTTTTGTTTTACACGTGATTCTGGTCCAAATTAGCGTGCACTGCATATGATTTAGGCTTACCTATCCAAACCATGATGCCGGCGATGGCGGCCATGCCGATGTAAGCGTCCTCCACGAGTACTTTGACTATCTCCTTGTCGGTCTGGCTGGCCGCACCCTCGCCCAAGTCTCTGAGGAATGTCATCAGCAGAAACACAGCGATGTAGCCGGCGAGCAGCATGATCTGACGGTCCACTCTGGCGGCCAGTGCGTCGACGACTCCGTCCCAGAACACACCAACCGACGTCCACACGACCAATATGCGCGCCAAGTCGTCCACCATAGGCCGCTCTGCACAGATGAACAGCACACTCGCTCAGCGGCGTCGTGTCGAGCTAAAAAAAAGTACGCGGGGCAGAAAGTAGCAATTTTCTGACAGATTTCCGACAGAATTCGGACAGACAGCCGCAAATTTCCGACGTTTTTTCGAACCTCAAATTTTGCATTTTTGCACACAAAAAAAATTCCGACCAGAAGAAAATTTTTTGACACATTTTCAACAGTCTAAATTTTAGGGGGAGACAATATACTACCTTTCCTGCGCCAATGCCTATAGGCTATTCATCTGAAGCTTATGTTTGGTTCAGTAACAAGAAGAGCAACATAAAATAACCAGAACGCATCACAAGCGCAAATACCAGACAAAATGTACAAATAAGACGCGAAACGTGCATGCGCGCCAACAGTCACACGAACTGCAGATCACATATATTTCAAGACTGCGCGAAAGATGCACAGAAAGTTATTTGCTTCGCGGCAAACCAAACCGAACTTTTTAAGACTTGTGACAATGTGGGCGAGACGAGTGCCCCAGCAAATCGACGGCCGCATACATGTCGCCACATGGCGTGACGACATCTTCGCTTATTGTCAGTCTACTGCAGGTTTATGGTTTACCGTAAGATGTGTATTAAGCGTGTATACCGGAGGCAAATGTAAGTGTGCTGACAGGTCGATATCTGTCGAGGTCGTTGTCGTTGTTGACCGTTAGTGGCACGGTTAAGACGTTGCGGAAACCTCGGACGAAGATCAGCAACAAAGCAGCCACGCCAGCCACTTGAGCCGGCTCCAACTTCGCCTTATTACGCAAACTGAACACTCACAGACACACACCGACACACACACATCATCTGAATTCGTCAAAGCAGGCACAAAATAATAATAGCAATGGCAAGAGGGGTTAGGAGCAATTGTCCCCATAAATTTTGGACTGTCGGAAAGTTGTCGAAAAATATTAGTCCAAAAAATGTAAATTTTAGGGCTAAGCTCTCTGTTATGGGAAAACTTAAAGGCAAAATTAAAATTTTGAGCACCCGTTATATTTGTTGTCTGAGATTTCTGGCTAGTTGTCGAAAAATTGCAACTCTCTACTTTGCCTACTTTTTGGTCAATCCACCACGCCGCTAAATAACAGCAAGAAACTGCACTTTTAGTTGTTGAAAATAATAAAATAGCAATACATTAAGCAGGAAATTGTCAGAAATAAACAAGGACAAGATCGATGCACAAAAAGCTGATCGGATTGTAGGTCGAGGATATAAACAATCAACGGCGGCTGGGGCTCAGTATAGCTGACTTAGAAAAAAAGAGCCGAAAAAAGATAAGGGACAAAACGGAACGAAATACAAAAATTAAAGGGGAAAAAGAAGGGAAAAAATAAAACAATCGGGAAACTTTTAAACGTTATTTTGAAAACAGTCTTCGTGTGTGCTTTTGACATAACTTCGACGCTATACAGCGCATTAGAAACTTTTTGTGCATCTGCGCCGTAGGCTTATAAACATAATTTTGATTGTGCACAGTATGAAAATATTATCGCATAATTATTAAACTTGTTCCAAAGATATAAGCGGGGACAGACGCGCTGAGCAACCTGTCATAGATGACTTGGCAGCCGAGTATGTAGCAGAGACAGCTCAGCTTTTCGATGTAGTCGTACACAGTCTCGTAAATTCCTAAGAGGGCGCCACCGGACGGTGCTAAATTCTTGAACATTTCGTGCAGCAGAACAAAAACTAGGGCGCTCGTGAAGCCGACGGCTAGCAATGTGCCGGGGTTGCCGAACCATTGGTTTAACATCAGACTGGTCGTGAACCAGTACAACACCGTCATCGGCGTCAGTATGACGTAGATGATCAGCAAGTCACCGGGGTTCGGTCCGGTGTTCGGCCACATCTTGATCGGTCGGCCTGCTCCGTCGTTGTCTTTATATCATCGCCCTCCAAGTCGTCCCGTCTCCAGCTGATGTTTTGCCCAGGCCTACTGCATGATGACGTCGCAGCGGTTGCCGTTGGCAACGCAGACGACAACGGCATCACACGCGTAGCTGAACATAATACAAGGCGATTGCCGTACATGATGACAATCTTCCATCTAAAATTCAGGTAACGGGCCAGTTGTAAGCAGCGGTAAAAATAATTGTCATTGACAACACCAGGGAGTCTCCAGCCATATTGCCTAAATACGAAATACTAGCATAATAAATCGAGACAAACAACACAGTAACAAACAGAGCATGGGGCTAAGCCCCACAGTCCACTCACGATAACCACTAGTGACAAATTTTTAGTATAATTTATGGCTAGTGTGATGATGACAGAACCTTTTTTCTAGCATAGTTGGACAGAATCTGTCTTCATTAAAATATTTTATAGTCATATTATTGTGTAGGCTAATCAGTAAGCCTAGCAGAGAAGGAGCCATTCTTTTCCACGTTGCGTTGCATACTTTTATGTTTATTTTTTCGAAGGAAAGCGTAGCTGTAAAAGTATTTTGGAAATCGGTCGATATATTAGGACAATTTAATGACGAACATTTGAACAGGGAATGTAGGCTTATAAAAATAACGTAACAGCAGCTGTCGCTTGTCACATGCTGACGCAGGCAGCAATCAAACGACTGCTACACGGTAGGCCTACTGTGACCGTATGTTATTCAAGCCCTGACTCCACTTTATCGATTCGTTGTAGATCTGTGAGTCAACAAATCGTATTAAGAACGAGCTTTTCATCAGTCTGTACACCATTTTGGCCTACTCACATGTGGGTTTTGTATGATTTTGATTTTCTACGGACCTGTTGTATAAATAAGCATGGATTTGACTTTTGGATTTGTGGCGGATGTGATGAACATATTGTACACGGTAGTGTATAAGAAATCCACAACAATTTAAAGCAAGTGGAGTCCAGGCTTCACTAAACAAGTTGATAAAGCACCGATACACAGTTACACACAGTCAGTGCATTCGCCAAGGCGCCACCGTGGGTCTGTCATTCACTCGATCAACGACTTATCAGTCACCGAAAGAGTTTTGTCTCGTGTAATTGACATACATCATCAGTAACACACTTTTGTGGTGAGTTAAATTCTTTTATTTAATAGTTTAGGTGATGAACTGTGAAATCAACAAGTATAGTTATCGGCGCCATTGTTGACCAAGTTTATTTTTGCAAAGACAATACAAATATCTGTTGTTATTTGCGTTCAGAAACGTGATAATGGCTTTATACCCTTATCACAGGCTGAACGATATTTCAAGCCATGGGTTAACGGCGACTTCTCTTCCCTATGGGAAAGCCAAAAATTCGACCCCCCACAGAATCAAAATCCCTGAACTGATTGAGATAAAATTTGGCACGGTTGATAATGTCGGCTAAATGACCCCTTATGCAAAATTTTATGTAAATCTGACCAAGGGGGTTTCTCGGCAAATAGGTGAAATATACGCAACAAATTTTGTAGCTATACACATGCTTTTTTTCTTCAACGCACCTACAGATCAGAGCCCTTAGGGGATTTTTACGCTCAATAGCTCGAACGACGCGGCCTCACGCAAGGTGCAAACCTTGATCAAAAAATTAAAATTTACTATTTAACGTATTTATTAAAAAAATTACAATGGCGCCTGTGGGAAAAATTATACAATTTTTTAAACGGTCATAACTCCGGCTGTGTATAAGATAGAGTCGTAATTTTTTTCTGATGCAAATTTGTGGCCAGGTGTGTGCAAACATTTTGCTGGAAAGCACTTCTTCTAGCAGGATGATAGCCCTTGTACATCTCTCAGTATTTACTCATCTGTGGAAAATAGAAAATCACATTTTGGGTTTTATGTGGTCAGTACAATCACTGAACAAAAATATTATCGAAAATATGTGAAAAGTCATATAAAATCTCATGTGCAGAAGAAATTGTTAGCTATTAACTCTCGACAGGACCCTATCAAGTCTGCTCTAACAACCTGAAGCAAAGTTTATTAAACCTCTATTCGTCAGCTCTACGCATTCATTCTGCGACGAATTTGTTCTGTTATTGCGCACAAAGGATTTATAAAAAAAAATTCTGGAACGTCAGGTAAGCGCTTTCGTTGAAATAATGTTGTTTACGATGTTTGAATTTAACTGGCAAAAAAACGAATCGAGCGTTTGCGCCGCCGCCATTATGACACACTTTTGGCCACACGCTGTAAATGTAGCGCGCAGTAAATAAGCTAAGCGTTTCTCGCCGATTCGCTTGCTCGCAATATAAATTTTGGATGGCGCTGTACAAATGCGTTTCGATTGACCGATTAATTAGCTGTACAGCATCTACTAATTATAACAAGAAACCCAGCTGTCGTTAAGATAGCCGACCGTACTGGTTGTCAGTGATTTTCAAAGTTATCCAACGTCGATGATTTGTATTTTATCTGAAAGGGCGTGTGCCACTTCCTATTAGTGATTAATAGTAACCTTGGTTGTATTTCTTACCGTTTCCAAGATATTGTCACTTTTCTGCCAAAAATGCACATTTTTTTATTCTTTTTAATGCAATCCCGAATTTGAAAATGTTTTCTTAGCATTAGATTTCTGAAATTTTGCATCCTTAGGTTTATGACACATGACACATAACACATTCGCTTAAAGTTTTTTATGATCTACCGTTTAGCCAAAATACATCCGTTATAGACAACGACAAACGACGACGACGACGGAAGGACGGACAAAGACCGTACCAAAAGCTCGACAGTTATAAGTACGGTCGGCTAAAAAAACTTAGCGATTTAACTTTTTACGCGCGACAGCATGTAACGCTTCGCGCTTCTTAGCCATCGTCGAGGTGTCTGTCCGTCTGTCCGTCTGTCTGTCTGTCCGTCACACCTCGGCACTGTATTAAAACGGGGACAACTAGAATCGTGAAATTTTTACTGTTGATTGTCCCAAGAACACTAGTTTTTAGTGACGTAATTTCGTGCCCCTGGGTATGGGATTTCCCTCGATCGAGGGCGTCAAAGTGGGGTACTCCCTAAAAAGCCGTTATTTTGCCATTATTGGCTTTTACAGTGTGCGAATGATTGCAGATAGGTACAGTCGTGCTGCATATCGTAACAAGCACTGGTGACGTGCTTTTTAGATTTGTCAACATCGATGATCTTGAACGATTTTGAACCCCCAAAAGAAGGGTTTTGGTGAATTTTTCTGCAATTTGTGGCTGCAGCGCACACTTCAACCGTGAACTGCGACAAAATGGCTGGAGATAGATCAAAACGACCTGCGTGTAAAATTTTCAGCATTGAACGTAGATTTCAGCTGTTCAAGTTCCGACCCCCTAGGTTCAAGAGGCCTGCGCAGTCGGGCGTCAAAGACGGCTACCTTTCTAAAAAGTGGTTATTTTACCGCTTCAGCGTGAAAACAGATGCAGATGGACGCAGACATATTGCTTATTATAACAAGCACTGGTTACGAGTTTTTGAACGGTGTCAACATCGATGACCTTAGATGACCTTAAACTCCCAAAATAGCATTTTTAGTGTTTTTTGCGACTTTCGGCTGTGGTGCACATTTTATAAGTGAATGGCGCCAACATGGCTGGAGATAGACCTGGACAACTTGCAAACAGCAACTGCTAAGGTTGTCGCACGTCTCATGAGTTTTGCTCAAATTATTTGTTTCATTTGTGACGTTTGACGTTTTAAAGATGAGCTTGTGGTCGCTTTTAAAAATCAATTGTTGACTGATCAATTCGCTCAAATTAACGTTCAGAAACTGATACTGACATTATTGATTGTGGATTTCACTGCTTTTTGTTGCTTATTTACGTCGGTGCAGTCTGTCGGCTGATTTTACTAGAGCATTATAATTATTGATTGATTGACTGATTGATTGACCGATGCATCAGTGCGTCAAGAAGACATCATCACAGAGAGATGGCCGGCAACACGATGGATGCACTCAAGAAAAAGATGGCGGCGATGCGCTTTGAGAAAGAAGCGGCTTCCGAGAAAGCGGAACGCTTAGAGCAGCAACTGTTGCGCCAGAAATCACTTAATGAACAGGTGCGTGGCTTTATCTACCCATGCACTTCTTTTGTTTTATTCTGCCTTTGGGGGGCAGATTTACTTTCTCATCGACTCCATCTTGTTAGCTTTTGTGCCAGTTCCTTGAGTTGTGGATAATCGATGTACCCGTCGCTTGTCTCTAGTTACCAACTCAGTATTAGTCAGTAACATTTCTTTCGGTTTCCCTTTTTCTTTTTCTCTGGCAGTCGTCCTTCTAATATTGTTCTTAATAGAGAATCATGGCGCAACACATGACATAACCAACTCTTTTGTTTATTTCTTAGTGTATCCAAAAGTTTTTTTTTGTTTTAACTGTTCTTAGCATTTCAAGTTTTTGCTGTGTTTTGTTCAAAATATCTTCAGCATGCGACGCCAGATCAAATTTCAGATGCTTTAAGTTTTTTTATGTCACTTTCTTGCAATGTCCATGTTTCACTTCCGTATAATGCTATACTTCATGCGAATGCTTTGACTATGCGTTTTTTTTCAGCTGGAGATGTCAGCATCCAGATATGAGATCTTTCTTTTGCCCATGCAATGCAACGTCTTAATTTACGTTCTCTTCTGCAGTCATTGGTCACCATACTTCCAAGATAGCAGAACTGTGTGACTTACTCCAGTTCTTTACCGTTGACCACTATTTTTGCCCTTTTTTCCTGGCATTCGCTTTTATGACTTCAGTCTTTTTCATATACACAGAAACCTAATTTATAATGGTATAGATCTAAAAACATAATAAAAATATAAAATACTAGGCTTCAGTCAAAATAATGCGTAGTCATCATCATTATCATTACATCGCAGGGTAAAATGTAGGCCCTATGAGAACAATTATTTGTCTTAGAGGCCTGGTCGATAATTGACCAATTTTTGATAGGTTCAATGCTATACTATGTTTTTATTTATATTCTTATTATGTTCAATGCTATGCTATACTAGCTATCACTGTATTACGCAAGGCAGCGAACAAATTGCGTGGAGAACAGTAGCCAATGTGTCGCCAGTTACTGGTGCATGTTGCACGTTATCGCAGCACCCCGAGTAGCCTTCAGGCTGAAACGTATAAACACTGGTCTTATTGTTTACGTAGTGCAGAAAGTAATCGAAGTCTCTGTCGTTACGTCATTTGTGACATATAACGTCGCACAGTTTACGTGGTGGCGGTCGAATTGTACACCTTCAAGGTCACTCAAGGTCAGTCATGGGTGAATGACAGGGTTAGGCAAGAACCGTGCGTATACCTCTGTTAACTGATAACGTTCATATAGTTTTACTTGTAATAAATGTTTCTAAACCTTTGTTTATAAACGCATTGATAACTATTTTAGCTTTGTCGTGCCGCATTTTCGTGCGCTAATTAAATCGTATCACAACAGATAATATGGTCTAACTAGAAAGCGCTCGTGAGAGTGCATTCTTCGCCAAGTGAGGTAATTTAGAATGATTACTAGCGCTGCTGCTGCTGCTGCTATTATTATTACTACTACTGCATCTACTACTTCTATTAATTTTTGATTAAATTCCACAAAAGTTCCTGCCATGTTAACCAGAGTCGGCCGTGGTAAACTTTGACTAACATCATTCACTCATTTGCCCGACCCCTGAACCCTTTGTTAGATGCAAAGATCTCGGAGATATTGCGTACACACGCCTACTTGTTGTCTTCAATCAAATCGAACTTGTGTATAGTTTGGGCCGCACGGTACTAGTAGACTGCAGACATTGCAAGTGATGAGTACGTGTTTTCTGTGTGCTCGTATTGATGCTTCGCCGTCGACTGTTCAACAGAGAGAAGACGAGATACACAACTTACAGAAGCAGGTCTTGGTGTTGGAGGATGGTCTGGACCAGGTGCACGTTGAGCTTGCTGACGTGACCAACAAACTCGACACGACTGAAAAACAGTTCTTTGTCGTAAGACTCCTTCGTTGTGGAACCTTTAGTTTTCTAGTTTGAGTCGACAGAACACTTTTTTAATTTGACTGCAAGTTTTTTTTTAACATTTTGTGTTGCTATAAATTAAGATCTCGCGTTTTTTGCTAGTGCACAATTTAATTATAATGTGCAGTGTAATCTTTTTCGGTTTTTCCGGTGTCGTTGTTTTTGCAGTTAACGAATTTAATTCGGCGCATTGCTCATTGTCGGCGATGTATTTCGTGTATATACTTCATGTTACAATTTTCTCGTACCGTATCTGTAATTGGCGTTGAATTTAAGGTTTATGATGATAAGAATTGTGGTGACAATAATAATATTATTAATATGCATAATTCAATATCAAGGGCTTGGTCAAGTCACGTAACTAATTTAGGCGGAGGTCTACACTTTGCATGCATAGCGTCCTTGAATTGTAGCAGCGTTGCGTTGGTGTGCAGCAAGAGGCGGAGATAGCGGCACTGACTCGACGCATTCGACTTGTCGTCGAGGACTTCGAACAGACCGAGACGCGACTTGACAGCGCCTCCGAAAAACTGCAAGACACCTCAAAACTCGCTGAAGACACCGAACGGTAAGTCGTAACCATTGAGGCTATATATTCTATATCTGGCTATATCTGGCTACTGAGAACAGATTAAATGTCTAAGCTAATACATTAGTTCGGGCTTATACTTTTTGATCTTTGCCGTTTTACATCAGCGCTTATACAACATTAAATAAATTGCTTGCAGTTTTTTTATATATAATTATTAATATCAGTAACATCTTCTGTATAATTTGGCAATTACTGCAATTACTCCTACCTTACACGAATTTTGGTTTTTTTTCTGTTTAGATACTCGTACGGAACAGACCGACGGACAGACGGGCAAGACGCGTGATGCGGCTCATAAAACGGTGGCATAATAACAAGTGAAAAACTTGCTAAATTACAATCTGCGTTCGCTTTGTCGTAGCCTGTACAGAGAAACAGAGGACAGTATATTGAAAGGATAATCGTTGATCTTGCGAGTACATAACGCTAGTACATAGGCTACACGGTGTGTGCCGGTTGCTAACACGCGTAGAGATCGCAAGGCACTGGAGAGCCGCAGCTTGGCTGATGACGAACGCATCACGTTTCTTGAGGCCCGACTCAAAGAAGCCAAGTACACGGCCGAGAATGCTGATCGCAACTATGAAGAGGTTACTGACATTCAGTTTCGTACACCACGTTTTCGTTACCTGTAAAGGCGCGTTTAGAGCGACATGACTGATCTGAAGTGAACTGAGTTGAACTAACACGGTTTAGTTTTTGGCGAACTGACCAGTGGGCAAGCAGAGCGAGCCTATTGGTCATTGTTTGACACTTGCGTGAGCATATAGTCACGTAAGTCACCGACGCCGTTAGACGTTTCTTACTGTAATGCATCAGTTTAGTTACGTCGCTCTGTACGCGCCTTAAGTTGTTGCGCTTCTACAGCACGTTTCACGCAAATGGCGCTTTACAAATTATTACTTTTCTAAGTTTTTACAATAGTGCATTGCCACAGCAACGCGTAAAACACTACACTGTCGCATCGATTTAATATAGGCCTGAAATACCGCTATCAAATACCGGCGGTCGCAAAAAATGGTTCAGTATGATGGTGTTCTTATGGCAGGCAGCTCGTAAGCTGGCGATCGCTGAAGTCGACCTGGACAGATCAGAGACACGCCTGGAAGCCGCAGAAACGTAAGTCATCTCTCAAACTCCACTTCTTCGATTTGTTGTATAACAAGTTGAACATACAAATGTTACCCAATAACGAACTGTAATTTTAAGCACTTTAATGTTTTAAGCGCAGTTGCATTGTGCGCTAGTAACTTATATTCGCGCTGTTCGATTCTGATAAAGACGTTCAATCGGTAAATTTACCACGAAGAAAGTACCATGTTATGCCTATTAGCTAACGTTCATAGTGTATCGTGTGTAGTTATAACAGTATTTATGTAAAGAAAGCATTGCAGTATTCAGCTTAACGGTTGTATAATAATGCGGAAAAATTAATAAAACGCTGGTCTTAATCAGTGGCGTATTTAGGGGGAGGGCCACGGTGCGATGGCCCCCCCATTTGGCCGGACCATGAAAATTTTTTACAGGCAACTTTATATGAAAAGGTGCATTTTTTGTCATTTTCCAGCAAGAGTTGCAAAATTCAACGATGTTTGATGGTCTTTTGCGTTTCCAAATTTCAGAAAAATGAGCGAATTTGCGGTTTCCATTGAACATTCAGAAGCAAAAAGTGTTTTAGCTTCAGGGGGGCTTTGCCTCCCTGACCCCCCGACCAGGGGCTCTGCCCCTGGACCCCGCTGGGGGCTCCGCCCCCAGACCCGCGTTATAGGCTCGCGCTCCGCGCGCTCGCCATGGCCCCCTTTGCCAAATTCTAAATACGCCACTGGTCTTAATGTTTCGTCTTGCGCGAGTGCAGAAAGATCGATGAACTAGAGGACGCGCTGAAAGTGGTCGGCAGCAATATGAAATCGCTTGAAATTGCCGAACAAGAGGTTTATATATTTTGTTCCATTATCATACTATTATCATGTTATTTTTTGACCAATTTTAACTTTTTTAATGCAGGCCAAATTAACGTTTTAGCGAGGGGGCGGTATAGAGGCTTCTGTCCTTTAACTTTAGTTGTAAATGCAAATTTGTGCAGTATAAAACTAACAAAAGTTAAACCCGCCGCATGCATTTGCGTGGCTCTGTCCCGAACCTTGCAGCGCTGGGAAATCGAACTTTAGGGCTTTTCCAGACCTCATGGCCTCCGGAGAGAATGCTCACTTTTACCTTCGGCTTTGGCCTCGATTTTTGGCCTTTCGGGTTTCAGTCCGCTCTTTCGAACTCCAATTTCCGGCTATGGCCATGGGTGAGATTATAATTTTCTTCAATTATGAATAGCGACATCATTTTGTCATTATATCACAGACAGAATTCCTGTCTCATAATGCGTGACATGTATGACAGACGCGATACACCAGATTAGCTGTTACTTTTGGTACAGTAACTTAAGGAGGGAACTGAGTGGAACGCTTAAACACTCCGGTTCTGTTTCATCGTACCAAATGTGACGTTTCATTCATAAACGGCGAACTTATGGATCGCTAAATATATATGCACCAGGGTTTTTCTTCAAGAATCTTAAGTTTTTAACTGAGAATGGTTGTTGGTACGACTCAGAATTTAAGAAAAAAATGTTTTACGTGTAATTGGTTGAAAGTGTTATTTATACTTTTTTTATTCGTTGTGGTTTTCTGTGCGCCAATACATTGTAGACTAAACTGGCCAAAATTTAGTTCTTAAATGTTTTAGGTGTTTCGTGTCATAATTTATTTCGTTACCACGTCTTAAAGACGGTGTGTAATTGATCATGCATTGACTCGACGTTTTGTTACTCTGTTGATACAGACGTCACAGCGAGAAGACAGCTACGATGAAATTGTCCACGACTTAACAGTCCATCTCAAGGAGGTCAGGCTCACTCTTTTAGTGATCGGTCGATGTTTTAGCAGAGCTTTTTATTGTGCGGTTGATACGCTTTACTTTCACGCGTCTTGCTCGTCCATCAGTTTGTGTCTGTCTATCCGTTTGTCTTGAACAAGCTTGTAACTCGCGCGATAAAGTACGTACAGAATTAACCCCGTAATTAATGCGATTTACATTTTTGATGTGATGCTTTTACCGGAGAAGTAACCAGTGTGCCATTTTTTATTATAGAAGGTCAAAGGTCAAAGGTCAAAAGTCAAGGTCACCAAACTTCAAAAACTCAAGAAAGTGATGCCCACGCATGTTTACATGTACTTACGAGCGGCAGATTGTACGCACCCACCGGCCGACTCGGAAGCTTCAGTCGGCTCCGTCGTCGACTGCAAATTAGGTTTAGGTTTAGTTAAAACTTACTGTCGGGGCCTGAGATCCTTGGCAATTGGACGGACGGCCGCAAACATGCGGACACTAAGCGTTGGCATCTTTGCCTGCTAAGGCCACTGTGAAAATGTCACGATGTGACCAATGCTGCTGTTAGTTGTTACAAGATGCTGGTGTGATATGTTAGTTTGTTGTGAATTAGAGCGAGTACAGAGCGGCGGAGGCAGAACGAGCTGTGTCGAAACTGCAGAACGAAATCGACAGACTCGAAGGTTTATCCACTTCTGTTGACGCCGACGCGACTGAACTCGATGACAGTGCGAATTGAATCACTGACGACGCGACGCAACTCAACTTAGCGCATCTGGATAAATTTTAAGCCTGTTCAGTTTCTAAGTTTTCGACCGAAATTCGTCGGCAATCGTACAGTTCAATTCACACTGCCGACTCCGACGCGACTCAACAGTTATGTCGCGTTGGCGTCTCAGACAGAAATTGAGTGCTACTCATTTTCACTCATTCTGACACTATATGGAGGCCTACGTTAAACTGTGTTGCGTTGTCGGTAGATTTATATAGGCCTGTATAAATGCGTGTTTAACACTTAAATTATAACTACATTTACGAATTATATGTAACACAATCAATAGAGTTATAGTTATAATGATTATTTGTGTTACTTGGCGTGTGATTATAGATGAGTTACTGGCTGAGAAGGAGAAATACAAAACAATCAGCGAAGATCTGGACGACACGTTCCAAGAACTCGCAGCTTTTTGAACTTCTTTCGCCAGCCACCATACTGAACAATGTTTTCCGTAATTCAGTTTCCTCTCTACCAGGGGAACTCACTGGGCCTATATGAGTGAAAAATACTACTGGCTATTGGCTAGCTCAGTAGGAGCAAAGTTAAGCGAAAGTTAGTATGCCTATTTCGGCTGAAAATAGCAATCTTGAGTGCAGAGCTAAAGAAGTTCGATTTTGGATTTTACAGTTATTCACGCACAATTTTGCTTTGGCCACAGTCACAGTCATCAGTGGAAAATTTATGAAAACTTTGACCTATATGATCCACTTGGCCTACAACTTCATAAAAACCAATATAGGGCGCCAATACTCAAACTATTATGTTTTAGACTTTTTATATAGGTTTTAGGGCTAATATTTTCCGGTTTCTACTCCGAATTAATAAGCACGAACGAGAAAAAGACTAAAATCACTAAATCAATATTTAAGTTTAAAAAGCAGATTTAAACGCCAGAAATAAATGACATTGAAATTATAATTTCGACTTGTTTCGGTTTTATTTTAACTGGCAATGTCGTCAGAATCGTGACCATGACAGCGCCTGTCATCTATTCACTGCAGTCTGCTGGACCCGTGCCCATGCGCAGGGCCGTAGCCAAGACGTGAAAAACGAGGAGACAGCGCAGGAGGTTTTGGAGACAAGAGTCCCCCAGCGGGGTCCAGGGGCAAAGTCCCGGTGGGGTGCAGCTTTCATAATTCACTTAGCTGAAACTCTCGTTTTTATATAGGAGCCTACATGCCTGTCAGTCAAACACTGAAGGCTTTCATGTTCATCTGTACCTAGCTACAGGCAATCGTAATTCTATTCGCAATCTGTACGTAACAATGATTATTGGTGAGTACAACGCAAAACGCAAGCGTAACATTGCACCTTCAGATCTTATACAAAAAGATCTACATAGGCAGACGAAACTGTTATGTTTATCTAGGTTTAACTGTCTGTAGCCTATTTGCTTGCTAACTAGACCCTAAGCCAGTGGCGGATATAGGCCTAGGCTTTAGCCACGGGGGGGGGCAAAATATCTCTCTTCCTCCTTCCCTTCTCCCTCTCCTTTCATTTCCCTTCCTTACCGCCCCACTTTTCCTTCGTTTTCGTTTCCCGTTTTCCTTTTTCTTCCCTTTCCTTTAGAAGTAGAATCCCTTGAATCCAGCTAGAGAGTCTGGGGGAGCGCTGTGAGCTCCCCCAGCGGGTCTGGGGCAAAGCCCCAGCCGAAATTGAATTTGGTGCATTTTAGCCTTAAAATATAACATCTGGTGGCAATAATTTTAATTATTTTTTTCTGATACACGAACTTAATTATTAGCAGTTTGGCACAGCATAAGTGTTTACTTATGCATAAGGGCTCAAAGGGGGAGGGGGCGGCCACACGTCCACCCCCTCTCTTTGGATCCACCACTGCCCTAAGCCGCCGACTTAGCCAGCCGCCAGCCGCCCCAATTTTTTTGATAAGCCGCCGCCGCGAAAATCGCGGCTAAGCCGGGACTTTAGCCGCAAAAATGCTGATACGAAGTTCCGAACGTGAAATTCAGGGCTAGCCGACTTTAGGGATCCATTTGCTAACTAAAAATTATTACTTCCGGTAGGTGAAATGGGGGCGAAGCCCTCCAGAAGCTGAAAGCTTTTTTAAAGTTCACTTAGCTGAAACTCTTGTTATGTGATACTATTTATGCAAGCGTCTGAGAACGAGGAGTCAAGTGCTTCCTCGTGCCTAAATGTAGCTACGGCCCTGATGCTGCGCGCGCGTCTGTTCGTCAATTCGTTAAAAACCGGTGATCATAACGAACGGTGTTTGCAGAAAAGTTTCGCGATCGGTCCACAGCTGTATTGTCATTTGACACAACTACATTCGTAATCACGACTTAGCCTATGCGTAATTGGTTACGTAATTAATTTACTCTGAACGCTTGAGACGCTCGACAACTGGGCCGACGGCTGCACATCATGTCGGTATGAGGCGCTGAATTTTTTTATTGTTAACATTACTGTGTGAAGCAAACACGCGTTTGCCTTACCGTACAGCAAAATTTTGTAAGCTTCCGTAGGGGTTTACTGGTATAGGTGGTAAGTTTCACTAAAAGAGTCCAAAAGAATACGTCGTGTGCTATCTTCTGATTGAAAAATTAAACAACCCATCATGCATGCACTAACAACAACAACAAAAATAAATGCAAAGTGAACATCTGTAGGCCTACTATTATGCTGCTTTTAAGCTTTTCGAGCTGGCCTAGCCGGTTTTTTTAAATTTTATTTTTTGACGCCCTATAGCTGTGCTGTAGGCGTCTTTGGCACGGTTGTCGTCCGTTCGTCCGTCTGTCGTCGTTTGTCGTCTGTAATGGATGTATTGTGACTATAAGCATTAACCAATAAAAAAAAACTTTTTACATGAATAACTAGTTATGTGTCCTAAGCCTAGGCATGCAAAATTTCAGGGATCCAGTGCAAGGGAAACATTTTTAAATTTGGGGTTAAATGAAAGGGGGTAGAAAATTCCATAGAAAACTGGCCATGTCTCGGAAACGTTGATCGAGAAACACGACGAAGGTTGCTATTGATCACTAATAGGAACTATCTTATTGGCTTTTAAATGACATAAAAATTATTGACCTTGAATGACCTTGAATGTCAGTACGCGCTATTGTGGCTAAACGGTGCGAGTACTACATAGAGTCTAGGTTACTATTAATCAGTAATAGAAATTGGCATACGGCCTTTCAGACAAAATGAAAATCATCGACCTTGGATAACCTTGAAGGTCAGTACTGCAACAGAAACTGTATAAGCTGTAGCGCGTTTTTCCTAGCAACATCTGGGCTTTTTTGTTTTGTTTAAACTACATCGTCGTGTGTGATGTTAATTTATGTATGGCCTAGAATAAAATTTGAGCTTAGTTTGCTGTAAAGTTACATGATGTTAAATGGGACAAAAAATTTCAGCTAATGCTTACGAGACGCGCAAAAGCCTATAGCAGTTTCTGTTCGCAAACTGTCAGTCTATTTTCAGCCATTTCGTCACAGTTTGTTCTTGGAGTGTGCGCTGCAGCTGAAGATCGCAAAGTATAGGGTCTTTCAAAGTCATCGATGTTGATACGACTGAAAAGCTCGTCACTATAGTCCTAGTGCTTGTTGTGATAAGGCCTACGTTCTATGCTGAAAATTTCATACGCAGCTTGTCCATGTCTATCTCAATTGCTTTCGGCGCAATTGGCTCTTGAAATGTGTCTCGCAGCCCGAGATCGCCAAAAATCCATAAAACCCCTATTTTGGCGTTCAAAGTCATTTAAGTTCATTGAATTCGGTGGCAATCGAAAGTCAGGGTACGACTTCGTATTAGTAATTAATAGTAACCTAGGCCCTGTTTCGCACCGTTAATTGAGATACAACGACTTATTGGCTACAAATCGGAATTTTTTTACCCCCTGTTATTTAGCGCCCTCGTTCGGGTCGACCATCTTTGAATTCATGGAGAAGCTTTACGGTTCCTGAAACTAGAGTCTTCCAGGCAGCCGACGGTAAAGATTTGGTGATTATAGCTTGAACCGTTTTTGACTGATCCAGCCGTGTGACAGACAGAAGACAAACAGACGGAGGATGGACAGACAGAATTGCGGCGGCTAAGAGTCGCTAAAGCAGTAGCTGCTTTCGCGCGTAAAATCACGTTCATGGCATTTATAACATTTGCGTCATAGCCTAATCTACCCTAAGAACTGTGAATTGGAACTGAAAGGTTATTTCAGATGTTGCAGTTTCAGTCTGCAGAGAAGCAGCAAAAATTAGGAATAGTCTACTCTTGTGGGTTTACTAATTTAAAAACAAACAAGTCAAGAAAACAAAAAACCGAGGAATAACAACTGTTACGCGCGCGGCGATGTTCTGAAGTTCTGAACGTGGTGTGGTCTAACTGACGTAAATCTCAGGTTTACTTACTGGCAATTTTGTTGAAATGACGCAACCGGATGTTGATGTTGTTGATTGTAAACATAAGTTAGTAAGGTGATATTTGCGAGATTTTATTTATATTTTTCCATGTATTTTAGACATTTTGACAAGCCGTAAGTAATGTATAAATTATGTTTGTATGATTGTTTTAAAACTATTAGTTGTCATCATTTTGTTGTCGTTAACGGGACCGTGCAAGTTTGACTCCTATTTCCATGCTGCAGCATATACATCCAGCACGGCCAGTAAACAGGCGGCCGTGTGTCACAACTGATCGCAACATTCCAAACAAAAACAACGCTTCAGCTTGTTTATTTAATGTGACCCAAGCTGTTGGTTCCCCAACAAATGTCTACTATTGTCAAAAGAAACGATTGTAATAACGATGTGACACTAACTAAAACGACCGCCATCTTGCCTCGTCGTCTGCTCAGGCGGCCAGTGCTGGCCTGCTAACCTAGTGGCCGCCAACCTGCTAGGCCGTGCTACTTGACTGATGGCATCAGTGAATTCAACTGCCACCTGTTTATTACCCAGAGAAATGTATGGCTGTAAATCCAGTGTGGATAATCACAGTCGTATCTAGTCTTGTTATACACAACTCAGATTTCAGATGATGAATGCAGCTTATAACTAGGCTAAGTTGTATCTAGCATGGATATACAGAAACCCTGACTACAGCGTTTGCGTGGTAGCATGCGGGTTTCTTGATAATGAGTAATGCTGTGCTATTCTTGTAATTCTTACATGAGTACTCTGAGAGTAGTCAAACTCTTGTCATCCAAACATCTTGAGATTGTTGTCCAAATTTTGTCACCCAAAGTGTGCCCCATGTTGTACAGTTTTCATTCTGGTAAACAAATGCATAAGTACCGTAAAACTTCTAATAAAAACCCCCATTGTTTATTTGTACATGACAAAAAACCTCAGCGTTTAATAGAGACCCAGCGCTTATTGGAGACTTGGCATTTATTTTTGTCTTGTACAAATGGCAAAATACAGGTATCCATCAGTGAAGGAAATTAATGCTTATAATCTTATGACCTTTCTCAGAAACTTCAAATCTTGTCAATGGGCAATGACATTCATTCTTTCGTGCCTATCGAATGTCCATTATACTAACCACTGTCATGCATGGGGCCCACACTGCCCCTGTTTTAGTGCATCCAACTTAAAATATTGTCGAACGCTAACAGCACCCACAGTCACATGTCATAGTGAAGTGATCTCTTGCAACTGGTCTCTGTAATTTGAAAGTCTCAACTATTTCAGTTATTTCAAGCTCCAACTTTGACCTCATGCACATACTCGGTAGGCCTTATGGTATACCTGGTATGTCAAAATGTCAGCAAAAAGCTAACCTAGTTTGTTATTTGTAGTACCGATAAATCAGAAATGGATTTTATTTTTATCATTAGGGAACTATATTGCCTAGTAAATGTGGACTGGTTTCTTTGTGTTGTTTGATATTATTGAAAATTATTGTACATTGAGCATACTGTGCAGTCTCAGTAAAGCAGAGGTTTTTAGTGTGTTTTTCTGTTTTTTAAACTGTACTTTTGTAGGGCCTATGATTTCATAATAAATACACAAATGGGGGCCTGTATACCGGTATATTGTGGCTGCCAGGCTGGTACCCCGCATCTACATGGGACTGGCGTTTATTGGTGACCCGGCAATTATTAGAGACCCGGCGTTTATTTGTGCATTTGATGAAAACCTCCCCAGCATTTAATAGAAACCCAGCGTTTAATGGGGACCTGGTTATTATTAGAAGTTATATGGTAGTTTATATTCAGAATTTAGTTAGTCATTGTTGTTACTTTGTTGCCTGTGGCATGTCGATTACGTAAACTTTTAACTGCAGTATTTTAATGCTTTATTGCAGATATTTATCATTGTGCTGATACTAGTTTTGTCTGCTTTCAGATTTGTGTATATACGGCTGCAGTAATGCTGGCTTTCAGATGTTGTCGTTCTGCTAGGACTGTTACAAGATGTTGCCGTGTTCTATATTTGCTTCCACAAAAGTTGTCATCAGTGCATATTCACACATCATTGTCAGTGTCAGGCCGTGTTGTTCCTGAGTTAACAAGTGTTCGATATCCTAATATTTGCCGAGGAGATTATTCCTCTCTAACAAGTGCTGATGTAGAGTTCTTTAAGATGTTTCTGAATAACCCTGGTCAGGTTTTGACTGAGGAAGATGATCTTATATCTTACAATGTGGACTGGATGGGCAACTACAGAGGTAATGTTGTTATTTATTTTTTATTTATGATTACATTGTGTGTGAAGTAGAGAAACGTTTAAAAATGACAATAAAAATGAAAGAAAATAATATTAATTATGTACCATTTCTTTAATTTTGTACAATTATTGTCTGCCGAATGATTTGCTTACAATACTGATTGTTTGCTTTTATAAAGAAATATTTAAAAAAATATTTACTGCTTAACACTTTCACATCACTTCTCTTTTAACAGCTCTGTGGCCATGCAGCACCTCTTAATCTGGAGAACTACTGTTGTGTATGAATACTGCTTTTTTTTGCATTGCACATTGTTTACATTTGCATACTTGTAGTAATCCAGTATCAATGCTACTTTGACTATAAATATTTGGTGCATTATATTTATATATATTTATTATCAAAATCGTACACTGGGTACAGAAACAAATGAAAAAGTAAGAAAAATGAAAAAAACAAGCACTTAACTGACGCAGATACAATCTACAGACTGTCTGATACAGACATCATCGAATTCGGCAAATAGAAACTACCTTCACAAACATTCGCGAGCATTAACTAGTTCAATTAGAACCTGAGTGACACTCATAAGCTCAGGACTAATACTGGTAATATTTTTGGATTAAGCTGTTGTTAGCCTGACATGTTCCTGAGACTGGTCTCAGGACAGAAAAAATAGCATTGATCATGTTATAGTTGTGTTGTCTTAGTTTTGGTCTTGGTCTTGAAATTTTGATTATGTTTACATTGCGTCATTTATTTTTATTCATCAACATTATCTTGTGTTTTGTCATTGTAGCTATTTTTTATTTTGTTTTACTGTTATTCGTTGTTTTTTGTTTTCGTGTTTCTATTGCTTTTAGGTATTGATATCTGTGGTGATGTATGCAGTTGCCCATTCATGTCTGTTTTCTACAGTTTTTTTATCATTGTGTGTTGTCTTTTGCTCATGTTTTCTAAACTAAGTTTATTGATTGATTGGTCTTTGTGGATGCAACCCAGGATCAGGCAGGTTGGTGCTACGGCCAAGAACAACAGTCGATGTGTCAGAGATACTGCGCTACTGCAACAGTCACAGGCTTGCTGTTGTGCCTCAGGGAGGCAACACTGGCCTTGTAGGTGGCAGCATTCCTGTATTTGACGAAATTGTCATATCCATGCAACTTATGAACCGGATCTTGTCATTTGATAAACTTGCTGGTATGCAGTCATCACTTTCTGTAAATATCTAGTTAATATTTTGCAGTTGAATTAATGATATATAGTATCATTTAGTTTATAGTAAAGAGTGTTATTTTTCTGAATCAGAAGGAAAAAAGAACCAAAATGATTGGTATTTCATGCAGGAGAATCAGAGTTAGAAATGCAGCTAAAAGCACTGAATAATGAGTTTAATTACAAAGAATTCTCTTGAACTAAATAGTATTCAAAAATATAAAGCTGTGATGCCAATGGTTTTTGTGATGAGCTTGAATTTGCAAATGTGTGACAGTTTATCACTGAAATGACAAAAGCTTCTTGGATAATTCAACATGTTGCAAATGGACTTTTATGACATTTTGTGGAGGAGTTAATTGTCATGGCTTGAGGAGGAGAGAAACAGATTAAATGTTGGTGGCGATCTGATTTAGTGTCCAGATCCAGAGTTCATGCATCACACAGACAGCTGCTGTTATTTTGAGTCCATTGCATTTGCTAGGTGGCAGCACTGTTTTCAGTAGTTTTTTGTGCTGTTTCAGCACTTTATTTTCTGGTCAGTAGTAGCAGACATTATGTCACTGCAGGCATTTTGACGTGCCAGTCAGGATGTGTTCTTGAGCACCTGGATGACACGATGTCAAAGGAAGGTTTTATGATGCCGCTGGATCTCGCTGCAAAGGGCACCTGTCACATCGGTGGCAATGTCTCGACCAATGCTGGCGGCATCAGACTGCTCAGATATGGATCACTTCATGGCAGCGTGTTAGGCCTGGAGGCTGTAAGTCGATTTTTGTCTCAGAAATAATTTTTTCCAAAGAACTAGAAAAAAGGAACAGACATACTGAGCATTTATTTAGCTGGTCTGTTGGACAGACTGAATGCCATTTGACACTTTTTCTTCCATTTGGAAGAAACACTTTTGAGGCCCTAAGTAACATCATATTTAAGAGAGGAATCCATGCCAAAGTTACCATTGAAACATGTGATGTTTCTGGCTGTAAAAGGCTTTCAACAAAAAAAGTTATCTCACATCTGAAGAGTTGTTTTTTACTAAAAAGTTTGATTTTATGATGTGTGTCATGCATGATAGTACAGTAACTTGTGATGTTTTTATCTGTCCGTCACATATATATGTTGCATCAATGATTGTGGGTCATCAGCATTGGAAATGATGTTGCTGCATTTTGATTCAAATACAAGAAATACTTTAGATTGTAACCAGTCTAATGTGTACTCCGTGCACACTAAACGCTGATATTACTACAACTCCTCAACTCAATGACGATACTGCTACTACTACTACTACAGTATTTCTACTGCTACAACTGCAACTAAAGATCCGAAATATATCTTTCACAGAAGCCGAGTTATAGCCCATTTTGTCCCAAATTTTGTTGCCATGTCAACGAGGGTCAGTTGGGGTAAAATTTGGTTTGCAGCTTTCAACGGTCCAACCCTGAAAACCCTCTATAGACGCAAAGATCTCGGAGATATCTCTTATGTAAGCCGAGTTATAACCCATTTTGTCCTAAATTTAGTTGCCATGGCAACAGGGGTCGGTGAAGGAAAAATATGGATTGCTGCATTCGATGGAGCAACCCCGAACACCCCCCTATAGATGCACAAATCTCACAGATGTCTCTTACAGCAGCCGAGTTATAGCACATTTTGTCCCAAATTTTGTTGTCATGGCAACGAGGTTCAGTTGTGCGTAACTATAAATGGCACTGTTAAATTGGCGGACCCCGACAACCCCACCCTAGAACCAAACTGGAAGTGGATCAGATGATTGGTTGCTGAGAAATAGCCATTTGAATTTCTTCCAAGAAGGCTCTTCCAGGAACGGAGGTCGGTCATCGGTCGGTCCTCAACATAACAGAACAAAAAGTTTAACCTTTAAACTTTTTGTAAAGGTTAAACTTTTTGTTCTGTTATTATGTTATTATGTGTATGTGCAATTTTGCCTGCAATGGCCCTCCCCGAAATGACCAATACTGTGTCAGGTGGGACGTTAAACCCTACTCACTCATTCACTCCTCAATGTTACACTGATCTCATATACTCCTCTTCACTTCGTTAAGAACGTAGCGTGCACGGAGTAAAAAATCAGCTGAAAATGTTGCCATGGCATTTATGTTGTAGGTTCTGGCTAACGGAGAGGTAGTTGACTGTCTCAGTGGAATGCGGAAGGACAACACTGGGTACCATCTGAAACATTTGTTTATTGGTGCTGAAGGAACTCTGGGAGTTGTGACGGCTGTAACAATTCTTTGTCCTCGACGGCCAACGTCTGTGAATGTTGCTTTCTTTGGCAAGTGCTTAACTGCCACGTTTTTATTAATTTTTTTAAAACATCATGTAGCGTATACTCTTCAGCTCTGCCAGTGGCTTGGGGTAACTAATTAAATAACTAAAAGGGGAAAATTAGCAGCATTGAAAACTGAGTTTTATTATTCATTTCATTTTCGTATTATAGTTTTGCTTATCAGTTGGAAGGGGCAGATTACGATGGTTTGGATATATTGAAAATAAAGATGACTGGATGAAGTAATGTGTGTCAATGTCGACTAAGGGAACTAGACATAGCTTGTTCCTCAGACCTTTTCTCTACCACAGAAAGGACAGATTTTCAGGAAGATTTTCAGGGATTGTGTCAAAGTGGGTATGTCAAAGTGGACATGGATTGTGTTGGTCTGTCCTCTGAGGATGCTTAGAATATGGATCTCCACAGTTCCACAGATATTAGGAATTAGGAGAAATTGGTTATCCCAGTTTTACCTGGACATTGGACGTTAAAACGCTTACCATGTATGGTGTATGGTTTCCGAAGCATAAAATCATTTACTGGTGGAATTCTTTTCTGCTTTACATGGTTATGAGACTGCTTTGGCTCTTCCCCTATCAAATGTTGCTTCAAGCTGTTACTCAGAGTGAGTTATTTGATGAACTAACTAGGCCTTCTTTTTACGTCTAGTTATCATCAAAGTGCTTCTGATCATTTAAGACTTCGGACCCATCTGTTTTTTGCTTCTTTCCCATACCTGACTGCAAAAAGACTGAAGTGCTTAACATTTTCTATTTTAAATTTACTTTTAAATATGATGTTACAGATATGTTAGTGTTTTTTAGGAATCTAGGAGTTGTCACCATTGTTTTTATAGGTTTATGGATGTAAAAAAATTAAATATGACAACGTATTTACTGGCAGGCTGCAGTAGTTTTGAAGCTGTGTTGGAACTGCTATCAGCTGCTCGTACCAACTTGAATGAAATTCTCTCGGCGTTTGAGTTCATTGACTCTGAGGCAATGTTGAGCGTGACGGCTCACCTCGGCGTCTCAAACCCAATCACTTCATCTTCGTTCTATGTCCTCATTGAGACTTCAGGCTCCAACGCTGCCCACGATGAACAGAAACTGGAAACGTTTCTTGATTCTGTCACGTCTTCCGGTCTTGTCACTGACGGCACCATCGCCACTGTGCCGTCCAAGATTAAGGTTGCTTTTTTGATTATGATGTTTTTAAAAATTCTTTTTCTGGTAATTTATCGTGGAAAATGGTTTTGGAAATTTGTCGAAACCCTTATATTCAAAAATTTGCTGTTGGATTCTCTGGCATGTGGTAATAGATCTTGAAAAAATGGCAGGTTAAAATCAAAGTCTGAAGTAATCACAAATTTTGGTGGTAAGTCAAAGATGTAATCGAGACAGTAGCTAGCATAGTCATTTTAGTCTCAGCTTTCAGTACCACTGTCTGTAATGTATTCATGTCTAATACATAATATGCTACAATATAAAACTTACATTGATCTTTAAAGCCAACCACATATTACAGAGTAAACCTGAAAGAGAAATAACGTTGCCAGTATTATTAATGGTCAGAATGACAACAGACTGAAAACGATCCTAGATCTCAAACCTCTGCCGCTATCCTGTTGCTGTCACTTAGTGAATATAAAGGACTTAACACAGCTGTTATCTATTGTTTTTAAGATTTTTTAAAGTCGGATATTTTCACAAGTTTTTCATAAGTTTATTTTGTGAACCTGAGGCTTTTATTAGCAAAATAGAATTGCCAGTGATGCACGCAGCTTGTGTGCTAAATGTTATACAGTCATTGTGGCGGCTTCGTGAAGAGATAACGCCTGGTCTGCTTGACGACGGCTACTGCTATAAGTACGACATTTCACTGCCACTGCACGACTACTATAGGGTGGTTGAAGTCATGAGAGAGCGGCTGAGACCTGTCACTACAAGGGTCGTTGCATACGGTCACGTCGGCGACGGTTTGTACAGCATTCATGTTTCTTTGAAATACCGTAAAGAGCGCTTTACTGTCGTATTTACAGAGAGGTTGCAAATACTGAAGCCACAAGTACAAGTACAAGTACTTGAAACTAACTGTCAAGTACAACTCAAGTACCCGCTATAGCTAAAACCAAAAAAAGTTTAAGCTAAAGCACGAAGCTTGCAGTTACAATCTATTAGTTTAGCAAATAAGCAATTATCCCTAACTTTAACCCAGATCCTAACAGTGTTGATGATAAGGACTTGATTCTCAAGGCAAGGCCAAAGACTTGACCTCAGTGACTGCTTTGAAAATGTTTTCATTACTTGATCTCTGCCTTGCAAAATGGAATTTAAACTTTCACCACAGTTTTTGCTTAAAATCGTTATTTAATTAAAATGTGTCGCCCTTAAATTATTTTCTTAGTTTGTGTTTCCTTGCACCAAATCTAGCGACGCCACTGTAGCTGTAAAGTTTTGCCAGTGTTACTGTGTATAACGTAAGCCTACTAACTAGAGAACTGCACAGCGACAACTTTTGGCCCCATCCTTAATCGTCACCATGGCTATTGTCTTCATTTTCATCTTATTTTCATGGCTTTTAAAATACTATCCCCACCCGCACTCCGTACGCCCTGCTGCCCTGTACAGCTGCCCTTATTTTCCACCCCCATCACAAGTCAAGTGCAATGCAAACTTCTCAGCACAATCGCAAATGTTTGTTGTGCTTCGATTTAACCTACAAGTAAAAACACACACATGCGCACGCACAGTAGCCTAGAAAACTGAGAAATAAACTCATTGGCCTGCCCGGCATTGCAGATATTTGAGTAGGCCTACAGGTCACAAAAGAAGATCAGTCAATCAACAGAATGAGCGCAGCTGGTAGCGTGTGGAAGTAGGCTACCAGCAAATGGCAGCAATTACATTTTACAAGGGGGGCATCCGCACCAGTAACAGCACGGTTGCCATGCCTCCAGGGTACCACTCCTGGCAGGCGGCCGTCCTGTTGTCATTTCTGGTATACTCCTACCACACAGATGCAGTCGACACGGAGAAAAGACACAATGCAGGTGAATCCAGGGAGCAGAAACAAACAGATTGCTGGCGTCAGTTTGTTTGCCAGGTTATTTTATTGCAGGGGAAGTGATTTATGACTATACAAAAGTAGACTATAAGTCTTGACAAACTGAGGCCTTGCAAGGCCAAGGACTTGTCGGCCAAAACCAAGGACTTACCCTCAAGGCCAAGGACTCAAAATTTGTCTTCGAGGACACCTCAAAGCCAAGGACAACAACACTTAGTTTTAACCTTAAATCTTGACTCCTGTCATATCATGGAAATGCAAAAATGCAAGAAAACACTTCATTTTGACCTTAACTTATCAAAAAAAAACAAAAACTAGCAACATTTATAAACATGCATTTCAGTTTTAATGTTTATTAGTTTTTTTCCAACGAAGTTTTGTTATACAGGCCTAGCTTAGGCTAGCTGTGGTTAACTAAATGTTTTGTTTTTGTTTAGTTTTATTCAAATCATTTTGCTTTTTACATATAGGCCTACTTTTAGTTTAAAGCAACGTTTAATACAGCCAAATTACATACACACCATTTTAAGTCAGTCAATTTAAATGGAAGTAAGGCAGGTCAACATCCAGTGACTAATACATCATGACCAACTTAGGCCACCATAGCTGTGGAGAGATTGTCGTCAGTCAGTTTCATGTAATTAATTTTGTATATTTCTACTTTTATCCAATCTTGACACTTTAAATCAATCAATGAGTCAATCAACACAGTAAGTGATGTTGTATAAGTGTGAAACTGTCTGCATTTTTTTGAATAAATTTATTGGCTTAGGCTTAAACTGCATTTCTGTTATTACAAAGCTGGATGCGCTAAAAGTCAGTCAAAGTGAAATTGGCTAAAATATATTTGACTTTGGCATTTTTAGATAAAAATCATTGGACTTTCAGCTTTGGCTTTGACTTCTGTAAATTATCTGACTTAAGCTTTGACTCAGACTTCGAGACAAATAATTGACTGTACTTGACTTTTGACTTTGACTTAAGTCAAATATCACTGTACTGCTTGAATATTGGAAAATAAAAACAAAGTACTTGCCACATGTCGACAAGTACCTGACCCTCAAGTACAAGTACAAGTTCCAAGTACTACATCTTTGGTATTTACGATCTAGCTCCCGGGTGACGTTGTACGACATACTGGTAATAAACAAATAGGTGAATGATTTGCGCGTGCATTTTGGGATGTTTTGCAAACACGAGGTCAACAATCGAAATTGTTCATAACTTTTTGGTAGATAAAACAGAGTTGAAAACATAGCTGCTCTCACTGTCGGTATCTGCTGCACTTCAGTAATAGTCATGAGTCTGCAGTGTAAGGTTAGTAATGTGACGAGTTGATTTTCATCTGCCAGGAAATCTTCATTTTAATTCTACAAGCTTTGAGTGCAGTAATTGTGAGGATCTGGCATTGATTGCGTGACTGAGGAACTGAGTACTTGACTTACCCTAGTCTAGAATACGTATTGTGTTTCATTGTACCATGTTTTTTTTCTGTTCGGCGATTGTTTGTTTTGTCTGACCTTCGTAGCAGCCTGCTTATGATTGCATTCGTCATTACATCATCCTAAAGACATTTAATGTGACCTAATAAAAACGTCACTTCTGGAATCTTTATAGTAAATTGCCAGTGTTAGATAAGTCCGGACATGAAAAGTGAAACAGGATAGTCTTAAGGTGTGTTTGGAGCGACAGAAAACTGAACTGAAATCATGAAATGAAGTGACCAATGGATTTCAGTTGAGTTCTTTTTATTTCTGTCATTCTGAACATGTTTTGGCGTGACGGTGCAGTGGTATTATCCGATGAAAGCTCATTCCATATTGTTGGTGCTACAGATAATAATAATGACGTAATTGCATTACTGTCTGTAGAGTTATTATATTATATTATGTTATTTTGTGCTGTAGGAAATCTTCACCTGAATGCGACTAGTTCGGAGTACAATCGCGAGGTGGTGTCACTGATCGAGCCGTTCCTGTACGAGTACGTGAATGAACGTCATGGCAGCATCAGTGCAGAACATGGCATTGGACTGAGCAAGCGTAACTACATCCACTACAGTCGGACTGCCCCGGCACTCGAGCTAATGAGACGACTGAAACAAACCCTAGACCCACACTGTATACTCAACCCGTACAAAACAGTTTCTGCTGCTAGCACAAACTGAGCTTGTCACGGGTGACTTAAGATCATAACGGTTAGTTGTGCTGATACGTCTGCTGGCTGCTCCGCAGGTTCTTTTGTTCGCTGATGCAGACATCGGATGGCCGCATAATGCACTGCCGCAAGTGTTATTAGTTCATGTCAATTCAGCTGCCATTTCCACGCAGTTGTAAAGCGCTTCTGGTCACGAGTCTGACTCATGCAGTGATTTGCCTTTGCTCCATGCATTGAGACTTTTTTGTTTAATTTGTGCCAGTGATAGTTAAGGCCTTCACTGACTTACTTTCCTTCATTTGTGAGTTTTATTGTGTCCGCTGCAGTCTTGCATATTCTGACCAATACAAAACTGCTGTTGCGCATCGTTTAGTGATTGTAATTGTAATTTATTCATTGTTGTGTACTTATATCGTGCTGTTTTGGTCCTGTTGTTTTTTTGTTTGGAGTACGTGATCTATTTGTGAAATAATATAAATTGCATTTCAAAACTCAAATTGCGCTGCCGCCGCTGGCCATACCAGATAGAAACTGTTTAGGTGCCTATAATTGTACATGACTGCGGTCCGACGAAACACCGCACCGGATAGTTAGGCATAGGGTTAGGGTTAGAGTTAGGCCGGGTAAACCGCGCCGGACCGCACCAGACGTCCGGTCTGGTGGGGTGTTTCGTCGGACTCCATAACTGTAGCTTACATGAAAATTCAAAACACAAACGTGAAATATAGACACGTTGCTTGCCTAGACTATCAGTGGCCAGGTGCAACACAATAGGCCTATCGTTAGTCAAATCGTGCGATGACAATCTATAGAACTTTCAGAGAAGTGCGGATTAACAAACACCGTCACGAATATTAACAACGTCTGCTGGAAACAGTACAGCATAGTCTAACGTTGCTGTTATTGACAGGTACACATGTCTATACGTAACAATCTCGCATTATTGCTATTCAGATCAATATCAAAATTTACCATGTTTATACGGAAGTCATCATCAGCAGAGCAGTGTTTTCTTGCTAGTAGGGCCTACATAAAGTGGCTTGGAGGCCGTTGGATTCGCGATCGCAAGGTCGTTGGTTCGACTGCCGGTTGGAACGCTATCAGAATGGTTATTACTTGAATGGGTAACTGTCTGCAGACTGGTTAACCATCTCGATATAAAACCAACACCAAGGACAATTCAACCTGCCATCCCTCAGGAGCAAGTAAGTTGGGTACCGGCCGGCCTGTCTGGCTGGGGTTGAGGCGGGGCGCGTTCACCTGTGTGGGGTAGCAGGTAACACTGTATGATCCCATATATGACAGATGACGCTCCGTAGCTTCGGTTTTCCATGACATGCTATACCTTTAGTATACACCGTTTGAAAGCTAAACTACAACGACTGGTAAAAGTACCAAACTGGTAAAAAAACAAACAACAAAAAGTCTTATAAAGTGTCGAGAGTCAGAATTCAGATCATGCTGAACGCCTGTAGAACTAGATCAATTATTGAACGCTAACGCATTTGTCAGGTTCTTTATTAAAAGAGAAACGTATAGGTCTATACATCAAAAAAACAAAAAGGTCCACAATAAGTTCCACAGTTCACCGCGGTCGCTGTCTCTAGACTGGCCTGGCTGTAGCGCGCCCTATAGTCGCGCGTCCCAGGCTAGTGTTCTCGCTGCCATTAAGCCTAAAGTCCAGTATTGACGAGAGAGTGGATGAAAGAGGCGCTAACTATTACTGCTGATGCTAAACAAATGGCTAGCGACGGCGGCTAATGGCGGCGGCTATGGGGTGTACAACGGCGCTAGGCTGTCTTCGGCATTGTCGCATATTGACGATAGTCATGAGAGCACATGCGGCTAGTAACGTTGTACCACCGAACACGAATCCACTCGCGTACGAACCAGTCAGATCTCTCAGAGCACCTGCCACAAGAACACAGACAGAACAACTGTCATCGGTGTAGTTAATTTGTAAAAGTAATATTAAAATGGCGTTGTGCAGTCTCAGCGTGATCTTGGTGTGATTGTGTCTGGGGATTTATCGCCCACTCTTCATATCAATGATATTGTTTTTAAGGCTTACAGGCGTGCCAACTTAATACTGCGGGCTTTTGAGTCATGTGATGTTTGTCTGCTTTTACGTGCTTTTTGATGTACGTTAGGCTAGACCTCTCGTAGAGTACATCTGGTCACCATGTACTACAAAAGATAATTTGACCATAGAAAACGTACAGAGGTGTTTCACTAAGCGATTTCACTTTTCTTGGGAGCGACGTAGATTCCAGCGGCTACTGCAGACCAGAAGTTCTACGTCGAATTGGCCTAGCATCATCAGTATTGGGAATACTCGACAACGTCTGGAAACAATCTCGTCTAAGTCTACAAACAAAGCTGAGGCTAGCGATATACACATCCTGTGTGCAATCATCGCTTCTTCACGGAGTCGACACATGGACCATTCTCAAGGCTGACGGCAAAAGACTACACGTCACACGCCTGCCAGAAGGCACTCCAGCGCATGACGCCTTCCAACGAGTCTGTATCTGCTGAAACTCTTGTCGGCATTACACCAGATCATGGCTGGAGAAGAAAACCTGGAAGACCACGAAACAGCTGGTTTCGCGACGTTCTGAAAGCAACGCACTTAACTGCTCGGGAGACCTGGACAATGGCTGACGAGCGCGAAAAGTAAACAGCGCAACGGTCCGCCGCCGACTACCCGTTCTCACGATGATGATAATGATAGGCTACGCGTAACATTCCCAAAACTAGGGCCTAGTCCGCAGTGCTTATACCACCACATGAGCACATGCCACAAGCCTCTTACATAAGTGTTACAAAACACCAGACTTAGCGACACGTTACTCTACTACAGGGTGTTTCGAAGCACTAGCACCGGTGTTTGGCGCGTTTTCCAGACTCAGAAGTAGGCTAGCTAGTATAGTGCCACGCGTCCCAGAAACGCGTGTTTTGAGCGCGCTGCGTTAAGTGTCTCGAAACACCAGTTTGAGTGAAACGACAGTGGTCTTCAAGTGATTCGAACTCCTACACGTTACTGAGTCCAGTGTTTCGAGCCTGCTAAATTGGCGTTACCGCACCTCGGTATCAGACCTGTTGAAACACTCGACTGATTTGGAAGTGTTAGAACGCTCTGTGTTTCGATATCCAAAAATTGGTGGCAGCTACGTAACCGCCAAAAAAGTGCATCCGAAACACTTTGCTTTTGCAGTGATGTATTGTGGCCAAACTGTACGTTTTACCGGAAAACTGTTTTAATAAGTAAATAGGGATGCCCGACGACTACTTTGTGGTATCAAGTCGGACCTCTCTACAACCCCTCATTGTCCAACCGGACCAAACGGGCTGTAATTTTTATCATTAATATAAGATATAACGCCTGGCGAGATAGCGGCGCGGCGTGACGTACTAGCGTTGATCGTTGCGTTCAGAGCAGCGTTAACATAGCGTTTATAGAACTGTAATCATATCATATGGTAATCGCGTTCTCTCAGCGACCGGAAGTCTGACGCTGGCCTTCAAGCATAGGCGTTACGATAAGCCTTTTCAGCGATAGCTGGTTTTTACGCGCGAAAGCAGCTACTGCTTTCAGCGCGTCTTAGCCATCGCAATTCTGTCTCTCCGTCTGTCTGTCCATCTGTCCGTCTGTCCGTCACACTCAGGGCCTTCCACAGAGGGGGGATGGAGACAAACTGTCTCCAATTTAGGTCAGGGGGAAAGCTTCCCCCCTTAGCTTTCCCCACCTGAGCTGGGAAGATTAACCCACGAACGTTTTATCA
>Ga0056128_1000348_pt1 | contig 38815 bp, 27 predicted proteins | sample WorMetLIZISLAND2_FD_71113 | JGI IMG/M metagenome (GOLD analysis project Ga0056128, IMG submission 71113) | Marine gutless worms symbiont microbial communities from Max Planck institute for Marine Microbiology, Germany - Olavius geniculatus... ... | reverse complement strand
ATGACTACCAGGAACATAAGTTCTACCATGTACCTAATAATGTGCCTACCCGATCTACCTCTAGCAATTTTCCAGTGCTAACAGCAAGATCGCCGATCTACCGCTAGAATTATTGATTTTCAATTTTGTGTCCAGTTACTTTTAGCATTAGGCCTAGGTTAACTCTAAATTAAGTTTACCGGTTAGGATCAAACCCACCAAGACAACCTCACACCGACTTTCCCTGACTTGCTTAAAATTCCCTGACTTTAACTGACCGTAGGAACCATGGCTGAAGCTATTTTTGAGTACAAACTAACTTCAACTTCCTGGATCATGTAACTCGAATGAGGGAATAGCTCTTCATGGGAAAACAGATTACAGAATGACACTTCAACTAATAAATCAATACAAAAAATATCATAATGTAAGAGACACATAAAAACTCAATTACCTATCACTCAGAAATGCATCAAATATTATTTCAATACTAAAATAGTGAAAATACGCAAAAAAAATCCAAGCCACCCGTAAAATCATGCCAAATCGAGGCTAGTCTAGCCTCGTTCCTGCATTGGTAACCATGGTATTGGGTTTACGTGCATGGAAGTATAAATAAATATTAGATAAATATTTATAGCTCCATGCAAAGTACTCAGTCAAGTTACCGAATACTCGAATCCGACATGAAATCGCATAACGTCTGTACATGTGATAAAACAAATGATTTTCAGTTGAGAACTAAACGGCTGAGCATTTTTTGGTAATTATTACGTCGAACAGTTTCAGATTACTTGATTAGGTTTTTATACTCGTTAATAAAATACTCGAACGAGTACTCGATTTCGAAATAATTGGATAATCATCATCATCATCAGGCTCAGCTGTCGTCTTCTGATGCAGAAGGTTGACATGCTGTCCGGACACAGACCCTCCATTATGTCTGTTTTGTGCAATATTTTTAATTTTTTCATACGAGTCCAAACTCCTCCAGTTTTTCGTGCCGTCAACCCACATTCGTCTCGGTCTTCCTTTTCTGTTTCTGAATTCATTTTGCCCTCAAGAATATGTTGTATAGCCTCTCCTGCAGATCCCCTTAGTAGGTGACCTGCATAGGACAGTTTATGTTTCTTGATACTGTTATACAATGACATGTCTCCCATATTCATTCGACATAGTACTTATTCATTTGTTATCTTGTCAGTTTATTTAATTTTCAATAATATTGATAATGGATAATGATAATTCTAAATAACTATTGTAGCTGACGAAATCGAAGAATATTTATTAGTGAAAGTGTTTATGTTTTATGTTTACGTTTTAAATTTTGTTAAAATACACATCCATGATTATGCCACGAAGGAAAAATGCACATAGCCGCGTGCCGCAAAACATAAAGTTAGTAAAAACTTGACGAATAGAGATTGACAGTATAAATCACAGATGGACACTCAGTCACATAGCCTTGTTATACACGACTTCAGATTTCAGAATACTAATTAGAATCGTAGATTGAAAGGCTTAAACGTTAGGCTGTCGATCACACAGTTTCGCATATGTCCGCGATACTGGAGCCAGAGTGTTCGCAGAATGCATCCCATCCGCACGTTTCTGATGTCAATACATAGGCGGATTTAGGTGGAGGGGCAAAGGGGCCATGCCGCCCCCCAAGTTGTCAAAGTCGTCTTTTTGCCTAGCATATGCAGTGCATTTCTGCAGTAAAACTAATAAAATTTATACTCAATGTATGCATTTTAGGGGGTTTTCATGCCCAAAAGCGTTTGCTTTTGGGGCTGCGCCCCAGCAACAGGCTTTTCCCCAAGAATTTAACCTTTGTTTTCGGCTTTCGGCCTCAATATTTGGCCCTTGAGGGCTAGCTCACCTTTCGTGACTCCAATTTCTTAGAATGCACCAAATTCGTTTTTCACAGGAGCTCCGCCCTAGACCTTACTGGGAGAGCTGATGATGCTCCCCCAGTGTCTCTAGTCAGCTGGGGAGAGGGATACTCTCTCCCCATTCTCCTCCCTGTCGACACCTGCGGCACCTCACTTTGAGTTTGGGGGATTGCTCCAAGGACTTAGGAGGATAGACGCCCTTGAATAACGCTTTTTTCGCATGCAACTCAATCTCCATGGCAGTCTTTGCATTTCTGCTGTATTTCTATACTGTTGTAAAAAGGTAAAGGTAACGGGAGCCATGCCCCAGCTGGGGCGTAGGCGGGGTGCTCATCTCCCACTCACGGCCGTTGAGCCCATAGGTGGATCAACCACTTGAGTTCGTGATGCATGGCCAGTGCGACGCCAGACCTACGGTTACCTTCCCAGCCTCGGGGCATCACCGCTTTTTGACCGGTACCAAATTATACTGCTTGGTGACCGAGGCACGTGTGTGTGAACAACTTGCCTAAGGTCGTTACCCGGCAGTGTTTTGGTACGGAGTCGAACCTGCGCCCCTTAGTGACCTCAGGATTACAAGTCTGGCACGTTACCGTTAGACTACCGAGCCTCACTTATACTGTTATGGTGATAGAAAAAAAAACTAAATTTAGCACAGAGTCCATGAAAATACACCATTTTGACCTTAAGATCTAAAAAAAAATTTTTGGGGAGGGGCACTGCCCCCTCCCTAAACCCCTCCCTTTGTGGGAAGGGGCACACCCTCTCCCCACACGCCACCCTCCTTGGCACCGTCGGTGCCTTGACTTGGCTCCCGCCTTTGACGCTAGACCTTGCCCCCCCTATTTCAACTCTTGGATCTGCCTATGTGTCAATATTTAGATCGGGTGTGTCTGTTTGTCACATAAGACTATGTCAGACCCTATTCAAGAACGATCGTCCGTGCTCTGTATGACCTCGGCTTTATCTGGATCTGTATAATAATTGCAAATCTGCTGCTGGATATTGCAGCAACAATAATTCTAGCGGTAGATTGGCGATTTTGCTGTTAGCACTGGAAAATTGCTAGAGGTAGATCGAGTAGATACATTATTGGGAAGATGGTAGAACTTCTGGTAGTCATAGAAAGTCTGTAGACCATGTCACGACACTGTCACATTTAAATCAGGCTTATTCAGTATAATATCAAAGTCCATCTTAAGCCAGAGCGGTTTCTTTGTAACACAGACTTAAAAATGAAGTGTTTTTGAATAAATTTGGTAACTGATAACAAAGTGACTGATATTTCAGTCCCAACCATAGTCCTGGAAATGCAGTGAAGAAATATGGCTACATTCTTACATTGATAACGAGATAAATGTTGCAGCAATGGAGTGTGTGCGCCTATGGGCACGATACAGCAGACAGCTGGCTTCTGAAGGATAGTAGCCTAACCGAAGTCAGCGAGGTGATAGAATATGGTAGTGAATTCCTTTCAGCAATAGTTCTGGCAGCAAAAGACTTTTGGAACTGAGTTGAAACACATCTTGAGTCTTTTTTTGGTAGTAGGTCCTCTAACAGGTCTGTTGCACAGAACCAAATCCAGGTCATTCATCGACACCGCCACGTGTTTATTCAGACTTTTATACAGAAAAGTTAGTCGACTGATTCACCTACGTTCTTTGAAGGATTCGAGATGAAGTTGCTGCAACAGAGCAAACTTAACACTTGTTGTTTGATCATGCTTATTTGTGATCTAACAAGCAGCCCTCCTCTGGACTCTCTCCAGCACCTCGTGGCTTTTGATAAAATGAGGATTCCATATAGTGGTAACATATTCCATGCCTGACCCAACAAATGCTATGTAAGCCAGGCGCTTCAACTCTTGAGAAGTGTTTTTTAGGTTCCTTTTAGTAAATCCAAGTTTCTGGTTAGCCTTCATAAAAACTGCAGTGATATGGGAGCTCCACAAAGATTGCCAGATAGAGACACACCGAGATACTTCTTATTTTTAACCCTACTTAAGCACGACACCACAAAGTTAATAGAAGTGCTGGTGATGTTGACCGGTCCTCTTCTTAACTGACAATATGTGGCACTTTGAGGGATTAAACTGCATGCCCCGAGCTATTGCCTACTGTTCCAGCTCCTTTAGGTTAGACTGCAACTGTCGTTGATCCTGAAAAACACTCAGAATCAGTGAAAACACTTATGATCAGTCGCTTTTTGGAAATAGTTACTTGGTACTATCTAGCCGTGGTCGGTCATTCATTGTTTGACTCCAGGACTTAACTTACTTTACTGGTTCACTGGACTGCCTGTCAGATTTTTGAATGCTGTTATTTTTTTGCGTGACCAAGTCTTATATCACCACCACAGTGTGATGCCACCAAAGTAGTGGCAGCTGAAAATGCATCTATTCACATAATTCTTTCCTAACAGTTTAACTCGATCTTTACTGTTGACCTAGCAGTAATTATCACTACTTCTGCTTCTGCCGCTGATTGACTGATTGTGTGTTGCAGTGAAACAAGCACATATCATGATGACCACCAGTCAGTCATTGAGTATATGCAGGAATTAACAGGACAACAAATCGACTCAGATGTCATTGAAATTATCCTGTCTGAATCCAGTTGGCAAGGTAGCATCATAGCATTCTTCACAGTGTGGTCATGATACTGGTACAAAGGCAAGAATTTTTAAAGGGTTCTTTGTTTACAGTAAACAAAGAACCCTTTAAAAATCCTTGCCTTTGTACCAGTAACATTACTACACAATTCCAGAATTCCTACAGAAGCTAAAAGTAAAACATGATAATGCTAAATGCTGTTGTGCACTCGACTACTCTGTGTTGTCTAGTATTAGTAAATTATGTCAGCTTGAACATTAGTAATTTTGACTTGCATTTGTTGTCTAAAATAGTATCAGGTTTGGCACTAAATATAACTTCAGCAAATATTAACATGTTTTTGAAATTCTGCCATTGGCATTTTTTATGAATAGGCCTGTTTGCACTGAAGTGATCGTCAGAGATACCACCATATTCAGTGATTATTTGATAGTATCTTTCATTGCTTTGTTGCAGATGTGTGACTGAGTGTGCTTGTGTAAGGAGTGTGATGATCCAGTCGGTATTTTGCCACCTAGTCATCACAGGAACTCCATTATAATGTCTTATTAGTTTGGGCCACTCTGTATGCAGCGATGACGAGTACTTAAGTACATTAGACTTAAGTACGTACTTAAGTACTTTTCATGTAGTTGAGTACTTGTACTTAAGTGTACCAGGTGGCACTAAAAAACCGTCTCGAAATTTGCGTAAATATAATGGCACACATACTTTATGGAGATAAATTTCCCTTCGTGCATTTGTAGACCAATGTGTACTTTTACTCAGTTATAAATTTCAGTGACTTCACTAATGACACCACTGAATGCCGCTTAATGATGTAAGACAACGTAATGTAAATTACAATTATGTAAAGACAACGTTCCATCACACCAAGTCGACTTGGCGATAGCTGCTGCAAACCCCAAGCCAATGACAAAGCTGACACAAGTGAAGATTTTTTTTATACAGTTTTAGTGTGCATGACTCAGACAGCGACACAGACTCTGGAAGCAATGTTGAAGCTCTCCAGTTTGTGAATGACCCATCACATGAACTGGAGCAGCTGAGAAAGTATCCAGCAGTTGTGAAAGTATTTGTTAAGTACAACACCAGCGTCCCGTCGTCTGCTCCTGTTCAGAGACTACTCAGCCAAGCTGAACTTGTTTTGACACCTCGCGGAAACAGACTTTCTGATGAAACATTTGAAACACTTCTGCTTTAAAAAAAAACAAACAATTTGCTTAGTGACAACACATGTGATGAATAGGATATGATGATAGTGTCACTGATGTTTGATGGTTTTGTTAAAATGACAACTTGATTTTATTATGTGACAGTTTGCACTTTTATAAATGTACTTAATATGTACTTATGTACTTGTATTTGTACTTGTACTTAAAGTACATTATTTGATGAGTACTTTGTACTTGTACTTAAGTACTGTATTAGAGTACTCAAGTCATCACTGTCTGTATGTGTTGCAGTTGATGATGCTGTCGTGAAGTTGCTGCAACTTTTGACTGATGTTGGTCAGGATTATGACAATTCTAAAGTAGCCAAGTTCTCGCTGAAATCTGTAGCTGGCAAGTTGTACAGGCAGCATGAGCATGTCGTTGACAGTTTGGATAATAGTGAGCCTGTTGATTGTGACCATAACGTTCAGGAGACATTGCCGACTGCTAATGTCATTGCTTCTTCGACGTCTCCCGACTTTCAACAGCACTGTCAAATGTCTGCTCTTCACTTCAGTTCCGGGCAGCTACCATTTAGTTCAACAACCTCTGTTGATGCATCAAGTAATACAGTTTCTGATGTTAATCGTGTCATTGATAGCAACGTGTCACATAACCCAGACAGACGGGGTTGGAATGTTGAACATTTGCCCGGCACTTTTTTCTCACCAGCTTCTTCCACCTCTGTGGCTCATCCACACTTTTGTATTCCAACGGTGCCGGTCATTTCACCACCTCCGAGAGGACAAAGACTTGATGACAGGCATGTCTGTAATACAGTGGCATCACAGAATACTACACTGCCATATTGTGCTTATCGTCAGACACCAAAGACTAATAGCAGTCCAGCTGCTACACATGTTATTCCTGTAGTTTCAGCAGTCAGCACTCCACATGCCTCCATGTGTTCATGGACTTCATTGCCAAACATGCGGCCATCATCAGGTTTACGTGCAGCTTTTCAGTCCTCTGCAAATACACTGCCTTTGTATCCACATCCGTCATCAGTGCCTAGTCATTTGACATCAAAATCTTATCCTGTTATGTCTACTGATTGTGTTAACGTATCATGGCAGTCCATTTGCAGTGAAGCTAGCAGCAGAACAGTGATATCGACCTATGAAGCCATGCGCCGAGTACTTGAACTGTTGACAGCACAGTGCAAGGTGCTGGTTCTCATGAGAGGCTTGCCGGGCTGTGGCAAATCAACAATGGCCAGGTATCGTAGCCTCTCTGTTAGCATCGATCGATCAGTAACTGAGTTTACTGCATGTCTTAAATAGTTACAACCATTTGCTTTTATGATAGTTATTGTAATTGATAATGATTGTAATTATTTGCTGATAACTATTTTGAGACTGCGCATGGCAAGTGGAGATCTGTTTCAGGTTAATTCTTTTTTCTACTGCTGCAACGCAGTCAGGCCATCCCTCCGTGGGTAGGCGCAATGAGTACCAGCGAAAGCTGGGACATAAACAGGCACACCGCATGATGCACTAGCCTCGTATCCGTGGTCTCGCAGTGTAAAAACTGGTGTCTGGCTGAGGGCTAAGGAAACGGAGATCAGTGTCACCCAATGGGCCTTAAGGCTCGAAAAGGACGTTATGTTTTTTTTACTTTGCTTTTTACCGCTGCAAAACTTTAGTGATGTCTTTGCTGCCATGCATGTGCTGGTTGGTTGCTGAGTACTTTTCTTCAACAGCACTGTGGGTTAAAAACTATTCTGGGCAGGAAGTTGTAATTTTCTACTAGACACTGCGAATTTGTGACAAAAGACATTTTATGGTGCTCAAAATTTGGACTTTGCTCCTAAGTTTTCCCATAATGGTGGGTTTCTGGCCTCAATCTTTGCATTTTTGGATCAAAATTTTCTGACAAGAAGAAAATTTTTTGACAGTTTTTTGACAGGCCAAAATTTAGAAGAACAGCTGTTTTTCTGCTTTTCCAGTCCTCTGCCACAACGCCACTACTTTTCTTAGCACCAGTGCTTAGAAATTGTGAAAATTCAGGTGATTTGATGCCAGGGCAATGTCAGAAAATTGTGAGGGATAAATCTTGTCAGGGAAAACTAGTTAATTGGTAACTTTTTGACAGGAGAACGTTGGTGCTTATTGCCACAGTGTTGGCAAATCTGGGCTTGCATTTTTGAAGCATACTTCCGTATAACTATGTTGGTATTATTAGTATGTGTGAAGTGAGTATTATCACTAAGTGCAAGAGATGATTAGGGAAATGTCACTGAAGTCGTCTGGAGAGCACTGAGTCCATGTACCAGTAACCAGGGCTTTACTGAGGTGGAAAGCTTCATGTGTGACAGATTATTGTGTCTGCTTGTAGGCAGATAGTGTTCAATGGTGTGATTCTGTCGACGGATGAATACTTTGTCAGTGTTGAGGGTGTTTATCAGCATGACTCTCGACTGCTGCAGCAGGCTCATTACTGGAACCAACAGAGAGGTCTCACTCACACATCATCACAGTTGACTCACTTGATTAACCTCTTTAGCGGTATCCACGAGATACCCCAGGACAGAGTTGTTGTATTAAAAACGATAAGCCTGGGTTCTCTCAGGCACTGTCGACTTGCAGAGAAGTTGCTGTCATGCGGAGGGTAAGTGCAGCAGTTCACACATAGCGCTGTGGGTGCCGCTGCTAATGACCGCTTTATCGCGTGTCAGATGCCACCAGCGTCCCATGGCATAGTCACACATGTTGATGTATGCGGGTGTCACAAAATGATTTCTCGCATTCTTTAGTCGCAGTCTTAGTTGTTACGTTGTGAGCATGTTGAATGCGAAATGCAGATTAAAAAACTTAGGTTAGATGATGAGTCATATGATGAAACTGTTTATTTTGGAAGCAATGGTGCTGATGAGTCGGTGAACTTATCGTCAGATGAACTGTTGTCACTCGATTGATGAACATAAAAGTGACTCTGACGCGAGACACCGAACGTGCAATTACAGTGATTCTCGCGAGTAAGCCTACTAAGAAACGTTGTCAAAGAAACAAGAAACATTATCTATCAGATATTTGCAGCTGTCTGTCAGAATTCTGTTGGAAATTTGTAGCATTTATTTGTCTGAAAATTGTAGCTTTCTGCCCCCACTTAATTTTAACGCATGATGTTGCTGATTGTACATTCAAAGAAAATTCTGTTGTGTTTGGTGATTCAGCGCAGGAAGTGATGCGGAATGGCTGCAGTCCTGTTATAATTGACAACACAAATGTGCAAGCATGGCAGATGCTGCCCTATGTTAGACTGGTACGTTCTGTTTATTATCACTTCGTTAAAGGTTTTCTTTTAGCACACTAGCTATGTACTGTTGGCAGCGGGTTTGCTGATGTGTTTGGTAGCATGGTGTAGCTCAGTAATGCGTTGTGTCAAATTAACAAAGTTGCTCGACACCGGGCTTGGTTAGTGCTTTTATGAGTGACTGTCTGCGGGCAGGTAATAGTTCAGCCATGGTGAAATAATGATAATGATAATGATAATGTTTAAGGGCACGTTGCACCAATGTCGTTCAACTTTGAACCCGGGTCAAATCTGAATTTGAACCTAGTTCAGCAGTAAATTGCATTGTACCAAAGCGATTCAAGTGTTGATCTCCATTCAATTCTGAACTGCCATCTGACCACCGATCAAATTTTGATCTCGTTTCAACTCACGGTTATGCATGCGCACTAGGCAATGAATGTTTTCCGGGATACTATTGCTGCAAAAATTGTTTGATCCGAATCTTATCCAACCCAAAAAACTTCTTCGTATTGAATTATAAGACCTCTAATGCAATTATACTGATGATCTGGATATGTTAGATTTCTACCATATTCGTTTTATGTTCTCTTTGTGCTCGATAAGTTAACAAATAGATGAATAAATCACATTTTTCGGTGGTGATGTCTTGCTGCTTCAGTAAACATACGATCGAACCCTAACCACAGCAACAAAAACTCATTCGTATTGATTTACAAGGCGTTAAATTCAATTATACGTGTGATCTAGATATGTTACATTTGTGCTATATTTATTTTCTGTGGTCTTTTTGCTGGATATATTAATTAATGGAAAAATAAACAGCATTCTAGAGTGCCAATGCGCTGTTGCTAACATGTAGCTCGGTAAACAAAATATCTTGACAACGGACGTAGAGTAATTAACGAGTATTTATTGTAACACAAAATGCGTATCTTCGGAACTTTATAAATGCAACTGTTGATGCGAAAATTATGTAGTAACTTCAGGGAAACTTAAAATAGATTCGAACAGATTACAGCCAATCTGTACTGGACTGCTTCGTAAGCATTGCGTGTGACTGTGACGTCACTGTAGTTGGCCTACAGGCCAAGCGTGGCCTGGCCAATCAGAGTCATCCACGGTATAACCACGACCGTTCAACTGAACGGGATCAGCTGATCAGAGTTCAACTTGGTGCTATGTAATACTGTGTGAATTTGGTTCAGCTTTTGTCATTAAATCAAATAAAAAAAAATAAATAAATATTATTAGATTAGGTTCAGCTGAACCGAGGTCATGAACGACATTGGTGCAACGCGCCCTAAGAGTGTCAACTTACAGCGGAGCTGAACAGTCTATAACAATAAAATACAGTTGAATAAAATACAATAAAATGACTAAGCCTGCATAAAATCATACTCCAAGTCATAAAATTTGCAGAAAAAGTGAGTTTTCAGTCTCCGCTTAAATGTGTCAGTGTTAGTAATGGCATGCAGGTGCAGTGGCAGATCGTTCCACGCCTTGGGGGCCGCCACGCTGAAGGTGCGCTCTCCAAACTTCAGGCGTGTCATTGGGACTTGTAGGTCCGATTTCGTGCCGGATCACAACACTTTGTGACAATCTGGCAGTGTCAAAACTGGTTGAAGAAGGTTTGATATGTATAATGGAGCTTTACCAGTGCTATTTATAGCTAAGTGAACTAACAAGCATAGTTTGTCCTGAATACGGGCTTTGATTGGTAACCAGTGCAGTTCGATGGCCGCTGCTGTAACATGGTCACGTGAATGTAGTCTGTACACAAGTCTCACAGTGGTGTTGATGACGCATTGTAGCAGTGCGATAGTTGTGCATGGCAGTCCGGCGAGCAGAGCATTGCCATAGTCAAGCTGTGACAGCACGAATGCGCAGACGAGATTGGTGGTGACGTCACGGCCGAGCAGACGTCGGACCTGCCTCAGACGTCACAAGTGAAAGAAGCATGTCTGCATCGTCTTTGAGATGTGCGCTTGTGTGCTAAGTTGACTGTCCAAATGTACTCCAAGGTCGCGCACCATTGTTACTGGTTGTATGGTGTCAGCTTTTTGGACTGAGTAGTAATAAATGGCAATGGCAAATGAAGTACTGTTGCTGCGATTTTAGGTGAATCTGTGGCCTAAGCTGATTGGCTTGGTCCAAAGGTGGCACTCATGCTACATGAACTGGGTGAACTCTTGCAGTGGCTTTGCCATGATGTCAGCACTATTAACATTGTCCTTTACTGTTATTGTTACTATTCCTAAACATTGCGAAAGACTAGCTTATTTGTATCATGTGAACATGTTTAAATATTGCTGGATGTGATTTTGAGGCACGTAACTAAATATGGTTTTGTTTGGTTTAATATTTGTACTTTAAAAACAATACTGGTAAAAATAATACTAGTATTATTTTCAAAGAACACATATTAAACCAAATAAAACCATATTCAGTTACATGCCTCAAAATCACATCCAACAACATTTAAACATGTTCACATGATACAAATTATTTGTGACAACATACTCAGAAATGTGAACGTGTTTAAAATTTTGTAATTTTGATTTTCAGGCACGTAAATATGATTACGTGATTGAGGTGTTTGAGCCCGACACTCCATGGAGAATGGATGCTTCAAAGTTAGCTAAGTATGCTCATTTTATCACCTCTGTCTGAAAATATTATTATAATATAGATTTGTTTGTAGATTGGCTTGTTTTCGATTTGCCTGATATCCTATTTTTTAGATGAAATTTTCCATAACGGGTGACCTGAAACAAGATATGAGCAGTTAGATTCCGGGGATCTGGATCAGGTGTTTTTGGGATTACATGTGTTTTCACTATGTTTGTTATTGTGAAACAGGGTCATTAATGCTGTTGTGTTCACTCAGTTAGTCAGTGAAATGTCTGTCTGTGTGGGCTGTACACAGAAGCACTGTTCATGGAGTGAGCGGGAAAAAGATCAGGCGAATGCTCAGCATGTACGAACATAACGTCACAGCACAATCACTGTTTGCCATGTTACAACCGCTGCCACTACCGATAGCCTATGATAGCAACCAGCCACCACTGTTGATAACTGCTACACCTAGTAGCAGTTGTAATGATAACAGCAAGTTTGCGGTCCATGCCGGTCAGCTACCAGTCGCTGTAACTCCACAACCGATCGAGACATCACCAACTGGAAAAGCATCTTGCAATCAACCACAATCCCTCACTGAGACTGCAACTGACAGTAGTTCTGATTATAATCAGTCTGTGGTCTGTGACCAGGAGATGGCTGCAACTGTTCCTAGCGGTAGTTGTGATGACACCAGTCAGTCTATGATATTTGAAAGTCAACTAGCTGCTACATTGATTAGCAGTAGCACTAGCACTAGTAATGCTGTGATTGATAGTTCGCCAACACAGACATCTGCCGACGTGGATAATTTCTGTTTCCTTACATCATCATCGTCGTCATCATCTGCTACTGCTGCAGCTGGTGAAGCTGTCGTCATGGTAACGGAATCAGTTGATCGTAGGAATATCGATCTTACATCTGCTGTGAATAATAATCACCGACATTTCTATCCAGTATCATCGTCATTATCTGGTCCGGTTGAGGAAGCCGGCATCACAGTAACAAAAGCTGCAGCTGTGGACAGTGAGAATGCCCTTGACATTGTTACGAATTGCTTGGGTTCATCTTCTGAGCTGGTAGCTGAGGATACATCGTGTGCTGTGAGGACTGGTGAGCCTGTGTGCTATGCTGAAGCACTCGCTGCTTGTGATACACAGCTGGAACCAGATCCAGAGGACAGCATTTTAGTGGATTCATCTGATGACATCACACACCCATCTACATTGGACAGATCTTTTGCAACCGATGCGGAAACTGGTACAACTTCCAGCAGTGAATTGGCTGACATGGTGCCTGGCCGACATTGTCAACAGCTTTCGACGGAGACTTTTTGTGAGTTGCAGTCAGGCTTCAGAGGAAATCAAATGCCAAACGGTGAGCATGTTTTTTCGGACGTAGAACATTTGAAACATTTGAGTGCTGACAGGACCAAATGCTTAATTCCAGCAGATTCGACTGATGTCAGCAGTCACAAGGAGAAATGCCTTGAGGTCAGTTTTTGTTGTGATCGTGCTGAATCTGTCGCTGCCGACCAAGGGCAGCCGAATAAAACATGTGACAACATTGATGGCGGCATTGACATAGACAGAGCAGCTGAACTGTTGCGTGATGGCATAAGTGAGCCACTGCCTGCTGCAACTGATGCACAGCTGCAGCACACAGTTACTGCAGGTCTGGCAGAAAGTATTGTCAACAGACTAACACTGTCACAATGCCTTGACAGTGACTGTTCTGCAGTCCATGAAGCTGAGGTGGAAAATGCTGAGAGTGGCTGCTATGCTGCAACGCCAAGAGCCACTGAGCTGTTATACTGGGGACAGACAGGCGACAATGATGATAGTATAGTTGGTGAGACAGAAACTTCGCAGACTGAAGCTACTGATGTTGTTTTGTCCTCCTCTGAGACATTAGTGGCAGAAATGTATGCTTCGCCTTGGACTGAGCCGAAACCTAGGAGAATGAGACCTCCAAAGAAACCTGTCTCCAGTTTGATGGAGAGCATCATGGCTGGTGGTAAGGAATGGGTGAGTGAATGCAGTCTACCTGGGTGGATCGATGATCAGGAATGCATGGGTGAATTCACCAAACCTGGGTTGAATGTGTCTAAGAACAGTCCATCAGCAGATCTAGGACATTATTGTACTGTCATTGACAGCAGCCACCACGATGAACAGAGTCTTGTTTCATCAGAGCGTTGCAGTAGTAACTTCACACAAACTGAGCCAAGTGATTTCATCACTCTGACAAAGATTATCAGCAGCAATGATGAAGTTGTAGATGCCAGCAATTATGTTTCAGTTTTAGAGACAACACCAAGAGTGATATCATCTTCTTCTTTGCTTAGTGACCAGACATCAGCCAAGATAGCATTTCAATCAGTGCTTCACAAAAGCACCTCAACCATGGATGAGACTGAAACCTTAGACGGTTCCTCACAGCTGGAATTTCTGGCATCATGTTTTCCCACCATCAGTTTGCACGATCTCCAGGAGTTGCTGGAAAGCTGTGGGAATGACACGGTCGTTGTGGCAGACCTGCTGTTTGAGTTTGGATACGAGTTTAATGAGCCACAAGATGATGTTCTAGACATTCGTTCTTCGTCCACGTCTGGCACAGACTCTGCCGCATTGTCACCCAGTCAGTCATGTGTGCTGGAAAGTAATTCATCGAGCACCACGAAATCAACAGCGAGAAGCAGGAAGAATGCACCGACACTGTACCGGCTTTACCGAGATTCCGTGCTACCAAAAGGCATAGTGCTGCAGTCACGAAAGATGCCAACTCACTGCGAAAAACAAGTTTCTGTCAGCAGCACTCCAGCATCAGGTCTGCATTTACGTTGTTTGTTTTATTCAGCAATGTATGGTTGGATAGCTGTCCCGATTCACTATAGCATCTAATGTGAAATATGTTCTATCGCTTGACTGTTTCTTTTACTAGCTTAGGTAAGTATAACAATGTGTTAAAGTCAACAATATCTTGAGCAGATTCTTAGTTGTGTGTAAGATTAGTTATGCAGTTTAGTTTTATTTTAATTTAATTTGGTTTAGTTTATCATTTGAAAAGTAAATTTACATATAATCACTGTGACACTGTGAGTGGCCATTAGTTTTTTATTTTTTAATTTTATAATTTTTTTTATTTTGATTTTGCTTTCTGTGTTGTACAGTTACGTCGCTTTTGTTGGCAAAGTTTATGTGGTTCTAACCCTGAACAGTCATGTAGTTTTTATGTGTTAAAAGAAAGCTGCAGAACTATACTTTATTTACCATTTCTTGAACAGTCAGTCATGAATTAATAATAATAAGTCTTATTAGTTACTATTTTACCTGACAGCTGTGAAAACACAAGGCCCACTGAACGAGTTGACCTGTTATTTGTTGAGAGAGGCTGGCAGTCAAATTTCCAGTTGTTCGGTGATGTCCGTGAGTGTTCTTTCCTTTTCCAATGCCTTTCAGTTGTCATACAATGGTTTAACAGTGCACACTCTTGCGTGACAGTTTTTGTGTTGCAGATCAGCCAGACAGTCGCACCATATTCATCTGCTTAGTTAATTTTCAGGCTTCCCTGGGAATGGAGTATTGAGGGTATAAAAAATGATCTATAAACACTCCTGTAGCACCCCAACATTCTAAAATATGGAAGCTGCGCTTGGTGTTGCAGCGAATCAAGGAGATTTATCGTCAGCCAACTCAGCAGCAGCACCAACTGTAGCATCATCATCATCGGCTGGCTTGCCGTTGATGGTTGGAGCTGAGCCACCAACACTCGTGCTGTCACCTGTCATGGCGTCACAGCTTGTTCAGATGTTTGGACCCGCTGGCACAGGTATCATCGTAGTGGTTGATTGTAGTATGCTGTAGATGTCTAAAATGCTATATGTTGTTCTACTTGTGTTACAAAATTGCAATTACCGAGCATTATGGTTTGCAAGAAAGTAGTGGAGAACGTGTAAAGAAAGCAATCCACGAGGATGAGATGAAGGCCTGAGACAAATGGTGTCATGATCATGTGTGAACTTGTGAAGACAATCTGATGATGTGATATCAAAATATGTGATGTTAGTGTAACATATCCTAGGACATGTGGCAAGAATTTGCCACATATTTGTAATGTTTGTGACCAAAGACAGCCTGCCTGATAGCTAGAGGCATGATGTTGAATGGCCGGAATGGCTATAAGCACTCCTATGTAGTTCCATTTAGCTGCATGATGTCTGTCTATCTTATGGCAGTTTTGCAGAATAGTACACTGTGTTAATAACCTCGTAAGAAGCAGCTGTGTTGAACTAATGGTGACACGGGCTAAAAAAAAGTCAGCGGGCAGGAAGTGCACTGCAGATTTCCAACAGAATTTCAACAGACAGAGGCAAATTTCCAACACATGAGATTATGAGTTCTTAAACTTCCAATTTTGCTCCTAAATGTTTCCTAGGATAGGGTTTTTTGGCTCCAAATTTTGTATTTTTTGGACCAAAATTTTCAGACTAGAAGATCTTCAGACAATTTTATGACAGCTTTCCCTCTGCCATGATGCCATTGTGTATAACTGGTGGTGTGTGCATGTGTGCCTAGGTGATGACCTCGACATTGTGTTAGACATGGAGGCTGCGAGAAGTCTTCACAGATGTTGGCAGATGACACAGCAGCGACGTCGTTCGTCTCCGCAACACAGTAGCGCATGTGGGTGTCTTTTAATGATGTAAACTAGGGGTCCCATTGTCATAAGATTTATCTTAAGATTTGTATTAAGACCATCATAAGACCAAAGTTCAAATGTCTTAAGATCATCTTACGACATGTCTTAAGTGAATTCACAGAATTTGTCTTAGATTATCACAAGACTCGTCGCAGAATTGCAAGATTTAGTCTCAAGACTTGTCTTAAGATATGTTGTAATTGTTCTGTGAATTAGATGATTGTCTCAAGATGACCGTTAGTGTAAGAGCGGTCTTAAGATTATTTTAAGATCTTCTGTGAATCGGGTCCCACGCTTTGATTTCGACTGTGACCACACAGCTGTCAAGATCAAAGCCACAGACCTTAGACTGTTTCAGACCTTAAAACTACTGTCATGGCATTGATAGACAGTCAGTTACCATGGCAGAATTCTTGCATCAAACGGTAGACAGTTTAGCCAGTAAGTTTGAGTGTGTCGTCATTATCGGAATTTGATTTGTGATGAAACTAAGACATGGGGTAGTAGGCAAGGTGAGTACTGTAGACGTTTAGACCAATACAGATGCAGTTTCTGTTTTCAGGACCAGTCTGGAGACCAAGACTAGTGTCCCAAAAACTACGTCTTTTTCAGTGAGTTCAAGTTTAGCTAAGGCCTTAGTGTAAGACCAAAGTCTTACACCAAGGTTTGGAAATTCCAAGCCAAGACTTTAGTCATTGACTACAGTTTTATTTAATAAAACTTGATCTCATTCAGTGTTTTTAACTTTTAACTTCAATGACTGTCAGCTCGTTTTAACCACAAACATTTAATTGCCAGTCTTAGGATTATTCTGTCGAGAAACTGTTTTAGTGTCCGGAAATTGCTAGTAGGTAATGGTTGGTGATGAGATGATACACAGTATTTGATCGATATTTTATTGCAGCATCAGCATCAGGAGTGGGATCAGTTTGGTCAAGTGACCATCGTACCCAACAACAGGTTAACTCTTTATTTACTTTGTGCTCTTGTACTTTGTTAGCTGTCGTTGTCATGGTGATGGTGATTATGAGTATGATTATGGAATTGCAAGTCATGACAATAACAGCAATGATTATTATGTAGCCATAAGTGGCGCTAAGTGTTCCTTGTGAGTCTTGTCTGTCTTTTTTAGTAAGCTTGCTGCCGCCCTATTATTTTGAAATTTAGTGCTAAACAGGTGAATTTTTGCTGATCGTAATGATGATGCTAATTCTCATTGTTTGCAACCTTAAGATAATCTGTGAGTGAGCCGTTAGGAAAGGATACAAATAATCCACCTCACCTCTTTTTTTTCTGTTGCTTTGGTTCATCGATTTTGTCAGCCTGTTTGGTGAATATTAGTCGATGTTGTCGTTCATATAACATTGGCTTTAGTCAGATGGTGAAATTATCAAAAATTAAATGTGCTAAATCTCCAACTGTATATTGAATAAAAACATAAGTTATCAGCATTACTGTTGTGGGTGTCGCTAGTTGTGGGACGATGACAGCACAGCTCGTCTGTTGGCTACAAAGATCAAGCGTCAGCATCTGAGAGACAGTTATCCCAGCATCAGTGCTACAGTCCTCGATGAGATGTTCAGAGATAATTGGTCAGTTAAAAAATACCTATGCTTCCTGTTGTTACTGTTTATAAAAAAACCTGCACCCCTAAAATTGTTATTGGATTCTCAAAAATATTATTGCAGTTTTCAGTTTGTTTCCAAACATGCTACTATGCATAATTTCCGATCTGTAATTTATAGCCAGTATCACTGAAAGTATCGGTTATTGTGACCTGTTTTACCGTAGCACGGTCTGTCAGTCTGTCACACTAGTGCATTCCATGAAAGCCTTTGGACGGAATGAGATGCCATTTGGCAGCAACGCTTATGCATCCCTAAGTAGCATTATATGGGTAGGGACTAGGTAGATATTTGGGATCAAAAAGCCCTTGATTGGGGTTGGAACTTTAGTCCAAATTTCCGGTGTATTTTGTTAACGGCAGTTTGTACTTAGCATAACTTTTGTACTTTATGGCTCGACTTTACTTTTTACTTATTTCTCTTTGTACTTGTTGTCACGTTGTATTTAAACATAACTTTTGACTCTGTTTATTGTGTCTCCTATATTATTCACATTGTCTGATTATTGTCACTGTGTGGTTTTGATGTCAATTTATAATTGATTTGGTGCAGTGCATGAGTGAGTGAGTAGGGTTTAACATCCTACCCGAGAAAGTATACGTCATTTCGGGATGGTCTTTCCAGGCAAAATGCACACGAACACACAATAATGCAACAGTAAGTTTAACCTTTACAGAAAACCCTAATGTGAAATGTAAAACACAGAAACAACCTAAACCTAACATTGTAAGAACTCGCCATTATAATTGTGCATATGTAAGACTAATGGCGGTTCTAATAATCGTCCCTGTTATCCTCCAGGCAGTCATCAATCTCATAATGCTGTCTGTTGGCGGTGCAGTTACTCGTTGGAGAGGACAATGCATCAGATTGCATTAAATACAGAACTCCAGAGACCTGCAGCTAATGTGATGATGCCGAGTGATGTGGCGCTAGACTATGAGTCAAAACTGCTCAATCAGGCCATTGAACAAAGCCTCCATACCCAGGTAACACATTCAACACACACTCTAGCTCACCCTGCTACTTGTATTGCCTTCGTGATGTGTATTATACACTTTTGTAGTTTGTCAAGGGTACTACAGATATTGTGTAAGTAAACTAAAACAAATATGTCTGCCCAATGATGACATATTATTGACCTTTGCGTTAGAGTTGCATTGTCATAACCTTTCACCTTTGAGTTAAAAATAGACTAGCTGGTTCCCTTTGTCCAGGGGAATATTCACAACGATTTCGGTTATTCTACATTTCTTTGTTTTTGAGTTAGTGGCCCATGAGGGAAAGAAAAACAGACAGAGGCTCACAGGCAAGAACTGTGTTGTGCATGTCCTAGGATGGCTGTAGTGTAGTTTGTCAGTTTTATAATAATAATAACAATAATAATAGCTGGAGTTCATTAGCAATCTGGGTCAGAGAATTAGTAACCTTTTTAACGACGACAGAGAGACCCAGTTTTTATTCCAGCGTATCTCTGTGACGATCCAACATTTTAATTCGGTGCTTTTGCACGACTCATTTTCCATGGATCCACCGGACCAATAGCTATTCCAGCTTTGTTCTTACTTTGTTTTTTAACCCCTGGGAATCTTTACTACCAGCGGTAAAAAAAATAATAAAAAAAAATAATTTGTATAGCACCAGTATGTCGATTGACTTCAGAGCTGCTAGATAGACAGTTATAGTGGTACTATACAGTTAGAACTAGGCTAAAATGTTTGACGGAAAAGAAAAGTTTTTTAAACTACGCTGGAACAGAGCTAGAGAACTGGAACATATAAAAGTGTCAGTGTTAAGAGAGTTCCAGACAGCAGGAGCAGAGCATTGGAACGTGCAGTCATCGGAGTGAGTTCTTATAGTCTTTTAAATGCAGTCGCACTATTAAAACGAATCAGTAGTTAACTGGAATTTTTTTGGGAGTTGAAGTTTGAAGCAAGAATTGTAAGACTAAAATTATGATTGTTGATGATATATTTCAGCAGCAGCAGACTGTTGCTATGGAAACGTCTTCACAGCCGAGCCTGTCTGACGTCGACATTGCCTACGAGGAGGTATTATCTCGTGTTGTCCATCACCATCAGCGACACAAGGAATGTTTAATGCAGGCGGCCGAGGCTCATCGTAGGGGCGTGTGGGGTGCTGCTGTTCATTACTCACATCAGGCACGCCAGCACAAGAAGCGTCACGACGACGCGAAGTTACTGGCAGCCGAGCTCGGCGTTCAACGAAGGTCAGTTGACAACAACATTTTATGCCTCTAGTTTTTATTAGCCGTACTTAGGGAGGGGTTTTGGCCAGTTGTACTAACAGTCATGTCTGCGATACACAGTTCCATATGTCTGTTGATTGTCTGTTGTCTGGGTTCGAGATCATCATTTCTAAGGCCACGACTAAAGGTCCTCAAAGCCAAGCAAGTGGTCTTCAAGACCAGGGGCAAATTTTTTGGAGGGCAAGGCCGTAAATTTTTGTCCTTGGGGTTGGGGCCAGTTTTGGAGGACCCCCATGTTTGAGTCTTGGTGAATTATCTATCATCGGTTTTGTCGTGTTCTATGCTACTGTAGGTCATCGGCATCTTCTAACAGTGACACCTCCTCCAGGCTTGACTTGCATGGACTGAGCATCGCCGAGGCTGTGCATGTTCTCAGCACAAAGCTGTCTCAACGTGAAGCTGGTACGTATGTAGCATATTGTGTATAGTAGCATTGTCCGTGAGTAGGCCTGCCATGGGTGATGTATTCAGCAGGATGTTAAACATCTCCTCACTCACTGGTGAATTATCCATGTACTGTAGTTTTTATTATCCAATGAGTACCTGTGTATTACAGTATTTAATTTTATTTAATTTTTAATTCATATCCAATATTTAATTAAATAATTTGACTTGCATTGCGAGGGTAGAATGGCATAACGTTTTATCTGCACTTTAGAAATTCAGATTAATTGAGACTCAAGTTCTGAAAGTGAATTGTTTTGGGGCTGACCGCTAAGCTGTAAGCCGTTTGTCGTGGTTGTTGTCTCTTTGTCTGTTTGTCTCTTACAGATATACTGTGGCTAAATGGTGCAAGATAGGGCCTAGGTTGCTATTGATCACTAATAGGAAGTCACATACTGGCTTTCAAATGACATATAAATCGATGACTTTGGATGACCTTGAAGCATCATAATGCACTATATGGTAATGTAAAACTGGCCATATCTCAGAAACGGTGGGAGATATGGTCTAGGTTACTATTAATCACTAATAGGAAGTGGCATACACCCTTTCAGATGAAATGAAAATCATCGACCTTGGATGACCTTCAAGGTCAGTGACAACCAGTACGGTCAGCCCCACTCTAGCAACAGCTGGGCCTCTTGTTTTCTATGTTGTCAGCTGGCTGGTAGTGTTCATGAGAATGCTATTATTGAGTGTTTGTATTGTTTTTAGAACTGAGTGGAGACGAGTTGACAGTACTGACTGGCAGAGGGCGCCACAGTCACAATGGTGTTGCCAGGTTGAGACCCGCCATCATTGCATTCCTCAATGCTAATCACTATCAGTACGTTACGTTAAGCTAGGCTCTCTCTGTATCATTTTATACACTGTGTCTCAAAAAACATTCCCAACATTATCGACTGTAACTTGATGAAGAATCGTCATATTTTAACAAGTTTTGTTTCAAGTATTCCTCACACAACTGTCTGTTGCTTTAGGAATATTTACAACAAAAATTCTTAAAATCTGATAACAGCACTGAAGCATTAGCTGTTGTGAATATCCAACTAAAATATGTACTGTAAAACTTCAACTAGAAGTCCCCGTCTTCTATTATTAGAAGTTGCCTTGTCCCTTGGCTCATGTCCAGGACCCGGCTTCAGTTCGAAGTTTTACAGTAATGTGGGAAGGAATGCCAGTATAACGCTGTGTGTGTGTGGGGACATTCATTGTTGGAACTCTGATTGTCTGAAGCAGACATCTTAATAGTCATGTGATGTTAACGTATTGGTAAATTTGTAGATGCTGTAAGTGAGTACTGAGTGCAGTAAGTGTGTCTGATACGATGCGTGTTGTAAACTTCTCTGGATATTGTTACTACCAGTGGCATCACGGCATTGGGGGGATTGAGGGAGGCTAGTTGCCCACTCTCAATTTTTGACTGTCAGAAAATTGTCGGAAGATCTCTTGTCCAAAAATTTTGGTAGAAAAATGCCCAATATAGGGCTGAAAACCCCTATTTTTGAAAAACGCAGCGGCATAATTGAAATTGGAAATTAGCAACTTTTTGTTGGAAATTTGCAGCGGAAAATCGCATCTTTCTGCCTCTCTTACTCATTCGACTCACAACCCCGCTGATCTCTGCATCATGTTGATTGCATATATGCAGCATGTCGTCTAACTTGCTGTGTGTTGCTTTGTGGCAGATACTCAGAGCTGAGTCCCGGAGTGCTGAGAATTCGCTTGACAAAATCTCATAGCTGATAGCAGTGCAGTTACGAACCAAACAGTTGGCTGATTATTTCACGTACGCTCATCTCTCAGAATGCGATGAGTCATCGGAGTCCAGCAGAAGATGATATGGGATGATTTTTTCCTAAATTTCTCTAACATGGAGGCTTTTTCGCACAATTAAGTAATCAATTGATCATTTAAAAAATAATCGATTAAAACTATTTTAATCGATTAAAATTTGGTTATAATTTTGGATTTCATAACAGCCTAAAATGACCGACGATCAATGTTTGTAATCTAATTTTATTTTGCATATGTCGTCAAGATTTTTAATTGTATACCGGTAGTGTTAGTTTAGCAGTCTGCACTTTCGAGAACACAGCTTTTGTAGGCTACTGCATCATCATCACTTTTTCGATTTTGCTCTACAAAAGATAACAACAGCCAGTAGTTGAATTCTGCAGTTTTTGTGGTCTTTTTTGACTACAAACAAATTAATCGATTAATTTCAGTTCATTTTTAGAAATTGATGATTAAAACATTTTTGTCTGTAGCAGCCATAGTATTTTTGAGGCAAAATTTTTCACGAAGAAGAAAATTGCCGCGATGCTTTCACTCTGTGATCTTTTCTGTTGTATTAATCTTTGTGTAGTTCAGGATGTTATAGTATGTGAATTTATGGTAATGCTTTTTAGCCGACCATACTTAAGTAACAGTCGAGCTATTGTCTTGGTTGTCGTCCGTCTGTCCATCTGTCTGTAACTGATGTACTGTAGCTAATGGGTAGGGCGTAGCAGAAAACTTTTTACACGAATAATTAGCTATATGTCTTTAACTTGGGCATGCAAAATTTAGCTATCTACTCTAAAGGGAACATTTTCAAATTGGGGGTTGAATGAAGGGGGGGTAGGAAAAATGTGCATTTTTCAATGGAAAACTGGCTATATCTCAGAAACGGTGAGAGATACTAATCAATAAAAGGAAGTGGCATACACCCAGTCAGATTAGACGGAAATCATTGACCTTGGATGACCTTGAAGGTCATTGACAGCCAGTATGGTCAGCTATCTTAGCGACAGTTGGGCTTCTTGTTTAAGTCAGCTGTTATTGCCAGTATATCACGTACTATTTAAGTTTCTTTTAAACGATTATTTTATGATCTCGTCTGTGTATTTTCGTATGAATCAGAAACTTTTGCTCAGACAGTTAATGGCAGCATGTACTGGTGCACTGTTTGTATTGTTCTGTGATACCAATACGTGATCGGCTGCAACTGTTACGTGCGAACAGCGGCGTCATCGTTAGAAAAAGTAGGTGGCGCAGCGGGGCTGGAATTTGCGAATTTTCAACAGGCGCTATATACAAATATTCAACAGAATTCCAACAATATGCTCACAGTTTCAGTTTTTCCTGTGAATTTTCCCAAATGGGGATTTTTCACTCTCAAATTTTGCACTTTTGGCCAAAAATTTCCCCACAAGAAGATTTTGTGAATTTTTTTGGACAGCCCAGAATTTCGAGAGGTGCAGACTTGCTCCGCTGCCACGGCCACCCACGGTGCCACTGCGTGGGACATTTGCGTGCTGCGCACTAAACCAATAATGAATGTAGAGCTGTAGCCAGGATGTGAAAAACGAGGAGGCAGTGCAGGGGGTCTGGAGGACAGTCCCCCTGTAGGGTCCAGGGGCGGAACCCCTGTGAGGGCTGAAAAGCTTTCAATCTTCACTTGGCTCAAACTCTTGTTTTTTATATAGGGACCTACATGCTTGACAGTCAACACTGAAGGTTTCCCTGTGCGTGTTCATCTGTACCTGGCCACAGGCGATCGTAATTCTGTTTGCAATCTGTATAGGTAACCATAATTATTGGCGAGTACAATGCAAAACGCAAGCGTAACATTGCACCTTCAAGTCTTATACTAAAAGATTTACATAGACAGATGAAAACTATGTTTATCTAACTGTCTGTAGCTTATTTGCTTGCTAACTAGACCCTAAGACCAGTGGCGGATCTAGGCTTGAGCCAAGGAGGAGGCAGAATATTCCCCTTGCTCCTCCCACTACTCCTCTCCTTACGCACGATAGCAGAATGCTTTGCGCATCTTAGCCATGGCCTGGGCGTCCGTCTGTCCGTCACACTGCTGTATTGTGTCAAAACGGTGCAAGCTAGGATCACGAAATTTTTACTGTGGGCTGCCATGGGAGTCTAGTTTATCGTGACAAAATTTCGTGCCTCTGGGTACGGGGATTCCTCTCGAACGAGGGCGTCAAAGGGAGTACCCCCTCTAAAAGACGTTATTTTGACCCTGTTGGTTTTTCTAGTGTGAAAACGGTTGCAGATAGGTTCACACATGTTGCTTATTATAACAAGCACTGGTGACAGGCTTTTTACATTTATCAACATCGGTGACCTTGAACGACCTTGATCCCCCCAAAAAGGGTTTTTAGTGAATTTTTCGCAATTGTTGGATGCAGCGCACATTTCAACACTGAATTGCGACGAAATGGCTGGTGATAGACTAAGACAACCTGCGAATGAAATTTTCAGCACTGAACGTAGATTTTAGCAGTCCAATTCCCGACTCCCTATGTTGAAGGACGCCGGCGCAGGCTTGCGTGAAAGACGGCTACCCCTCTAAAAGTGGTTATTTTGCCGCAATTATCTCGTGTAGCGTGAAAACGGTTGCAGATAGGTACACACATGCCGTTTATCATAACAAGCACTGGTGACAAGCTTTTTATTGGTGTCAACGTCGATGACCTTGAATGACCTTGAAATCCCAAAATAGGTGTTTTTAGTGATTTTTTGGCGATTTTCGGCTGCGACACACATTTTAAGAGTGAATTGCGCCAAAATGTCTGGAGTTGGACTTGGACAACCTGCGTATGACATTTTAGCATAGAACGTACATTTTTAAGAATCTAAGTTTCGATCTCTTAAATTCAAGGAGTCTTCCATACGGAGGCCTCAAATTAAAGTACTTTTTCAAGATGCATTAATATCTTATTGCTGTAGGCTCACACTGATTGCCAAAGTGATAAGACCGCTGCTATCGCGCGTCACGTGAGCTTTGCTCAAATTGTTTGTTCCCTGTCTTTTCCCCCTTTCTTTTCCTTTTCCTTCTCCAGTTTTTTTCTCTTTCCCCTTCTTTTAGAAGAGGACCCCTTGAATCCAGTCAGGTAGTCTGAGGGAGCGCTGTAAGCTCCCTCAATGGGGTCTGGGGTGAAGTCCCAGCCGAAATCAAATTAGGTTCATTTTAGCCTTAAAATGTAACATCTGGTGGCAATAATTTTAATCATTTTTCTGATACACGAACAATTATTAATTAGCAGTTTGGCAGAGCATATAAAGTGTTTACTTTTGCATATGGCTCAAGGAAGGGGGCTGCACTTCTGCCCCTCGCTAAGCCGGCCGTGAAATTCGCGGCTAGCCGGCTTAGGGGTGTATTGCTAACTAAAAATTAATACTTCCCCACAGAAGCATTCAAAATTTACTTAGCGGAAACTCTTGTTTTGTGATACAATTTTTGTAAGCGGTCTGAGAACGAAATGCCTCAATGTAGCTACAGCCCTGGAATGATGCCTTGTTGCTTTAAATATTTGTCTATGTTGCCTTCGTATTGCCAAAGCGTGATGTGTAACGTACGTGAATAGTTGAATTTGGTGCTTATAAAAATGCCAATACAGCAGAAGTAAAGTCAACGTTTATTGCCAGATTGCCTCGTTTTTTTAAAAAATATATATATCATGTTGTAAAATAGATAAGAGTTATGCGATGTGCCATTAAGCACACTAACAATGTGGATTTACTTAATGTATTTCAACAATCAACACTACAGGATGGGTCAAAAAACGATCCCACTTTGTTTTGCGTCTTGTAAATTTAGAATAATTGATCAGATCGGCACCAGATTTGGCACAAGTCAGCGTTATTTCATTCTTAATACAACATCATAATTTATTTGAATCAACCTAGGAAAACGAAAGTGGCAGTTCTTTGAGCAGCTTGGTATCTTCATATTATAGTACACCAACAACCGCGCTGCACAGTGCTCATTGCTGTACAACACGGTTCGTAAAAATCACAATGTCGCATTTGCACATATTAAATTATCACAGAAGTAACGGAATAAAGCGCTATAGTCAGCAGTTATACATGTAGGCTATGTACATAATGCACAACAACGAAACAGCAGAGGGTGATCAAAACGATCAAATACTCTGTACATTGCATCTCAAACGATAAAAATAGTCTTAATTAGCACCTTTAGGGATTTAAAACAGTAGCACATTTAGCGAGCAAAGTAAGTAACTTTGTTAGTTGTTGGTTTATTTTGCTCTAATTTTTCCCGACTATCATTACAATAAGTCCCGCTGTCGCTAAGGTAGGCTGACCGTACTGCCTATTCAAATTGAGGCCAGACCGCTACAGTTCAAGGCATGATTACTATTGACAGCCTGTAGGAACTAGTCATCGCTCATCGCCGACTCTCTACAATGTACGGTTTGGCCACAATACGTGTTACAGACGACACATCGTACTTAAGGCTCGGCCTAAAGGTCGGCCAAAAACGAAGAACTGTTGACAAACAGTCATTCGCAGTGAAACCTGCTTATTCTATTACAGGCCCGCAACGAGCGTTCAAAATTTAATGCGTATACCAAAATATACGAACATCGTACATCGTAAATAGGCGATGCATTATTGCCGTTGCAAAACAACAACTGAGAAAAAGATGTTGTGTAGTAATTACGCAATGGATAAGGCAAAACCAAGAACAGACATGGTCGCTTGCAGTCTAGAATGACTCGACCATGAGATTGGAAAATAGTTAGAACGTAGTAAAATAAAGCGTTCCGGTATAAGGTGGGTGATATTGCTTCAAGGCTTTCCATGCTTTGCTCTCTTCGTCACTGTAACGTTATTGTAACAAAACTCACAGTTGTTACTCAGAATTAAATTCCCTACAAAACGTATATGTCAGATTTTTTTCCTATTTTGAGAATTAGCAGAATTGCGCCACGTAAACTTATTTATGAAACAACCCTCGTAAAACAAGCCAATACTGGGTAGACGACGTACCTCGCGAGCTGCAATGCAAGACTTTTGGTCAGCTTTAGCGACAGTGCACCACCGCTGTCACTACAGACACGCACACAAGACAGACGGTGCCTTAGAATAAGGGTCGTAACTGCAGCTCGCGAGACAATAAAAGTACAAAGAAGATGACAGACAACAGTAGAACCGGCAGACACTGCAGAAACTGCAGATAGAAAGATAATAATTAAACAGACTACCCAGCTATAGACGAGCAATATAACAACACAGAAACATTTTACCTATGCAGTCCGTATAACACTGAAAGCACGTAGAACGTACATTAATAAGGAGCAAATACACAGTTAAAACCGGATCATCGTGCAGTACAAAAGTGAAAAAATAGTCTTAAACAACCGAATAAATAGTGTATCTTAACCCATTCATGCATATAGCGTCCCCAAAAATGGGACACCTTGTTTGACGGTAAACTATAAAATAATTCACACTAATGGGTTATGCATCTATCAGTGCATATGCAGCGTTGAGTATGCTATTTGCTTCGTGCTGCGGGTTAATACTGGACAAAATCGTTGCAAAAACCCAACAAATTGCCTTTTGTCTTTCCTAGTAGCTATGGCAAGTATTATACAACGAAGCAAAACTGCTCTTTCGTGGTCACTGTGCCCTCCACGCACGCGGCGCTTCATCGGGGCTTTGGTGCCGTGCACCTTTAGACCATTATGGTCTGGGCCTGACCAAGCCCGCCACCTTTTTGAGGCTCCGGTCCCCCGGCCACGAAAGAGCGTGCAGTCGCATACACGAGGCGTCCCTCGTGCTGCGAGCCACGACTGCATACCGCGACCTGATATATACGTACACTAGATTTCAGTCTACCAAATAATGGTGTCGCGTCATTTTATCTGTTTAACCTATTCATGCCTAGCGTACCCAAAAATGGGACACCTAGTTTGATGGCAACTATAAAATAATTCAGGCACTAATGGGTTAAGACACGATTAGCCGGTAAAAATTGACTAGCGGCTGCGAGAAAGCGTGGTGGAAGTCCGCCAGACACTGGCAGCGTCGAACGCTGAGCGGCGCAGCAGTTGCCTGGCAGTGACGGACAGAACGGCGGCACTGTATGCGGCCTGAACGCGGGAGGCTCTGGCGCCAACCTTCAACCGTGACATCACCCTGTCCACCGCCTTGACAGGCTTCTTGCACGATGGCCGAGGTTCGTGTGAATTCAGCGACAAAATCATCGTGTGGAGTCGGCACAGGATGTCGTAGACACCGCGACCGTCGGTGGATCGTTCCACAGACGTCAGCAGACGTTCTGTTCGCTTGGACAGTTTCTGCGTGGCTCTGAGTCGTTGGATGATGACGGCTAGCAGTTGATAGGTTTCCCATAGACGCATTAATCGCTGTCGCACAGACTGCAATTCCTGCAGCGCATGCGCAACCACATTCAATAGGCCTACTATGTCGGTACACATCATACGTCTACACACTGTGGAAATTCCAGTAGCAAAATAGAAAGCACAAAGCTGTGAAAATAGCATTGTAGCGGTATAGTAACGCTATTATTGGCACGGTTTTCGTAAATATTCCAGTTCTTAAAATTTATTATGACCAAAATTATTACGTATTTCTGATTATGACAGTCTAATTAGATAGTCTAAGAGGGGGAATGCTGACTGCAATAACCGCCTCTTCAAACCGGATGCTGCGCTTACAGCTGTATGCATGGTAGCTTATCGGCATAGGCCTATGGTACATCGTATAGGCCTAAGCAACACAATCGTGTTTAGCTTCGAGCAAGCTATTACCGTAAACTTATAGGTGTTTAGTTATAAAAAGTCCACATAGAAGAGAGAATCGTGTGTTGTTGGTGACTGACATTGTTAGCGTACGTTGGCCGTTGAAGACGCAATGACAGTCGAAGTGCTATCAGACGTCCGAGCCACTTCACGCGGTACTCGTTCCACTCGTTCTATACACCAGTCAGACTAGTCAGTCAGTCAGAATGTCAACGTAGCTAATGTCACACATTTTTTCGTAGCGTGGTCTGTCTGTCTGTCCCTCTGTCTGTGAGACTGTGACGCTCGTTCGACTGGTTTAGATGTCATTTGGCAAATACACTTGTGGAGTTCAATGACACAGTGTGTTGGATGGGATCAATGACCTCTCCAGGGAAAAGGGTGATTAGGGGGTCAATTGGACGTAGAACGCTTGGCCTTCGTGCATTTGCTCCCGACTTACGAAAAAATGACATATGATTTACCATATGTGGCAGCATCGATCAGCGATGTTGCATTTTTACTCGATCACTTTTATTCTTGTTATTATTATTATGGCACAGGATGTTTGACCGGCAGCCGGTCAAATAGCCTACAGGCTATATAACCGGTCAAATTTTGTCGCCGGTCAAACGTGCCCGGTGTGGATCAAATATCCGGATAATAATATATCCGGATATTTGACCGGTCATGATCGGTCAAACTTCCGTCCCTTTGAGGACGGACGTGTCATCGGTCACCGCTTTGAACAGCCTTAGCCGCTACCTATGAACGTCATAGTGCTCAATGCTCATAGGTAGCGACTAAGACCGTGTCCCTGCGGCGGTACTGGGTGGTTCCCGTACCGCCGCAAAAACGGCGGCAGCCGAGCAACTGACGACCTCAGCCGTAGCATGACGTACCCGCCAGTCGGCCAACCAGCACCTCAAGCCTAGCAAGAAAACCATCACAGATAGCCGGTCGGCAAGTTTTCAGCAGTGCTTGCCTGCAGAAACCTCGAATTTAACACCCGTGTTCTACGCTAATTTCTGGTGTTCATCATTGTCACATAAATCTTTTAAAAACTCCAACCCTAACCCAAACCCTAACCCTAACCTTAACCCCAACCCCAATCCTGAGCCCAAAACCTTGCACCACAACAATCACGCAAATTTTACTCACTAGCGCGTACACTTTATTTAATATAATTCGCTAGATGGTGACTGCGATTTTCTATTTTGACCGGTCAGATAGCCTTCAGGTTATTTGACCGGCTGCCGGTCAAATAGTCACAGCGTATTATTATTATTATTATTAACAACGAAATACAAAGGTGGGTACGATCGTCAGTCCGTGCAGTCAGCGGCCGGCAAACTGTCGTGCAACAAAACAGCATTATTATTATATTATTATTATTATTATTACTGTACCAGTGTGGATCGTTGAAGTTTCCTCGTCAGAGGTATTGTTTCGCTGATTGCGCGTCGAAGTTCGCGCGCGCAGTTCGTTAAACTTTTCACACCGTCATAGTCTTGATCAACAGGAGGCATAATACAATGAGGCCGACACCAGGGGGCTGACATGACGTCATCAGACGTGACGTCATCAACAGGTGCGATGACGTCAATTGTCGTCAGAGGATATGCGTCTGTAGTGCTGAGCCGCCGCAGTGAACACCAACATGTGAACATCGTCATGAGTAATTCTGTTCCGCAGAACACCAATCACACACCTGATTTGACTGTAGTAGTAGTATTAGTAGCCCAGTTGTAATAGTAGTAGTATGGCGGCTGTGGTAGTAATAGTGATTATGATGACGATTAATGACTATGGTGTAGGTGTGTTGTCTATATTAGTTAGAGTATATCGGACTGGCGACTTTCAAGTACTGGTTGCGATTCAAATATCACCCCGGCTCATTTTCAAGTTCCCAACCTAGGCCTGTTGCTGCGTGCTCAGGCCAACTCAGCCTTCTACCGTCGGCGGTAGTCCCCGGAACCGTTAAGCTAAGGCCTTAACGGCTGGTCTGAAGCCTTAGCGACCGGCTTCGCGGTTAAACCCCTAAGCCGTTAAGTTAGCGGCGATCCGGACCGCTAAAACGTCTGTCACTAGAAGGCCCGTCGAGAGGGGGGCGAGCGGGGCAAGTTACCCCAGGCCACGCGACGTTTGGGGGCCCGCCGTCGCTGAGAAATATAAAGTACACCAGAGTGCGCCGTTTTAAAAGGCATAATTCAAAAAAAAATTATTTTCAGATGGGCCTCGCGAGAGTGTTTTCCTTGGGCTGTAGGACTAATACTTCCACACATCCGACTTGCAGTGCCGGGGGTCTGGGGGCGGAGCCCCCAGCGGGATCCAGGGCAGAGCCCCTGGTTAGTGGGTCAGGGGCGCCGTCCGGACCGCTAGTGTAACCGAACCTTAAGGTGAAGAATAGGCTGCAAATATTTTCTTCATAGCCAGGGGCAGAGCCTCGGTTAAAAAGCAGCCACTTTTAGCCTCACACATTACTTTCTGTGTAACGACAGCGTACAGAGCACGTGAAAAAGTTTTTAGCCTTTTTTCTGTTTTTCAACCTGATAACGTTTTTAGTGAAAAGAACATTTATCCTGGATATCTTAACTACATTATGGACGTGTCCAAATAATGGGGCTGTCATCGCAGTCAGCATGGCGTAGCCAAGGCGGAGCTTAAGGCGCCCAGACCCCTAATCATCCAGACAAAACAAGAACACGTTTAAACTGAACGATATTTAGCCAGGTGATTCTCAAAAAAACGTTTTCAGGAAAATGATTAAAATTGTTGCCATTAAATCACATATTTTAAAGATATAATGCGCTGCACCAAAATTTAATTTCGGTCCCCGCTCCACCCCGACCCAACTGGGGAGCTCACATTGCTCCCCCAGACCTTCCGGCTGGATTTAGGTAGTCCTAGCCTACTTCTTAGGGAAAGAAGGAAAAAGAAAAAAGAGAAAAGAGGGGGTGGGTGAAAAGGGATGGAAACAATTGATAAGGGGAGGTACGGGGGGAAAAGTCGAGACCTTAAATTCACATTTATGGCTAGGCCACTGTTCGCAGTATTGACAAGGAGTCAATGATACCCCTAGTAGACGTACAACTATAACTGTAATAGTACTACACGTTGATCTAAAAGTAAAGGTAAAAGTTTCACTTTTACTTTTAGATATATCAACGTGCAGTAGGCCTACTAGTTATAGTAGTAATAGCAGTAGTAGTTGTTGTTGTTATTGTCGCTGTTGTTGTCGTTGTTGTTCTTATCTTTATTAGTCATTGTTAAAGCGGGCATTAGGCTAGCGATGTTTAGCGAATTCTGCTTAATATTGCATGAACGTTTTTTTAACGTTTACCCTTATATTTTCGTCATGATTCAGATATTGGCTGCAACACAAAACAGGCTTAATTACATGTGTGTCGCTTATGATATCGTACGCTGATACGCTGACGATGACGTTCTATAAAACCCGAGGCACGAATATTAATTACAATTGGTCCCTAGGTGTTTAGGCTGCAGCCGCTCACCAGTGGTTATACACAAGTACCTGATTCTCGCTATCAATATACACCGTGGGCCATAAAAACGTGGTACTTCACTTTTGTCCATATCTTCGCAAATTAATGACCGATTTTCAAAATTTTTCACTGACATAGTCTGCAGACAATTTGCAATAACGTGATTATTACGTATCCCACCACATCGTAAATGCGTTTCTACACTACCTTGTGACATAAATGTAAACAAAAACCATAGATGTAAAAAAAACATTTTTATGTTTTTTATAAAAGTATAAAAAAACATGTTTTATGTATTTTATTTTTTATGTATTTTATTTTTTATGTATTTTATTTTTTATGTTTTTTATTTTTTAAATGTTTTTTTTGTGCTTTTTAATGTCATGTTTTTTTTATTTTCTTTAATCGTTAGAATAAATTGCTAAAGATGTGTTAAAAACTGTTAACGTGACTAGTATACTTGGTATTTGTTCTGGCATTTGATTGTTTAGTTCATAATTGAGTATGTATTATAATCACGGTTACATAAAACACAAAATGCCTAAAGTAAAAAGTGGCAATTGAAAACATCTGCAGTTTGATGTTTTTATAATATATTTTATAATGTATTTTATAAAAGTATAAAATGCATGTTTTATGTACTTTATTTGCAAATAAATGTTTTTAACATCTATGACAAAAACTAACGATAATAACAAAAATTTAAGTAAATAAAAAAAACACTTCAAACCAACATTGCGATGAATGATCTGTATGACACTAGACTGTGTTAGACCCACGCATTTTAGTGTCATACAGACCATTTACTGCAATGTTGGTCTGAAATGTTTTCTTGAAATTTTACCAAAAAGTTTGTTATTATCGTTATGTATGCATATTTTATTGATATTTCACAAGGTAGCGTAGAGACGCATTTACGGTGTGGTGGGATATATAATAATCTCGTTATAGCAAATTGTCTGCAGAGTGTGCCAGTGAAAAAATTGTGAAAATCGATTAATAATTGTCGAAGATATGAATAAAAGCAGTGTCGCGTTTTCTATGGTCCACCCTAGCTGTAGTTCGCTTTCAACTCATAGGCCTATTCTCGACAACTGAATCAAGTATAGTGCACGACGTGGGCGTAAAAATAGGCTTTTCTTATTAATATCACCCTTGTCCGTCGCAATTTTAACGTTATCGTCAAATGCATTGGCGTTTTACAAATATGTACGACAAATAAGATGAACGTAGCCTATGCATATATGAGTAATTATTAGTTTATGCTTACAAACTGCGCCTATAATCTGTCGTACAAAAACGCTAAAGATTGGCGAATCAGATAACTGATGCAAGGTTTTAAATATAATGAAATATCCTGAAAACCCACATTGGAAAGCCTTATCTTTATCAAAAACATCGGGCGAAACATATGACGCTGTTAAAGAGACGCTGTTAGCTTTTGTTAGTGACTAGTGAGTTCAAAAGACTCGCGCAGATGTAGCCTATATTCATACGTATCATCTCGAGTAACACTATTGACAATAAGTGTCAGTATCCTCTATGCCCTCACAGGAACGGGAGATTAAGATTCCGCAAAATAATATTCTCGCGGCGATGTCGTTTTGTGCCGCAACGACCTTGGCCTTCGTTTTATTTGATGGTAATAATAAATTATTATTAGTTAGTATCCGCGTTTATGTCTTAGGCCTATGTGAACGTGCCGTAGAACCTAAGTGATTTACTGCTTTGGCGAAATGAAACTTAGGCCTCTTACTATAAACCTGCTGCGAAACGGAATATTAGAGACTTGACAAAGTAAGTTGATTACAGATGGCGACTGCTTACCGTGCAGAGATAGGCCTATTCGCATTATCTTAAACGCACAAGTTATGCTGTCACAATCGATCGACACCGCAGACCGCGTCCAGCTATTGTCTGTCCTTCTAATCCTGTCATTAGACTTGTTTAAATTTACGTTTGCGAAACGACTTATAGGCTTATAAATTTGTCGTTCACGTCGTTTTCCATGAGTGTACTGATTAACTAAATGCCATTTGGGGTTTATTTCTGACGATTGTAACCATGACACGCTTTGCAGCGTGTGTAAAATTCTGTTGAGACCGCCGACAAACGCTGATCGTAAGCCATGGGTATACAAACTGAAGCAGCTGATTCGAACGTAAATGAGAATTGGGGAGAGAATATAATATGAATAGATGATGCACAGCAACGGGGCGCAATAGCAAGGCCCACACGTCATGCGCGTCAAGTTGTCATTCAGTCCCAGCAACGTGCTTGCTTAGAGTAGAGCCTACCTTAAGCCTACGTCAGCCGAAAAGTCCCGAGGAAAGTTCTGCCGTCATGATTGTGATCGAATTGCAAGACACTTGCACCAGGCGGATTTAGCGAGTCGTATAAATATAGGCCTACAGCTTAACCGCCTGCTATGACGCTAACTGCCAACTGCAGTTATGTTTCTGTCGCGATAATAATTTGAACTCAGTCACCATCACCATTTGCAAACTCAAATTATTATTTTGCTTAGCGTATTATGCTGTAGCATAATTTATCTGCGTGCAAAATAGGCCGCAGTAGAACCACGTTCATGAAAAATTGACAAGCTATAGGCCTAAGCCTATGCGTAAAGCGAACAGACACGCGTGTACCATTTAAACCCACAAAAGGAAATTGGGCCTACAGCATTTAACACTGATAACCATGGCCTGCAGGCACAGTGCAAAAAGGAACAGCAAATTAAATCTATGCAAACGGGCCGTCAAAATTGGGCACTATTTTTAAATACGCGATTTATGCTACTATCCGTTAATTTAGCGTGAACACGATTGCGGATAGACAGAGACTTGCTGCTTATGGTAACAAGCACTGCTGATGAGCTTTCCAGAAATGCCAACATCGATGACCTTGAACGACCTCGAAATCAAATAACGGTTTTTAATGATTTTTTTTGCGATTTTGAGCTGCGACGCCTACTAAAACAGTACATTTCACCTGAAATTACTGGAAATAGACCAAGACAACCTGCACATAAACTTCTAAGCATAAGGCGTAGATTTTAACCCCTTGGGCTCAATGAATCTTTTTACAAGGCGTCAAACTTGGGTATTTCCTTTTAAATGCATTGTCACTTTGCTACACGTTGTGCGCTGATTCCCCAGCTGGCAGCACCGATGATGACGCGCGTCACGTGGGCATTTCCCAGATTACTTGTTTGTAGGCATAACAGGAATCAAACAGATTTGACCAAGCTCGCTAGTTGTAGTAGGCTACGAGTCATGTAGTAGGCCTAAATTAAGTGAGTGCAAAGTGAAAACGAATGCTATAAAATTCGGTAACACGGCACAGCAACATATTTTGTTTGATAGAAAATAATTGAAGTGTTTTTCTGTCGCGATATATTCTCGACATGTGCACGTATCTTTAATTTCCTCTCAAAACGCGTAATATTGTCGTTTTCCGTTTCTGATGCTGCGAGTGGGTGTATTTGGCCAGTGTGTGATTATGTGTGTTACGGTTGCCATTCAGTTAAACTATGACGTACAGCTTTGCTGATGATCTTAGGCTTATTAATAATAGGCCTAGGCCTATACCGGCAGTTTCATTATCTGTTCCCGTGTGTTTCCGCAGCTGACTCGCGACAGACGAGGCTGATAGCGGCCGGAGTCAAGCGAGTGTGCATTACTGATTGATCGATATTGACCGATTGATTGATTGACAAGCGGGTGCCGTGAAATCCCTGCAGTTTTTTTTCTGCAGCCGAGACGGAAAGCCATACAGTGTTGAGTAGTGCTATATACATGTATAGTAGCATAGGTAATAAAGCTGTTTTCTCTATGAACTGAGACGCAACCAGTTCTATGACTACTGATAGTGTGCTTAACTAACTGGATTTACTCGACAACCGTGCGATCTTGCCATTCACTAGGTCCTATAATTATTCTCTCTACTGACAAGACCTAGTAGAAATTACTAGTCACCTGACATACAAATAAATTACGAAATTAATAGGCCTAATAATGCGCTTTTATCACTGTCTTTACTGTTCGCACCGAAATTAAAATAATAATATTACCTCTCGTGTTAAAGTCGAGAACTCCCCAGCCAGTTTACGTTTAAAAACGTTTTTAATTCCGCAGACAAAGCGTACTGTCGTAGGCTACTTGCTGACGACTATACAAGACTTAAGGCGGTTACACATGTGCGACGGAGATGATTGCCGTCCACTCGGTTTGCTGTTTATCACATGCAGAGCGAAACGCGACGCTGTGAACTTGCGAAAAATTGTCTTATCGCGGGGGTTCGTAACTGCAATAAAAGAAAGTAAGTTATTCACTGTGTCTCAAAAAATGTCCCACTTTGTGATTGCCCATATCTTTGTCAAATATTGACCGATTTTCAAAATTTTTTATTGGCACATTTTGTGGACAAGTAACAGTAGTGCTATTATTAAACATACCACCACACCTTAACTGCGTCTCTACACTACCATGTGAAACACTTATTGTCAAAAATGTCTAAAATGCAAAAATTATTTTCTAAAAACAATTTTTCAACAATTTTTATATTAATATCTAATAATGTTTAATTTTTGATACATTTTTTGTGTTTCTAAACAAAAGCAGATGATATTATTGTAAAAAAATATTTTTTTATGCAGTGACAATACACTGGTAATGTAACGTGCATTTAGCAATGGGGACAAGGCTTTAAATAAGAACTTCTTTTGAGTTCAAAAGTGCAGTTTGCAAAGAATACTGGCAAAATTTCTTAAGATAAACAGAAACAGGGAAGGACTGGGACACATTACTAAAAAAGATTTGGATAACAGGAAGCACTGAACAAAGGCATGAGAGCGGCAGATTGAAGCATGCACGTACTGAAGAGAACGTGACCACTGTGGATGAACTGGTACCTTACTAAACCACCAGAAACAAACACTCTGTATAACACGCCAAATATTTACAAAGACGGGTCTAATACAGCGTAGCATTGTACAGATAATTTGTCGCGATTTTGGTCTGAAGTGTCTTTCATCTTCCAACATGCCTGTTACTTAGTATTGCTGGTATTTTGCATTTATATTTCACAAGGTAGTGTAGCGACGCAGTTATGGTGTGGTGGGATATTCAATAACTGCTTTATTGCAAATTATCCAAAGAGTGTGCGAGTGAAAGAATTTCGAAAATTGGCTAATATTTGTCAATGATATGGATAGTTACAAAGTGGGACATTTTTAGACACAGAGTAATTAAAAAGTTTTCGCTGAAAAAAATAGTTGATTGTATACTTCTTGCCTTCATTATTGTTTATCGTAATTCTAAGTATCCGTTCTTTTAACCCACCTGTAAAAGCATCATTGAATATGAAAGAATTTGACAATTGTACGGCACTTGGTTGACCATTTTTTCCCAAATTTTGTGCAAAATTGTGAACTTGGATTTTTGTCCAAAATGCCGAATTTCACGATTTCGTTTGTTTTTCGACAAAAGCGAATTTCTTGTGTCTGTCACAATCTGCCACCTCAGCTTTACTGGTGAGCTTCCATCTTGTGTAGATCAGCGGAAGAACGGATTTTTTTCTGAAAATTCTGTGCAAGAATTAGACATCATTGGCGTCGTGGCAAGGGAGAAGGACAGTTGCCCCCTCCCGTAAATTTCGAGCTGTCGGAAAGTGTTCTTGTCGGAGAATTCGCGTCCAAAAATGCCAAATTTTTTGGACATTTAGGAGCAAAATTGAAATTTTGGACACCTTGTCGGAAAATTGCAATTGTCTTCCCGTCTACTTTTTTTACCCCCGACGCTGCTGCTAACAAACTGAAGACCTGCTGGTAAACTGTGAAAGTTTTTTTTTAATTTAACTGTTCATTTTTAGTTCAGTTACACTTGTTCAGTGATGTGATCGAGACAGTGCCTCGGCTCGAGGCAAATTTTTACTGCCTTGGTCTTGGTCTTGAACACCCAGGTCCTAATAGAAGATTCTACGTTTTGTAGTGTGCTTGTTCGGACCTGGGTGTTCAAGACCAAGACCACGGTAAACGTGGTGTAGTGGTAACGCGTCTGATCCGATCAGCGAAGTTACTGTACGCCGGGCCCGGTTAATACTGCGATGGGTGACTGTCTGTGGGCAGGTAAACCATCTCGGG